>Ga0116177_10000160_pt1 | contig 48176 bp, 53 predicted proteins | sample AD_STIC10_MetaG_FD_89750 | JGI IMG/M metagenome (GOLD analysis project Ga0116177, IMG submission 89750) | Active sludge microbial communities of municipal wastewater-treating anaerobic digesters from USA - AD_STIC10_MetaG | ecosystem: Engineered > Bioreactor > Anaerobic > Digestate | place: USA... | reverse complement strand
ATTTCTGGTGGAAATGAAGAAAATGTTAAAAAGGGTAAAGAAACTCTGAAGTGGGCAATATTTGGTATTGTTATAGTTTTTGCAAGTTATGGAATACTTAACTTTGTAATAAGCATAATGCCACAATAACAAAACTATTCATTGTCTATTTATAAAAAAAATAGTATAATGTATATATAATTTTATTAATATAAATAAATTCTGTTTTTAAAAACAGATAGGAGAAAAACAAATGTCAAAACTAACAAAAAACCTAATCAGTTTAGGTGCAATGGCAATGATAGTATGTTTGCCATTAATTAGTTCTGCTCAGCTGGAAAATCATTCCGTTGGTTATATTCCAGAAACAGGCCTAGGTACTAACACTGATGTAGAATCAACAGCACAAAATATAATAAATCTAGTATTGGGATTTTTAGGATTTGTCGCACTTGTTATTGTTATAATTGCTGGATTTAAATGGATGACAAGTGGCGGAAATGAAGAAAAAGTTGGAGCAGCTAAAAAAATGATGGGTGCAGGAGTAGTCGGTGTAATAATTGTTCTTTTCGCATATGTTATAACTGCATTTATATTCAACGCAATGTCTTCAGCAACAGGAGCTGAGTATAGCGTTGGATCTGAATAAATAATTTATACACACATTCCTCATCTTGAATCAAGGTGGGGAAAAATGTGTATAAATTAATATGAAAAAAATCTTATCTAAAATTTTTAATTTTTTATTTATAAATACCATATTGAGTATTAAATTTTTAAATATGGCGAGGGCAGCAGGTATTCCTCCGGGTGGTAAGGAGGCAATTGTGGGTGGACTCAGAGAATCAGCTACTGAGGCTAAACTTCAACCCATAGAACCAATGGCAATGATAACAGATATAATGGGCTATATTCTTGGATTTCTTGGAATTATAATATTTATAAATATTATATTTGCTGGATATCAATGGATCATGGCCGGGGGAAATGAAGAAACAATTTCTAAAGCAAAAACAAGAATTAAAAATTCTATAATAGGACTCATAATAATAGTCAGCGCATATATAATAACAATCAATATATTTATAATAACACGAAATGCCATCTCTCAATAAAAAAAATATTATTTTTGTTTTATTTATTATTTTTATATTTTTTAATTTTTATTTTGTAAAGATTACATACTCTGATGCAATAGATACGGCCATGCTAGATGTTCATGGGTCCGCTAAAAACCTCGGATACGATACGCAATCTATAGGGCTAGCAGGCACAATAATACCAATAATAAACATGGCGCTCTCTTTTCTGGGGATAATATTTTTAATATTAATAATAATTTCCGGATTACAGTGGATGATGGCTGGGGGAAATGAAGAAACAATTTCTAAAGCAAAAAATAGAATTAAAAATTCAATTTATGGGCTAGCTATAATTTTGATTGCCTACGCCATAACATGGGTCTTGTATAACTATATAATACTAGCAGATATATAAAATTTAAAACTCAACTTATAAATAATTTTTTAAAAATGAAAAAATATTTCAATACACTAATCATAGTTTTATTTATATTTATTTTCTCACCCACTAATAATTTTGTTATTGCTCAGGAGGAGGGAAATGACCCACATCACCCACAAACAGACATTAATATTGATGTTGATGAACCGGATGGCTCATTTAGGAAGGGGCTGGGTGGTTTTCTCTGGAATTTAGATCCAGTAGCAGAAAACAATGGGTATAATGTAGTCCCAAACATAGAAATGATTATAGGTAATACAATACAGGTTATTTTATCTTTTGTTGGAATTTTATTTTTAATATTAATAATAATTTCCGGATTACAGTGGATGATGGCCGGGGGAAATGAAGAAACAATTTCTAAAGCAAAAACAAGAATTAAAAATTCAATTTATGGGCTGGCAATAGTGCTACTAGCTTATGCAATTACATACTTTATTATATCTATATTTATAAATAAATTAGGGTATGGTGGTTAAGAATACCTGAAATCAAATATTTAAAAATATGAAAAAAATTTTAATATCCATAGTATCAATAATTATAATATTTATTATATTTTCTAATATTTCACTTGCTATGAACGAAACCTTTGGAACAATTGGTGGGAGATTAGAAGACGTACGCGAAGCATCTGGTTATGCAGAAACAAATGAAGTTTTATTATTGACACGTATAGCGTTCATAATAAGACTAATAATGGGATTTTTAGGAATTGCATTTTTAATACTTACAATTATATCTGGTTTTCAGTGGATGATGTCTGGCGGGAATGAAGAAATTATCTCTAAAGCAAAAAATAGAATAAAAAATTCTGTGATTGGACTTGCAATTATATTATTATCATATTCAATATCAATTTTTATTTTTGATTTATTAATTCACTAAATATGAAAAAAATATTTTTTACATTAGCAATCATAACAATCCTTAATCCATATTTGAGGGCAATTGCTTATGATTTTGGGAATTCCACAACGGGTCAAATCCAACCGACATCAAATCTCAATCAATTTGCAGCAGAGGTTGGAATAAAAAGTGAGGTAAGTCTTGAAAATAAAATAATAGGGTATATAAAAATTGCCCTTGGTTTCCTAGGTATAATATTTTTAATATTAATTATAATATCCGGATTTAGATGGATGACAAGTGGTGGAAACGAAGAGATAATAAATAAATCAAAATCCATGATAAAAAGCTCTATAATTGGATTAGCTATAATTTTATTATCATTTATTATAACACGTTTTGTGATGAGTTTTATTCTACAAACATTAAAAGACCCAACCACACAAATATCAATATAATAATTATATTCACATATTATAAAAGAGTGTTTCCAACGAAACACTCTTTATTTTCTTAAAACTTATAACCTCCAAATTCACTACCGCCACCACATTGACGCCACAAATTCTCTAAATCTATCTTAATATCAACTTTTTTTCCATTAACATCAAAACTTCCCTCACGCCACACAATTATATTATTATCATAAGTATAATCCACTCCTCTTTTAATATAAACACTATACTCGCCAGAGGGAATTAACTCTATAACATAATTACCTGGATAGATAATATCATCCAAAAAACATGTTCCGCGTCTTACGTTAACAATTTTGATTGTGAAACTATTACTAGAGTTGTTAATAAAGGCAGCATAAATCAATTTTTCACTCCAAACCCTGCGACCAGTAGCAGAATTAAACTGGCCAGTGGATGGATTTGAGATTAAAGATGTTCTGGTAGTTTTACCATATGCAGTCGTTTCCATATAACAACCAGAAACAAAAAACACAAATAAAACCACTATTGATACAAATAAGGCGTATATTTTCATTTTCTCCTCCATGTTTATTTTAAATTATTTTATAGTACAATTTATAAAACATATTGTCAAATCTAAAAAACAAACGCTTGACATTTACATATTAAAAACTTTTTTATTTTTTTAAAATATAGTATAATTTATATAGAATTTTAATTAATATAAATAAATTTTGTTAAAAAGGAGAAACAAATAAATGTCAAAACTAACAAAAAATCTAATCAGTTTAGGTGCAATGGCAATGATAATATGTATGCCATTAATTAGCTCTGCACAATTAATTCAGCACAATATTGGCTATATTCCGGGTGGCACGGGACTTGGAAATGATACTGATGTAGAGGCAACAGCAGAACGTATAATAAACATAGTGTTGGGATTTTTAGGATTTATCGCACTTGTTATTATTATAATTGCTGGATTTAAGTGGATGACAAGTGGTGGAAACGAAGAAAAAATTGGGGCAGCCAAAAAGATGATAGGCGCTGGAATAGTTGGTCTAATAATTATTCTTTTCTCATATGTAATAACTGCATTTATATTCAGTGCTATGTCTGATGCAACGGGAGCTGAATATGAGATTGGATCTTAATAAATAACGTATACACATATTCCTCATCTTGAATCAAGGTGAGGAAAAATGTGTATAGATTATTCTTCACAAAATAAAAAATCGTCTATGACGAATTTATAAACAAACCCACTTATCAAATTATTTTCTAAATTTCAATCTTATAACATTTTTTAATAGGTCTATGGCCTCTCTTAAATGTAATTTTGATTTTCCCTTCTCTCTGTCTATAAATGAGATTGGTATCTCCTTTACTTTAAATCCTGACTTTTCTATATAAAATAGCATTTCTTCTTGAAATGAATATCCGGTACTTTTTATTTTGTTTAAATCAACTTTATCAAAAATTCTTCTATGATAACATCTGAAACCCCCAGTTACGTCTTTTGTTTTTAAACCGAGCATTAATCTAGAAAATGTTTGCGCTGACTTAGAAAATATTTTTCTTCTTGTGTTCCAGCCTATTGTACACCCACCATTTACACATCTAGAACCTATACATAAATCATTTCCATCTTTTATACATTGAATTAATTCTGGAATTTTATGTGGGTTATGAGAAAAATCTGCGTCCATCTCTACTATCATATCAGCCCCTTGTGACAGTGCATATTGAAAACCATGTATATAAGCACTACCAAGACCCATTTTACCGGGACGCTTTATAATTTCAAGTGGCACCTTGTCCTTAATTTCCAACAATGCCTCATATGTTCCATCTGGGGAACTGTCATCTACAACAAGAATATGTAAATTTTCTATATCCAAATCAGATATCTTTTTCACTAGATCACAAATATTTTCTCTTTCGTTATATGTTGGTATTACTACGTAAATCATAAAATATACTTTATTTTTCTAGTATATAATTTATTTTAAAAATTTTCAATATCCGATTAAATTTTTACATTTTTCATAAAATTCTAAAAATTCTGATTGTGTTATATTTTTTTGATTTTTTTCATGTGGATCACTAAAAAGATCAAAATAATAAGCTTGTTTCTTTTTCACATTATAAATGTAGTGTTTACTTTCAAGAAAAAAAGTTATGTATTTATCAGAATACTGTTGAACAGACATTGAACAATTATTAATTTTGCAATCTTTGGAATTTTTAAATAATTCACAATAAAAAGAATTTCCGAGATAATTATTATTTGTTTCTATGTTTAATAAATCTAATGTGGTTTTTAAAAAATCTACTTGATTATGGGAATTAGAAACAGTGTCTCCTATTTTTAAATTTTCCCCCATTTCTCCGAAATATAAAAATGCAAATGGAATATAAAAGTTTTCTTTATATCCCCTACTTTGATTTAAGATATTTCCAACATGAAAATTGAGCGGCCACGAATGATCACTAAAAAGAAAAACATATTTTTCTCTATTATCTTTTTTTAGCTCTTCTAAAATATTCAAAAGATACTTATCTTGAATATAAACTGTATTTTTTATTCTATCTGAGATAAAATTGGCATTTTTTATTGGCAGATTTTCTGATTTATCTTGTACTATAAATGGATAATGATTTGTAGTTGAGACAGCAATATAAACAAATTTTTTTTGATCCCTATATTTGTTAATATATTCATAGACTCTTCTATAAAATACATCTTCTCTAAAACCCCATTTATAAAAAATATCTTGTGAATTCATAATATCTTGGTTGTGTACCTCCCTAAATCCTATATCTGACATAAAATCTCCTGTTTGAGAAAATTCTAAACTATGACTTTTAAAAAAAAGAGTTATATAATTATTTTTAGATAAAATTTTAGGAATACAAATTAATTTTTTTGGATCAAATTTATATCTAAAATATCCATTTAAAGAGGGTGGAAGAGCACACAAAATAGATTCTTGGGCCAATAATGTTTGAGTGGAGTTACTATAAAAATTATCAAAGCCCACTCCGTATTTATAAGAATAACTATCGAAGTTGGGGATAATTGATCTGTCTTTTAAATACCCGTTAACACTTTCTAAGTGTATAAAATATACATCTGGTAAATTTTCAACATTTTTAAATTTGAATTTATTTATATCAAAATTAAAATATTTGTCGACTAGTGATCTATAGTCATTAAAATACCTCTTATAAACTAGATCTCTATGAACAAAGAAAGTATTTATAAAATCTAGCAATAATCCTTTTTCATATCTAAAATAAAATTGCGTAAACGTTGAGCAGGCAAAAATTATTGAGAATATAATAATTATTTTTCTTAAAAATCTCTTTGAAATTCTTAGCCTAAAATTAAAAAATTTATTGTTACAAAAAAACTTAAAATAAAAATGAGGCAAAAAAGTACAATCGATAATACCTTAAATCCACTAAAAATAGAGGAAATAGTAAAAAAAGCCTCTCTAAAATTATTTATAAAAAAATCTATGTCAAAAAAATTTTCAGTTATAATCAAATAAAACAAAAGAAAAAATAAAAACAAATAATAAAGACAAAAAAATACATAAATAAAATATGTGAGAATCTTATTTTTAATAAATTTACTACAAGATAACAAAATTAAAACTGGACAAACACAAACAATAAAACTTGTTATTGCTCTCAAAAAATATTCAAATTTACCAATAACAAAAGCGGTTCTTGGGATAACATTTTCAAGATAAAAAAATAGTAAGACAATTAAACAAAAAATAGTTACACAAAAAAAATTTAAAAAATTGCTAATCTTTTTCCACATTTCTATTCTTTCATATTTTCTTTTAGATAATCAACCCATGGATTTGGTTGTGGATCAACCCTATTAAAATTCGCTAAATAAAAAGATACATAAGAAGAAATCCCCAAAACATACATTGCTTCTTCAAAAATATTATTTCCGATGGCTTTAATTTCTATAAATTTAATTTTCTTTTTATTTAAAATTTGTTTCATTATTTCATATCTTTTCTGATTTCTTCTATGATATAGATTTGAAATTATTAAAATATAAATGATTTGACTATTTAAATTTTTTGGAAATTCAAGTCCCTCAAATTGATGATGACAAATTTCAGGAATTGAAAAATAAGACGCAAAATTCTTCCCCGTTTCATTGATCTGATTATTAAAAATATGAGCATTTCCGAATAAATGTTCGGATGCGATAATAACTGGAATTTTACTTACAATTTTTTGTGCTATTTTTTTTGATTGAAACTTTCCTTTTGAAAATATTTTAATATGTTGAATAATATCTTTTATACTATACTTCAAAAATCCCAATTTATTTAACAAAACAATAAAAATTGCTATCGAATAGCCAATTGCAAATCTAGGATTTTTAGCATAATTATATTTTGGATTATAAACAAATTTTAGCGAATCTTCTTTTGATAGATTTCCGCCAGTGCAAACTATAAATGTTTTTAAATTTTTCTTTTGTGCTTCCCTGAAACAACTAATTGACTCCTCTGTTTCGCCCGAAAAACTTGAAATTACAATTAGGGTTTTTTTATCAACCCAATTTGGCAAATTATATTCATTTGAAATTATAATAGGAACGTTTATTTTATTTAAAAATGCATTCTTTACAAAATGTGGTCCCAGTGTTGATCCACCCATTCCACAAACAAGAATCTTATCGATTTGCCCAAATTTATTTTTTAGATTTGATTTAGCAAATTCTTCAAAAATTTGCTCAAATTGTTTGTAATTATTCTCAAATGTTTTAAAAACATCATTGTTTTTCATATTTTTTATATTCATTTATTAAAATAGCTCTATATCTTTTATAAATCTTGGTCTTGCTTTAGTTTCTTTATAAATCTTTCCTATATATTCACCCAAAATGCCTATACCCAAACATTGCAACGAACCTAAAAACAATATCAAAATTGCAAGCGAAGTCCATCCAGTAACGGTTTCACCAATAAAATATCTTATTAAAAAATAAACTCCTAAAATTAGTGATGATATGAGAATAAAAAAGCTCAAAAATACAAAAAATCTTAATGGCGCAACACTAAAAGACGTGATTCCATCCCATGCAAAACCAATCATTTTTCTGAGATTATATTTTGATTCCCCAAACTTTCTTTCTTTTCTATCATAAAAAACAGTTTCTGTCTTAAATCCTATAAGTGGGAATATTCCTCTTAAAAAAAGATTAACTTCATTAAATAAAAATAGACTCTCTATTGCTCTTTTACTTGCAAACCTATAGTCAGCATGATTATAAACAATTTTTACGCCCATAAATATCATTAATTTATAAAAAAACTTTGCTGTAAATTTTTTAAAAAACGTATCTGTTTCTCTTTTTTTTCTTACACCGTATACAATTTCAGATCCGTTATTATAGAAAGCATCTAAAAAACTTTCTATTGCAATAACATCATCCTGTAGATCCGCATCAATACTTACAAAAAAATCTGCTTTTTCTTTTGTATAAAATAATCCCGCAAGAACAGCATTTTGATGTCCAAAATTTCTAGAAAATTTTAAACCCTTAAACATTTTAGAGTCTTTTTTATGTAATTCAGATATAATTTCCCAGGTTCTATCCTCGCTTCCATCATCAACAAAATAAATAAAGCTATCTTGAGATATTTTTAATTTTTCTTGTAAAGAAATAAGGACTTTTTTAATTTCTTGAGCTACCTCTAATAAACACTCTTCCTCGTTATAGCAGGGAATAATTATTGCAAGTTTATTCATATTTTTTTGCTTTTATATAGTATTGTCCTCCTATTGGCAATTTAATTAAAAATTTTTCAAAAATAAAAAATGGTTTAAATATTGAAAATCTTGGAAAAAACAATGTAAAGTTTACAGATGAATTTTTAAATTGGTTATTTAAAACTAATTTTTTTAATTTCTTTGGATTTATAAGTCTAATACCTTTATCAAATATACAATCTTTTACAATTCTTCTTGTCATTGGATTATACGGATTATGCTCAAAAATATATAAAACACCATCATTTTTTAAAATTCTAAAACATTCTTTTAATATATTGTTTAAAATATTTTCATCCTCTATGTGGTGAAAAACGCAGGATATAAAAATAATATCAAATTTATTATCCTCTATTAAATTTTTTAAATCATTTTCATTATTAATCAAAAAAATATTACTATTTTTTATGTTTTTACTATTAGCCTCCTCGATACTTTTAAGAGATACGTCTACTCCACATAAATCCGCGGATGGAAAATGTTTCCTAAAATAAACCAATGACGTTCCGTCCCCACAACCAAAATCAAATATCGATTCTATTTTTTTACCCTTCTCGCTTCTTTTTACTTCCAAAATCTTATATTCAGTAAAATAATTACTATTAGCACCTGAAATTTTAAGATTTTCATTATGAATTTTTCTGTAGTCTTTGGCAAATAAATCAAATTCATTATTCATAAACACCGTAGGATAATTAATAATAATTATATATATTGTATAGCTTATGGCTTTACACTGCAAATTTATCTTGCTAAAATATGTTTATCTAAACAATCAAATGGTTATTTAACTTCTAAGTTGAAATACTGCATTTAATAACACAACACTATGTCAGGACACTCAAAATGGGCAACAACAAAACACAAAAAAGCACTTGTTGATTCCAAAAGATCATCAACATTTACAAAACTTACAAAAATTATTCAAATAGCGGCTCGCGATGGCGCAGACCCTGATATGAATTTTAAACTTCGAATGGCAATTGACAAGGCAAAAAGTTTTTCTGTACCCAAAGATAACATAGAAAGAGCAATTGCTCGTGGTGCTGGAATTGGTGAAGGAAATGTGCTTGAGGAAATCACATACGAAGCATATGGACCAAATGGAGTTGCGCTTATAATAGAATCTGTAACCGACAATAAAAATAGAAGCGCAGCTGATATAAAACATTTATTATCAAAACACGGTGGATCACTCGGAGCAAGTAATTCTGTTATGTGGCAGTTTGATAGACGTGGAGTTATTTATACAAAAAATACATCTTTAAATGATGATCAAGAATTATCAATTATAGATGCTGGCGCACTTGATATAGAAAATTCTGATGATGAAATAAGAATAATAACACAAATGGAAGATCTACAAAAAGTTCAAGAAAAAATTAAAAATATTGTAAATATTGATAATGCAGAACTTGAATATATACCAAAAACAAAAGTTAATGTAGAGAACACAGAAACACTTGATAAATTATTTGAAGCGCTCGAAGAGAACGATGATGTGAATAATTATTACTCTAATGCAGAATAAAAAAACAAAAATAATAATGGGCATAGACCCTGGACTTGCAACAATTGGCTATGGATTTATAACTTATGAAAAACAACCAAAACTAATAAGCTGTGGTTGTATTGAAACACCCGCAAAGACAGACTTCAAAGAAAGATTAAATACAATACACAAAGAACTTACTCAATTAATAAAAAAATATAAACCCGATTTTGTTGGTGTTGAAAAATTATATTTTTGTAAAAATGTCAAAACTGCAATGGATGTTGGTCATGCTAGGGGTGTAATAATTCTTACGTTGTGTCAAAATAAATTACCTATTTATGAATTTACTCCTCTTCAAATAAAACAAGCCATCACTTCTTATGGAAAAGCTGATAAAAATCAAATGAAGGAAATGGTAAAAATTATACTTAAATTAAAATCTGTACCAAAAAAAGATGATACAGCTGATGCTATTTCTGCGGCACTCACTTGTATGTATAATTTAAAATAATAAGGGGCGAAAACTTGACCACAAAAAAAATATATGATTAAATAATATAGTTAGTTTATGCGGGTGTCGTATAGTGGCTATTATGTCAGCCTTCCAAGCTGAAGAGGGCGGTTCGATTCCGCTCACCCGCTCCATCGAGCTAAACTCGACCATCAAAAAACTCTCCTCCTGGGAGATTTTTTTGTTATAAATTTATAATTGACAAAAATATTCAAATATGATTAAATTTATAATTGACAAAAATTAGTAAAAATAATTTCGTGGGAGGAAAAATGAATAAAGAAGAATCTTTTTTACAAGCATTAGAAGATATGCGGATCTTCATACAAAGAAAAATAAAAAAATCTGTATATTTTAAAGAAAAAAGATGGAAAGACAAATACTCAGGTTTTTCAAGTCTAAACTACCTATTTTTTATTGAAGAAAGCGCTTTATTGTGGAGATTAATTCCCATAAAAAAGAAAAAGTTATTGTGTGAAATATGTACTTGGACACGAAAAATTTCAATAAGAGACAATGCCTTAGCTGAGACAAAAGAAGAATTAGAAAAAAAATTAGAAAAACATTTACAATTTTAGACAAAACTTTAATACTAAAAATATAAAAAAATGGCGTCTGTTATATTACGGGCGCTTTTTTGTTTATAAATTATTTAAAACGACAGAAGAAAATAATTTTTGTTTTATAGAATTAAAAAAATCAATTCCTAATTTCACATTTCTTCACATATTGTTTCATTATTTTCTGATATTCCTTTAATTTTACAATTGGAAAACCCAATTCTCCAGCAAGCGATTCATCTAGAAGCTTTCCGTTGTCGTGAAAATTTTGTAAATAAACTAATTTTGCACCCTTTAATTCTTCGGCTAATTTTAAAATATCGTCATTATTAAAAAACCTTGGAAGAATTGTTATTCTAAATTCATATTTTAATTTGGAATTTATAAGATAATCTTTGGTTTTTGTAATTTCTTTAAACATAGATTTTGGCACTTGAGTAATTTTTTCAAAAATACCAACGTGAGCTTTATAATCCATTGCTATATAATCAACTAACTTTTCTTCAATTAAATTTTTAAGTAATTCAAAATTACTTCCATTTGTATCAAGTTTTACTTTGTATTTCATTTTTTTAACTTTTTGTATGAATTCTTTTAGTCCTCTTTGAAGCAGTGGCTCTCCTCCAGTTATACACAATGCTTCTATTTTATGTTTTCTATTTTTTAAAAAATCTAAAACTTCTTCTTCAGATATATTAAAAATCATTTCTTGATTAAATGGAATAAGTTCTGGATTGTGACAATAACGACATCTAAAATTACAACCTTGTGTAAAAAGAATTGCTGAAATTTTTTTAGGATAATCAATTAAAGATGTTTTTTGTAATCCTGCGATTTGAAAATTTGTTTCCTGCATATCATCACTTTAGATAATAAAACCTCCTCCACTATAATATCACAATGGAGGAGGTATTAAAAACTACTAAACTTTAGCACACTTTCTCTCGTTAAATTCTGCTTGCTTTCCATCATTCCACTGAGAAACTGGTCTTAGATATCCGACAACCCTAGAGTAGACCTCACATTGCTGTCTTTTTGGGGTCTCATTTAAATTTTTGTTTTTGTCTTGATTCATATGCTTTTCATTAATTCTTAATTATATTATAACTCTTTATAAAATTTTGGTAAAAGTATAAAAAATTAGTAAAGTGTCTTGTGCTCGCTCGATTCAGCTGCATGATAGCCAATTTCTTGATCACAAAGTGGACAATAACGATGTTCACCAGAAATATAACCATGCTTTGGACAAACAGAAAATGTAGGAGTAATAGAAAAATATGGCAATTTATAATTTTTTGCTACTTTTTTAACTAATTTTTTACAAACTTCTGGATCGTCAATTCTTTCACCAATAAACAAATGTATCACGGTTCCTCCGGTGTAAAGTGCCTGCAAATCATCTTGTTTATCTAATATTGCAAAAACATCATCAGTATAATTTACTGGTAGATGTGTTGAATTTGTATAAAATGCCGGAGCTCCATTTTTATATGCCTCTTCGTTTGCGACTATAATATCAGGAAAATTCTTTTTATCTAAAAGTGCGAATCTGTGACTAGTTCCCTCTCCTGGAGTTGCTTCTAAATTAAACATATCACCTGTTTCTTCTTGGTATTTTTGTAATTTTTCTCTCATAAAATTCATTATTTCAAGAGCAAATTTTTTTCCTTCTTCACTTCCTATATCTTTTTTCATAAAATTTATAAGAGCTTCGTTCATTCCTAAAAGTCCAATTGTATTAAAATGATTTTTCCAATATTCACCAAATCTTTCATAAATATCCCTTAAATAAAATTTTGAATATGGATATAATCCTCTTTGTGTTAATTGTTCCAATATCTTTCTTTTTGTTTCTAGCGTATCTTTTGCAACATCCATCAACTCTCCCAATCTATCAAAAAATTCTTTCTTAGTTTTTGATAAATATCCAATGCGGGGCATATTGATTGTTACAACGCCAATACTTCCTGTAAGTGGATTTGATCCAAAAAGTCCTCCACCGCGACGCCTGAGTTCTCTATTATCAAGCCTCAATCTACAACACATGCTTCTTGCGTCATCAGGGCTCATATCAGAATTTACAAAATTTGCAAAATAAGGAATACCATATTTTGCAGTCATTTCCCATAATTTTTTATATTTTGGATTGTCCCAATCAAAATCTTTTGTGATGTTATATGTTGGTATTGGAAATGAAAAAACACGCCCATTTGCATCTCCTTCCATCATTACCTCTGCAAATGCTTCATTAAATATATCCATTTCTTTCTGAAAATCCCCATAAGTTTCTTTCCTTAATTCTCCGCCGATTATAACAGGTTCATCTTTCATAATCTTTGGAACAGTTAAATCCATAGTTATATTTGTAAACGGATTTTGAAATCCTACTCTTGTTGGCACACTCATATTAAACATAAACTCTTGAATACATTGCTTTACCTGTTTGTAATCAAGTTTGTCGTATCTTATAAATGGAGCCATGTAGGTATCAAAATTAGCAAATGCCTGTGCTCCATTTGCTTCGCCCTGTAATGTATAGAAAAAATTAACAGATTGACCAAGTGCTGTTCTTAGGTGTTTCGCTGGTTTTGTTGCTACCTTTCCAGTAACACCCTTAAAACCAACCATAAGCAAATCTTTCAAATCCCAACCACAACAATAAACAGCCAATAAATCTAAATCATGAATATGAAGTTCTCCTGATTTCTCAGCATCGCGAGCCCTCTTTGAATAAATTTTATTAAGCCAATAATTTTTTTGAACGGTTGAAGAAATATAAGCATTTAAACCCTGCAAAGAAAAAGCCATATTTGCGTTTTCTCTTACCTGCCAATCTAGCTCTCCAATATAATTAGAAATTAACTCATCTGCATCAATAATTGATTTAATATCTCTGATTCTATTGTGCAAATCTCTGTATAAAATATATGATTTTGCTGTTTTTGCATGTCCACGCTCTATTAAAACTTTTTCTACCATGTCTTGTATTTGTTCAACTTCTGGAATAATATCTGAACCAAATCTTCTATTTAATTCTTCTATAATTGCATCAGTAATTTCATTTGCTCTTTTAGTATCTCTACCACCAACTGATTTGGCCGCCTTAAAAATGGCCTGAAAAATATTCTTTCTATTAAATGCAACAATTTTACCAGATCTTTTTTTTACTTGTTTTATAAGCGCAACTACCTTTTTCTTTGATTCTTTGGTTTTTGTCATGTTTTTTATGTTTATTTTAAAAATACTATATATTGTGTTTGTATTTATAATTATACCACAATCAGCTGTGTTTAAGAAAGAGTAATAAAAATCGTGTGTTTGTCGTTTTTTAAAAGTTATCCACAAGAATGAGTTTCAATTTTCAAATTTTGAATTTAAATAATACAAATGATTTGTCAAAAATACTATATAGTAGTGATTGATTTTTAATTATTTATCTGCTAAATTAGATAAATATTAATTAAGAGAAATTTTTATCATCATTCGTTCTGTCATCCTGAAATTTATTCGGGTTCTTAAATAGAAAATCACCTGCGCGGAGATTCTGAAACAAGTTCAGAATGACAAACGTGAAATAAAAATTTCCTACAAATAGAAAGGTAAAATTTGATGAAAATTGACAAAAAAATATTAGAAAAAAACAAAATAGAATTAACCATAGAAATAGAACCATCTGAATACGAAAAATTTGTTTTACGTAGTGCTGAAAATTTATCAAAAAATACAAAAATTGATGGATTTCGTCCAGGAAAAGCTCCTTATAATATTATTGTAAAAAAATTTGGTGAATTGGCTATTTTAGAAAATGCATTAGATGATATTTTAACCCATTTTTACTTTGATACAATCATAAAAGAAAAACTAGAACCCATAAGTCAGCCAAAAATTGATATTAAAAAATTAGCACCTGGAAATAATATAATTTTTACAGCTACAATAAACATTCTTCCCGAAATTGAATTATGCAATATTGAGGAAATTAAAGTAAAAAAAAATAAAGTACAAATTGATGAGAAAAAAATTACAGAAGCACTTGAGACCATGAGAGAAATAGGGGCAAAAGAAACAGAGACAGATGAATTATCGCAAAAAGGAGACAAGGTTGAAATTGATTTCAAAACACTAGTTGATGGAGTTGCTATTGAACACGGAAGCGAAATCAATTATCCCCTTGTAATAGGTAAAAATCAAATGATTCCTGGTTTTGAGGATAATTTAATAGGACACAAAAAAGATGATGAATTTTCTTTTAAATTAAATTTTCCAAAAGAATATCACAATAAAAATTTAGAAAATAAAGAAGCAGAATTTCAAATAAAAATGAAAAAAGTTTCTAAAATTGCACTTCCGGAACTTAATGATGAATTTGCTAAAAAATTCAACTTAAAAAACACAGAAGAATTAAAAGAAAAATTAAAGGAAAATTATACAGCCGAAGCAAATGAAAAAGAAGAAAGAAAATTAGAAATAGAAGCCATCGAAAAAATTGTAGAAAATTCAAAAATTGGTGAATTTGATGATGATATAATAAAAGAAGAAGCTAAAAAAATGACAGAAGAATTAAAACACGATATAACGTCTCGTGGAATGGAGTTTGAACATTATTTAAATTCTATCGGTAAAAAAATAGAAGAAATTGAAAATGAATTTTTACCACAAGCAAAAAAAAGACTACAAGCATCGCTTATTATAAGAAAAATTGTTGAAACCGAAAAATTTGAAGTTAGCGATCAAGAATTAAAAGAAGCGATGGATCATGAAAAAATGCACTATCATGGAAATCCAGAAGCAGAAAAACAAATTGAATCAGATTCGTACAAAAATTACCTAATAAATACACTATTAAACAAAAAAGCTATTGATTATATAAAATCAAAAACAATTGATGAAAAAAAATAGAATTATAATAATTATTTTTGTAATTCTAATAATACTTGGAATAATTTTTTATATAGATCATAAAACTAATTTTCCTCAACACAATGAGGAACAAAAAAATATGGAAGAAAATATTACTCGTCTTCCAGCTGTGTCCGGTCAATTTTATCCTAAAAATAACAATGAACTAATAAAAATACTTGGTGATTTTTTTAGTTCATCTGAAAATAAAAATATTTCAAATATTAAGGCCATAATTGTTCCACATGCTGGATATGTTTACAGTGGTCAAATTGCAATGGACGCATTTAAGCAAATGGAAAATTATAAAAACATTGAGCGCATTATTGTAATTGGTCCATCTCATCATGAATACATGACTGATTTTGCCCTATCGCGAACTGACTTCTGGCAAACACCGATTGGAAATATAGAGCTTGATAAAAATACAATAAACAAAATTGAAGAATTTGATGAATTCAGCTTTAACGATAACGCACTACAAGAAGAACACTCTATCGAGGTTCAAATTCCTTTTTTGCAATACATTTTAAAAAACAATTGGAAACTAATTCCAATTTTAACTGGTCAAGTTAATGACGAAAATATTAAAAGTGCTGCAAAAAATTTAAACGAGATTATTGATGATAAAACTCTAGTTGTAATAAGTAGTGATTTATCACATTATTACACAAAAACTGAAGCAAAAAAATTAGACCAAAAATGTATTGAGTCAATAAAGACATTAAAATTTGATAATGAATGCGAAGCTTGCGGAGAAATTGGAATAAAATTATTATTTGAACTTGCAAAATTAAATAATTGGAGGGGCGAACTTATAAAATACGGCGATAGTGGGGACATAACAGGAGACAATTCTCAAGTTGTTGGATACATGTCTGCAATTTTTACCGAAGAAAATAAAAATGAAAATTATTCTGAAGATAACAAAAAATTTTTACTAAATTTAGCGAGAAACACAATTGATTATGCTTTTAAAAATAGTGGGAAGCTAATGCCAATTGACGAAAACCAAATTCCAGATAATTTAAAAGAAAAACGAGGTGTTTTTGTAACGTTAAATGAAAACGAAAAATTAAGGGGTTGCATAGGATACATAGAACCAATTGAAAAATTGTACAAAGCAGTTCAATTAAATGCATTATCAGCTTCATTTGATGATCCGAGGTTTTCTCCTCTATCTGAAAATGAGCTAAAAGATGTTAAAATAGAAATATCAATATTAACAGTTCCAGAAGAAACGGGTTTTGAAAATATAAGACAGAATATTGATGGAGTTGTTTTGCAAAATGGAAGAAGTGGCGCAACTTATTTGCCACAGGTCTGGGAAAATGTTACAGGCACTGATGAATTCTTTGGCTCACTATGTCAAAAAGCTGGACTAGATTGGAATTGTTATAAAGATAAAAATACAAAATTTTCAACATATCAAGCAGAGGTATTTAGTGAATAATATTAAAATATTATGCATGAAAAAATAATAGATCAAATTCCAGAACAAAATAAATTGTTAAGTGCTCCAGAGATAATTGAGCAAAATGAAAATTTAGAAATTCCAGATCTTCATTCTTCTTGGAATGCACAAAATAGAAAATATTCTCTTATAAAAACAAAAGATAATTACTATATTGAAATAGAAATATACGATGAGCTTCCCGAAGAAATCAAACAGCACGAAACTAAATTTAAAAAAGATATAAAAACAATAAATGGGGAACAAAAAATTATATATACATTTAACTTTCCGGAAAAATCAAATGTTAATCAAGAATTCTCACAAAATCAAGATTATCACATACAAGAACCATTAAATTATAAAAAGTTAGCTACAAGTGAATTCTCGCCAGAAGAATTAAAAAATATTTCTATAACTCCACAAAATATAAACACAAATAAATTAATAGAATTATTAGAAAATAAAAAAGTATTGTTTTATACTGGCGCTGGAATTTCTATTGCTAGCGGAGTAAATGACATGGAAACACTAAAAAATAATTTAGGAATAAATCAATCAAAAAATAATGATGAATTTTTGACAAACTCAATAGAAAATCCTCAAAACACAATACAAAAATGGGTTGAATTTATAAATTCGATGGAAAATAGCAAACCGACGCAAGCACACAAATCACTTTCTAAAATAGCGCAAAAATTAAATAGTAAAATTTTTACAGAAAATAGTGATCTGCTTCAAGAAAAAACTGGTGTCAGAGCAAATCATATAAACACTTTTTGGCTTAAAAATAATATTGATCCCGATTGGCTAAAAGACATAGATTATGTAATAACCATTGGATTAAGTTATGATGACAGGGGGTTTTTATCTTGGTATAAAACAAATAATCCAAATGGAAAAATTATAGCAATAAATTTATCCACTCCTGTTTATACGGGAAATGATGATTTCATAATAAAAGATGATTTACAAAAAATAGTTCCGGAAATAGAAAAAGAATTATTAAAATAAATAAATTGAAAATTAAAGAATAATAAATCAATAGAAAATGATAAATAAAAAATTAAAAATTTTTGGCATTGAGTCTTCTTGTGATGAAAGTGCGCTGTCACTGATTGAAATAAATAAGGACGAAATTAAGCTTATAAAAAATCTTATTTCATCTCAAGTAGAAATTCACAAACAATTTGGTGGTATTGTCCCTGAAGTCGCAGCACGTCATCATGCTGAGAATTTTTTTCCATTATTAAAAGAATTAAACATTGATATTGCTCGCGATGTTGATTTAATAGCTACTACTTATGGTCCGGGACTCATCACCTCTCTTGTGATAGGATTAGAACTTGGAAAAACACTTTCTTATATTTATAAAAAGCCATTAATTCCAATAAACCACATTGAAGCACATATTTATAGTAATTGGTTAACTCATAATGAACTTTTCGACAAGAAAAAAACATTTCCAGCTCTTGCAGTTGTAATCTCGGGGGGACACACACAAATATTTTTAATGAAAAATTATGGAAAATATAAATTAATCGGAGAAACAGTTGATGACGCAGTTGGTGAAGCATATGACAAAGTTGCAAAAATTTTAAATCTTGGTTATCCTGGTGGTCCAATAATAAACAAATTGTCACATGAATTTACAGGAAAACCGAGTTTTGAATTTCCTAGACCAATGTTAAATACAAAAGATTATAATTTTTCATTTTCTGGTCTTAAAACCGCAGTGTTATATAAATTTAAACAAGAAACCAGAGCCATTACTGACGAAATCAAAAAAGAATATTGTTTTGCATTCGAATCAGCTGTTTGTGATGTTTTATCAAAAAAAATTATCACAGCTTGTAAAAATTATAGCGTAAAAAATATAATTCTTGGCGGTGGAGTAAGCGCAAATAGCTCCATAAGAGATAGGATTTCAAATGACTCTCAAAAATTAGGCGTAAAAACTTATTTTCCTGAGATAAAACACACTGGAGATAATGCTGCAATGATTGCAATAGCGGGATATTTTAATAAAAATAAAAAGAAAAAAAATAACTTTGGAATAATAGCACATCCAAATTTAAAATTGTGACGCTAGTCATCTCGAGCGAAGTCCCGTTTAGCGGGACGAGCGAGAGATCTACTTTAAAATAAAAAACGCTAGAAATCAATCTAGCGTTTATTTTAAATAATTAAAACTCAAAAAAATCAGCTAAAATATCATCTAAAAATTTGAAGATTAAACCAATAATATAAAAGCTCGCAAATACAATAGTGCTCACAATTAAAGCATTTATTCCTCCATATAGTATAAATGAAAAAAATCCCAACACCACAAAAAACCCATCTCCAAGAGCAAAGCACATTTCTGAAGGACAGGAAGGCTCTATGTTATTTTCTTCATAACCAAAAAGTTTTATTAACATCACTATAAAAAATGGAACAAACAATAGATCCCACAATCTAGACATAGAAATTTTAAAAAATAAAACCTTTGTTTCTAAAACGAATCCGTGCTGTAAATAATAGATACACCAATAAACTGTTATAATAATACAAATAAAAAATATTGCTAAAAATGTAAGTGCTACACTTTTTTTCATTTTCTCCTCCCTGGATATGTTATTTTCATAAACCTTATTACGAAAATATGTATTTGTCAAACAAAAAAGGCGGGATTAACTCGCCGATGATTTTTTTGTTATAAATGCATATACAACTAATCCTAGCATAGCAATAGATGGCATAAACACAAAAGAAACACACAGGAAAAACAATCCCCATCTTCCTCTACCCATTAAATACACTTTTTTAAAAAGAGTCATTTTATCCTCCTTGGATAATTTGATTTTATTATAACCAAATTACTAATAAAAGTAGTTTTTGTCAAACAAAAGGCGGGATTTATTCCGCCTATTAAATAGATTCTGACTACTTCTTTTTTGACAAAACTAGACAGTAGGGATCGTGATATTCCCAGTATTGGAAATCCAGCGTCTTATATCTCCGCTGGGGCAAGCCGGGAATAATCATGATTGTTAAACCAACCCCGATTTTTTTAATTGCTTGATAAGCTCGGGGTTTCTTGTAAATTTATCAACCAATGTACCGTATACAATACCCACAGCACAAGAATATCCTGGCTTAAGATCTTGTGCGCTTTTTAAAAGTTCCACCGTGAGAGCGTCCTCGTACTTAGGACAAAAATTTTCCATAGTCAAAGGATCTTTTATGGGATCTACTTTTGTACTCATGTTTTCCTCCATTATTATTTACCTAATTTACTTAGGATTTTGATTGATTATCCTATCATAATACTTATTATTTGTCAATGTTTCATTTAAATCAACCTCGAAGGTTGGCAACCTCGCAGGTTGATTGCTCAAAATCCTCATTTTTGCTATGCTTTATTCTATGAAACATGAAAATCAACCTCGAAGGTTGGCAACCTCGCAGGTCCAAATCACAAAATCATTAGATGAAACCTTGGAGCTTGGCGAAAAATTAGCTCAGAATTTTAAATTTCATGTAATTGGATTAAATGGAGAATTGGGAAGTGGAAAAACAGCAATTACCAAAGGAATTGGAAATTATTTTGGAATAAAAAATATTACAAGCCCAACTTTTGTAGTAATGAAAATTTACGAACCTTTAAAAAATAATTCAAAGATAAAAAATATTGTTCACATTGATTGTTATAGATTAGAAACTTATGATGCTCTGCTTGATATAGGGCTCATGGATTATATAAACGATGACAAAAATCTTATAATAATAGAGTGGGCTGATAAAATATCTGACTATTTACCAAAAGACACAATTTATGTAAACTTTAAGTTAGGTAATAATGAAAATGAACGTATAATTGAGTTATAAAATTTTCTTCTCCCTGTCATTCTGAACTTGTTTCAGAATCTCCGCGTATATGATTTTCTCATTAAGATCCTGAATCAAGTTCAGGATGACAGTATAAAGGACAATAATGAAAATTTTATATAAAAGAAAAACAATGAAAATAGAACTTGATAAAACCTACGAAGCCAAAAAATTTGAAGACCAAATATACAAAACCTGGGAAGAGTCAGGATTTTTCAATCCGGATAATTTAAAGCACGCCAAAAAACCATATTGCATATTAATGCCACCACCAAATGTAACTGGAATATTACATTTAGGCCACGCACTCGAAAACTCAATATTAGATACTGAAATAAGATTTAGAAGAATGTGTGGTTATAAAGCACTTCTCCTTCCTGGAGCTGACCACGCAGCGGTTGCAACTCAAGCAAGAGTCGAAAAAGAATTACAAAAAAATGGAATTAAAAATCCTCGGGAGGAGTTGGGTCGCGAAAAATTACTTGAAAAAATTAGAGAATACTCTGAAAATTCTAAATCAACGATCTTAAATCAAATCAGAAAAATGGGAACAAGTTGTGATTGGTCTAGATTTGCCTATACATTTGATGAAAAAAGATCTCTTGCCGTAAATACACTTTTTAAAAAGATGTATGATGATGGATTAATTTATAGAGGATATAGAACTGTTAACTGGACCGTACGCGGACAATCAACTTGTTCTGACGATGAACTTGTTTATGAAGAAGAACCAGTTACAATTTATACTTTTAAGTATTCTCATGACTTTCCAATTCCAATTGCAACAACTAGACCAGAAACAAAATTGGGTGATTGTGCTGTTGCAGTAAATCCAAAAGATGATAGATATAATAAATATATAGACCAAAAATTTACAGTTGATGTCGGAGCGCTAAATCCTCTGACAATTACAATAATTGCAGATGAAAACGCTGATATAAATTATGGAACGGGCGCAGTTGGTGTAACTCCGGCTCATAGTATGGTTGATTTTGAAATGTATCAAAAAAATAAAGAAATAGGAATTATTCCTGTTATAGGTCCTGATGGAAAAATGACAGAAAATGCAGGAAAAAATTATGAAGGGTTAACGGTATCAGAGGCAAGAGAAAAATTTGTAAATTGGTTAAAAGAAAATAATTTAATCATAAAACAAGAAGAATCAGTTCATAGCGTTGGTAAATCTGATAGATTTAATGATGTTATTGAAGTAATACCAATGAGACAATGGTTTATTGATGTAAACAAAATAATTCCAAAAAAAAATAAATCTCTAAAACAATTAATGAAAGATGTTTTTACAGTTGGTCACAATGGAAAAAAGAATAAAAAAATTAAAATTACTCCTGACAGATTTTTAAACTCATACATGCAGTGGATTGATAATTTACGTGATTGGTGCATATCTAGACAAATTTGGTGGGGACACAGAATTCCCGTTTGGTATAAAGATGAAAAAATACAGGTTGCATTAGTTTCTCCTGGAAATGACTGGTCTCAAGATCCAGACACATTAGATACGTGGTTTTCTTCTGGTGCGTGGACTTTTTCAACGCTTGGTTGGCCAGACAACACAAAAGATTTTAAAAAATTTCACCCAACACAATGGATGCAAATGGGTTATGAAATACTATTTTTTTGGATGGCAAGAATGATTCTTATGACAACTTATGTAATTGATGATATTCCATTTGAGGAGGTTTATATTCATGGAATGCTTCGTTCAAAAGAGGGAAAGAAATTTTCAAAATCACTTGGAAATAGTTTGGATCCAATTGAAATAATTAAAAATTATGGAACTGATGCGCTAAGACTTAGCTTAATAAAGGGAATTGCTCCGGGGAATGATGCTAAATTCTACGAAGAAAAAGTATTGGGTGCAAGAAATTTCATAAATAAACTATGGAACATATCAAGATATATTTTAATGTCATCTGATAATGTAAAATTAATAGAAAAACAACCAAAACCAATTACGTTAGCAGATGAATGGATTTTGAGAAAATTAAACACTTTAATAGAGAGTACCACAAAAGACCTAAATGATCATAATTTTTCACTTGCGAGCGAGGCTTTATATGATTTTACTTGGACTGATTTTGCTGATTGGTACATAGAAATTGCAAAGATTGAAAAGGGAAAAGAACAAATATTACTATACATTTTACAAACACTTCTAAAATTATGGCATCCATTTATTCCTTTTATTACAGAAACGATTTGGCAAAATATTGATTCCAAATTACTCATGATTTCATCCTGGCCAAAATCAAATAAAATAAATAAAAATGTTTTAGTTGAGTTTGGAAAACTACAAGAAATAATTATTGCGATAAGAAATTTAAAAAATGAAAACAAGATTGATTTAAAAACAATAGTACACTGTCACATAGAATCCGAAAAATATTTTGAATTGGTGGTTAATCAAATTAACACCATAGAGTCTCTTGCAAAAGTTAAATTAACAGACGAAAAATATAAAGACGTAATTCATATTCCTGATGTTGATATATATATTGAAATAACAATTAATGAAGCTGACAAACAAAAACAAATCAGGGAAACAATTGCATATATTAATCTAATAGAAGAAAAACTAAACAATAAAAATTTTACACAAAGAGCACCAGAACACATAATTGATAATGAAAAGAAAAAACTGAAATCCGCCTATGATTTATTAGAAAAATTAAAATAAAAACTCGTATTTATACGAGTTTTTTAAATTGACAAAAAACAAATCATTTAATAATATAGCTAATATAGAAAAATCATGGGAGGAAATCATGAAAAATAATAATCCTAGTTATATAGGAATTACAGGCTTTACGCGCAAAGAACAGATTAGACGCCTACTCATGGAAATAATACCTGGGCACACACACAAACTTATGGTGGGTGTTTTAGTTAACAATATTACCATGCGTGGCATACACATTAGAAGTAGATATGCAAATACAAATTCTATACCAGAAATTTTTCTAAAGGACAATAGAGTATTAAATATAATACACTTTAATACCTATGAGAAAGAAAAATTGCTTGAACATCTAACACAACTTATTTACATTGCTGGGGAAAATCTTCATGGATTTCAACTCAACATGAAATGGCCAGATCTAAATCTATTATCAGAATTCAAAAAAAGATTCCCCAACAAAAAAATTGTAGTACAGATGGAAAGAGATGATTTTGAAAATTATACACCCCAACAAATGTCCAAAAAACTTATTGAATATGATTATCTTGCAGATTATGTGATTTTAGATATGAGCATGGGTTCTGGTACTGAAATGCATGCTCAAAAACTCATTGAATATGGGGAAGAAATATCAAAAAAAACAAGCCTAAAGATTGTTTTTGCTGGCGGCCTTCATGCGAAAAATCTTCATATAATTAAACCAATTATAAGACTTTTTCCAGATGCATGTATTGATGCCGAGGGTAAACTAATGAACGAATCAGACTCTCTTGACCCACAAAAAACCATATCATATCTACACAAAGCATTATCAATGTTTTTTAAAAAATAAACTGCGGAAATTTCCGCAGTTTTTTTAATTATAAATAACTAATTTAATTCTCGATTAATTATATCTAAACATAAACCAACATACTTTGCTGGCGTTAGACTAAGAATTTTTCTTTTATCTTTTTGAGGAATATCCAGCGCATCAACAAATTCTTTGAGAATTTTTTTAGTCAATTTTTTTCCACGAGAAAGCTCTTTAAGTTTATTATAGGCATCCGGGATTCCTAAAACCCTAAGAAAAACTTGAATGCCCTCAGTTATCACCTCAGGATTGTCTCTAAGATCTTTATTAATCTCATTTTGATTAATTTCGATTTTTCCAATTCCTTTTATACAACTTTCTGTGGCTATTATCATATGAGAAAAAATTGTTCCTAGGCACCTCTGAATTGTTGAATCGCTCAGATCCCTTTGCATTGTAGAAACCAAAAGTTCTCTAGATAAACACTCACAAAGACCGATGGCTATTTTTGCATTTCCACGAGCATTTTCCCAGTCTATGGGATTTACCTTATGGGGCATGGTAGATGATCCCACCTCTCCTTCTTTCGGCTTCTGTTTTAGATATTTTTTGGAAATATATATCCACATATCTGAAGACATATCAACAATAGTTCCCGCTATACGAATAATCATCTGAAGCAACTCCGCAATATCGTGATGTGGATTTATCTGTGTAGAAATAGATATATAATCCATACGCAAATAGCCCCTAACGAAATGTTCACACTTTGTTGGCCAGTTAACTTCTGGCATTACGAAATGATGTGCTGCAAAAGTTCCAGTTGCTCCACTCCATTTCACAAAAGCTTTCCATTCTTGAACCTTTAAAAATTCTGACACGAATAGCCTACTAAAAACCAATAATTCCTTTCCCATAGTTGTGGGAGTTGCTGGTTGGCCATGTGTATGACCAAGCATAACAATATTCTTCCAATTTTCAACCTTTTTATCTAGAGATTCTAAAAACTTACAAAATTTAAGACCAAAAATTTTATTGGCTTCTTTGAGCATAAGAGAATATGCAGCATTATTTACATCTTCGGATGTTAAAAATAGATGCACATATCCTGAAAATTTTCTAAGGCCAATATCTACAAGACATTCTTTAATGTATTCAACAACGGCATTAACGTCATGATTTGTAATCTTTTCAATTTCTTTTATGCGTATTGCAGATTCGATGTTAAATTGTTCAGGTATAAGAAGAATCAATCTAATTTCTTCGTTAGAATAATCAATAAGTTTTGTTTCTAAGAGAAGGAATTCTAGCCATTTGATTTCTACAAATACTCTAAACCTAAAAAGCCCAAACTCAGAAAATGTTTCTCTAAATTCTTTTGTTTTGTCTGCATATCTTCCATCAATTGGAGATATCGCCATAAGAGAAGCTCGCTTTTCCATAAAAGCAATTGTTTCTTTGTCTTGGACTTCTAATAATTCCATAAGTTGAAGAATACAATCATCAACTTCCACACCAAAAGCGTCAAGAAATTCCCTGACTCGTTCCCTTGCAAACATAATTCCTCCCTATGTTTTTTCATATTTTATAAAAAAAGCTTACAACTTTATATAAAATTGTCAAATAAAAACCCCTTATAGGGGGATTAATATTTGAAAGAGATCTTTTAAACCCCCTCCAGTCCCCTCACATATTTGTTAATAACAACAATTATCATAAATTGAATATTTTGTCAATATATATACTCCTTCAACTTTGACATTTCATATAAAATCAGCTAAAATACTATACAAAAGAGCAAATAGCATTTTTTATTTTAACTTTATAAACCAATTAATCAACTAACAATTAATATATTATATTATGCCAGTACCAGCAAAAAGAAGACCATCATCTGAAACAAGAAGAAGAAGATCACACCATGCGCTTAAAAAAATTAATTTAGTATCTTGTCCAAAATGTAAGACAATGATAAAACCCCACACAGTTTGTAAAAACTGCGGATATTATAAGGGTAAAGAAATAATAAAAATCAAAACCTCTTTAGACAAGAAAAAAACAAAAAAGAAAGCATAGTTTTATTGTGCTTTTCTTTTTATATTTAATAATTTTATTTATGGCAAACAGACACTTATCAAGAATAATAATTCTTCAAACACTTTTTGCGTGGGATTTTAATAAAACGCAAGGAAATCCACAAAATATATTAGAATATACAGAAAAAGAATTTGGTGCTGACAAAGATGACACTGAATTTACAAAAAATCTTCTAAAAGGAATAGTAGATAAATGGAAAGATCTAAATGATTTAATTATTAAATATGCCCCCGAGTGGCCACTAAAACAAATTGCTATAATTGATAGAAATATACTTAGAATTGGAATTTATGAATTAAAATTTGAAAATCTACCACCAAAAGTTGCAATAAACGAAGCAATAGAACTATCAAAAGATTATGGTGGAGATAATAGTAGTAAATTTATTAACGGTGTTTTAGGATCAATTTATAAAGAAATGGGTGCAACAGAAGAAGAACTTAAAGAATTTGAAATTTCAGAAGAAGCAAATCAATAAAAAAATAAAAATATGTTAAAGGACAAGATTCAAGAATTCGCAAAAAAAATAAATATAAATTTTAATAATCTTGATATATTAAAACAGGCATTTGTTCATAAATCTTTTTTAAACGAAAATCCTGGTTTTAAATTGGGACAAAACGAAAGATTAGAATTTTTAGGAGATGCAGTATTAGAATTAGTGTCTACTGATTTTTTATTTAAAAAATTCGAAAATCGCCCAGAGGGAGAACTTACAAACATAAGAGCAAGTTTAGTCAATTCAAATAATTTAACCCTAATAGGTCGTGAACTGCAAATAGAAAAATATTTATTTCTAAGTCATGGCGAATCAAAAGACAAAGACTCCAAGGCAAGACAATATATACTTGCAAATTGTATGGAGGCAATAATCGGTGCGATTTATTTAGATAGTGGATATAACAATGCTAAAAAATTCATAGAAAAATATATTTTAAAAAATGTTGACGAAATAGTTGATAAAAAATTATACCTAGATCCAAAAACTCAGTTTCAAGAAAAAGCTCAGGAAAAATATAATATAACTCCTAAGTATAAATTACTTGAAGAAACCGGACCAGATCATAAAAAAAATTTTACAGTTGGGCTATATATTGATAAAAAATTAATCACAAAGGGTGGGGGTAGCTCCAAACAAGAAGCTGAAATAAATGCCGCAACACTGGGACTAAAAAAAGAAAATTGGTAAAATAAAAATAAATGTTTCTAAAAAAAATAGAAATACAGGGATTTAAATCCTTTGCAAATAAAACCGAACTCACATTTAACCAAAATCTTACATCGATTGTGGGGCCTAATGGTTCTGGAAAATCAAATATTGCAGATGCAATAAGATGGGCAACCGGTGAACAAAGTCAAAAACTTCTTCGAACAAAAAAATCAGATGAAGTTATTTTTGCTGGGAGCGATAAAAAAAATCGTCTAGGAATGGCTGAGGTTAGTTTGTTTTTAGACAATACGAGCAAAAAAATCCCAATTGATTTCGAAGAAGTAATAATTACTCGCCGTGTTTATAGAACCGGAGAAAATGAATATTTAGTAAATAAAAACAAAGTAAGATTACTCGATATCCAAATGATGCTTGCCAGGGCTAATTTCGGAGAAGGAAACTATTCTATAGTTGGACAAGGAATGATTGATTCTATTTTAAATCAATCAGCAGCATCAAGAAAAGATTTTTTTGACGAAGCCACCGGAATAAAAGAATTTCAACTAAAAAAAGAAAAATCTCAAACAAAATATACAAACACCCAAGAAAATCTAGCAAAAAGTAAATTAATTTTAAATGAAATCTCTCCCCGACTTAAATATTTAACAAGACAGGTAAATAAATTAAAAAATCAACAGGAATTTAAAGAAAAATTAATAGACGCGCAAAAAAAATATTATGGATTCATTATTTCAAATATAAAAAATGAAATAGCTGATAGCGAAGAAAAATTAGAAAAACTAGAAAAAACTAAAAATTCCTTAGAAAAACAATTGTTAGATATTGATGCGAAAATAAACAGTGAAGAAAAAAAAGATTCCTATGCCGTAAAATTTATTTCACTTCAGAGGGAATTTGAAGAATTGAATGATTTAAAAAATAAACTTATAAGGGACAAGGTTATTTATCAAGGAAAGCTTGGTATTGAATTTTCTAATGCTGGAAAAAATAATATCTCGTGGTTTATAAATCAAAAAAATGATTTAAGCGATGAGCATAAAAAAAATGATACAATAATTATAGAACTAAAAAAAGAATTATTAGAATTAGAAAATAAATTAAAAGATAAAACACAAGAACAACAAAATTTCTTAGATAAAATAAAAGAATTACAGAGCAAATTAGAAAATATCAACGAGCAAAGTGGAATTTCAGAAGAACTTGAGGCAAAACAAAGAATTAAAAAAATAAACTCTTCTATTAAATCAATAGTAGATGATTTTGAGAATATACCTATTGATAAATTAAAGCAAGATTTATTTTTTATCTCAAAAGAAATTGATTTTATTGATAAATCTCTAAATGAAACAGACAAGAAAGAGAACGAAAATCATACGACATTACAGAGGGAATTTCAAAATTATCTATTAAACAAAGATTCACTTGTAAATGAAATCTATGAGTTAAAATCGAGCAAGGGCTTCAAAGATGAAAAATTAAAAGAACTCATAAAAAGACAAGAAATGATTTCGGTTAGTATTTCAAAACTTGACATAGAAATAGAATCGGCGAACTCAAGTGATAGATCAAAAAATCAAAAACAAATTGAGAAAATGATCTCAAATATTGATGAAAAAATATCGGATATTGACAAAAAAATTATAAATTTTAAATCGGAAATTGATAAATTAGAATCTCGTAGTCTTGATGAGAAAAAAGAACTTCTAGAACTACAAAGAACATCAAAAGATTTACAATTTGAAATAAACAAAATCAATTCAGAAATTCAAGAAATAAAAATTTCGCTTGCAAAATCTCAAACAAAAAAAGAGAATATTGAAATCGATGTAATTCATGAAGAATTAAATATAGATGATCTAGATTATAGTGCAAATAATATTGACACCGAATCAGAGTTTTCAAAAATAAATAAATTAAAAATTCAATTATCTCAAATTGGAGAAATAGAAGATAACACAGAATCAGAATATAGTGAAGTAAATGAAAAATATACTTTCCTAGAAAATCAAATAACGGATCTAGAAAAAGCCTCAAAAGATTTAAAACAAATCATAGATGATTTAAATATAAAAATAGAAGAAAAGTTTAATGAAAATTTCAAAAAAATAAATGAAGCCTTTGATGAATATTTTCAAATTTTATTTAGCGGTGGTTCGGCACAACTTACAATAAAAAAGGGACTTGAAAAAGATAAAAAAGATGAAAACGAAGAAGGAATAGAAAATCAAGAAGAAGAACAAACACACGAAGAAGAAGATGAAAACCAAAAAACATATGAAGGAAAAATAAAACCGATTACAGATATTATTATTTCTGTAAAAATTCCTGGCAAAAAATTAAATAGCATGAATGTTCTATCGGGCGGAGAACGTTCACTTACTTCTATAGCTCTAATTTGTGCAATTATATTTAATAATCCATCGCCTTTTGTGGTGCTAGATGAAGTTGATGCCGCACTTGACGAAGCAAACTCAGAAAGATTTGCAGAAATCGTAGAAAAATTAAAAGACAAAACTCAGTTTATCTGCATAACTCACAATCGTGCTACAATGACAAAATCAGATACTTTATATGGAGTAACAATGGATGATTATGGTGTTTCAAAACTTCTTTCAATAAGCTTCAACGAAGCAAAACAGTATAGTGAATAAATAATGTAAAATTTAAAAGCGGAGATTATCTCTCCGCTTATTTTTTTTCTAAAAATTTATTCAATTTAACACTAAGAAAATGAAAAGTAACGGCCCACAAGAAGCAAATAAAAAGAAATAATATAAACATAAGTATTGCCACAATTAGTCTTACCGATAGACAATCTAAGATATTATAAACATCACTCAAATAAATGATGCATTTTTCTAAATATCTATAAAATGCTCTATCATATAAAAGAACTATGGTCCCAAATATTAAAAAGAATAAAAATAATTCTTTTATTGCGAATACTCTTGGTTTCATTTTATCCTCCATATATAAGAATAAATAATTATATCATTTATGAAAATTTTGTCAATACAAAAAGCGCATCTCATGACACATTTTCTCTATAACAATTACATATTTTTTATAACTTTTCTATTTTATCTCCTAACGCCCCAGTTGTATTTATACAATAAATTATATATGACATATTAAACATTACATATTTCTAAATTTGGAGCGGATGAGCGGAATCGAACCGCCATTTTCAGCTTGGGAAGCTGATATAATAACCACTATATGACACCCGCCTGGTGGATCTAAAGGGATTTGAACCCTTGACCTTTTGCGTGCGATGCAAACGCTCTAGCCAACTGAGCTATAGACCCATTTATGTCTTCAACAAATATACCTACATAATACATAGATTAATGTTCCTAAAAAATTTTCTTTTATATTACAATATCTGGATTGTGTTGTTGTAACTTCTCCCGCCAAATTATTACAATCATTAAAATTTATTTTTGACTCACATCCACGATAAATACATTTTTCTGTTGTCTTTGAATTTATTAAAATTTCTATATTTTTTATGATTCTAAAATTGTTTTATTATCTAATTGTTTTTCAAAAAAATTATTTTTTATACCACAACCAAATAAAATCAAAGCTAGAGCACAAAATAAAATAGTTTTTTTCATAAATGTGTATTATTTCTAAACGATAAAAGCAAGGATTGTAAATCTTCTATGAACACATCTCTTTTCTTTATTATTTTCAACATATTATTATCAAAATAATCTTTATACTCTTTTCTTTCTAAATAGTATGGTAATAATTTTGAAATCTCCAATAAAAAATTTGAATTGTGTCTAAATGGTAAATTAGCCTTGGAAAAATCGCTACTCAATAATTTTCTTTGTAACATAATAGTCTCATTAAACAAATCATTTTTGTTATTAGAATAAATTGTAGTTCCAAAATATTCCTCGAGCAATTTTTTAGATTTCTCGAATATTTCTTCATATGATTTTTTATTATTTTTCAAAATCCAGTCTTGTGGGGGTGCATTAAAATCTATAGTTAAAACGACTTGGTTTAATGTTTCCCCCCTGGGCTCTATTTCTATTTCTAAATTATAATCCTGGCTTTCTAGGTTTCTTATCTCATTAATTAAATCTTGGTTATTAGTATCAAAACATAAATATAGCAAGAGTGATTGTAAAAATCTATCAGCTCCATCTACAACATATTCATTTTCAAAATGGCCGGAACAACTAAATTTAGTTTTTGTTCCATCTAGAGAGTTTAAAAGCAACACTATATTTTCCATCTTTTTATCAACGGATGCAAAAACATCTGGTGGTAATTTGGCTTCAACACTCTCTAATTCATAATTATTTAATTTTAAATCAGAATAATTATTTTTTAAAAAATTTTTATAGCCCCCACCATTTGATTCTGGGCTAAAATTAAAACCTCCCTTGTATAACAGAGAAATAACTTTCTCTCTTAATCCGCCATCTGTGGGTATCAAATCTAAATCATTAATTTCTACGGCCATTTTTAAACGTTTTATTATATGCTCAATCCGATCAAAACCATAATTATCATTAATAATCTTTAAATGAGATCCTTCTGTAATTAATTTAATTAATTCATTATATGAATTTGCCTTTAAACAAATTGTTTCTAAATAATCATTTATTTCTTCATAAAATTTTTTATCATTATGTCTGGTTTGTGCCATTACATAATTAGAAAACATTTTTTCATTAGCAAGTATTGCCCTTTTCTTATCTTTATTTGGTTCTTCTCTGAGTTTTTTTGCCAGACTATCACGATATTCTATACTTTGTTTTGTTTCTCTTTCAATGTAATTTTTTTGTCCCATACAATTTATTTCTTTTTATTTATTGTTTCATACAAATAATTATATCAACAATTTTAATAAAAATATATCTTAGTTCTAACCTATACTTAGGGGTATCAAAAAAACCCAATAAACATGGGTTCTTTTGTCTGGAGCGGGTAAGGAGAATTGAACTCCCCTCTCAACCTTGGCAAGGTCGTATAATAGCCGCTATACTATACCCGCATAACCCAAGCCTGCGCTTGGGAATTTACAATTTTTAATTTCTAATTTTGAAATTAATTTATAATTTCTTAATTTTCAATTATTCAGTTTTTGGAGTTTCTTCTACTGATGTTTCTACTGCTGGAGTCTCAACCGCAGGTGCTTCTTCTTGTGGTACTTCTACTGAAATCTCTTCTGTTTTTTCATCCGCCGTAGTTTCAACGGAGGCAGAAACTTCTACTTGTTTTTCTGATTCTGCTTTCTTTGCTTCTTCTTTTGCTTTTTTATCTTCTTTTGTCTTATTAATTTTTTCTGCTCTTTTTTTAGTAATTTCAACTGATTTTGCTTTTTCGGCTTTTAATAAATCATTTTTTACAAATAAATTATGAACAGTTGCACTACATTTTGCCCCCTGAGATAGCCAATAAGAAATTCTCTCTTTGTCTAATTGAGTTTCTTTTGTTCTTGGATTATAAAAACCCAGTTTTTCTATATATTTTCCCCATGGATCTCTTCTTTTATCCATAATTACGATTCTATACAATGGGGCTTTCTTTCTACCAATTCTGGTAAATCTAATACTTAACATATTATATTTTTCTTTAAAATTAATTAATTTAAGCGTTTGTGACGATAGAAATATAGTATACTATTTTTGTATTAATGTCAATAATAATGCACATTTTGTCAATTCTAAGATTCTTGACTAAAAATTGATATATGATAAAATTTTTTATTATAAATTGGGAGGAAACAATGTCACAGTTTAAGAGATCTGAAACCGCACAAGCAATGCTAAACTTTGGATTCACAAATAACGAACTATTTGAATCGTTATTGAATCACACAAAGAACGAAATTCACAAACAAATGCCCAATATCAAATCCAGACACGTAATAGGAGAAATACTTCAAATGCTTCACAGAGAGCTTCCTGTGCAAGCAAAAGACTCCCCCATGTCAATAAGAAATTATTTACTGGACGTGGGGCAAGGCACCAGAATTGATTTGCTAAAATCCGCCATTAAAAAAGTGGCGGAAAAAAGAAAATCATAATTATCAATAACCTATATGGGTGCCCAAATGGGCGCCTGTTTTTTATAAAAATAAAATTTTTATACTCTTTTATATATTAAATCTTTCTGCTATAATAGTTGTAAAATAAACAATTAATAATAATTAAAACTATGAAAATCAAATCAATTTCTGCCATGGAAATATTAGATAGTCGTGGCAACCCCACAATTGAAACAACTGTAATTTTAGAAGATGGATCTACAGCGTCTTCATTGGTTCCGTCTGGTGCATCAACCGGGAGCTACGAGGCGGTAGAACTTCGCGATGGAGATAAATCCAGATACAACGGATCCGGTGTTTTAAGGGCAGTTGAAAATGTTGAAAAAATTATTGCACCAAAAATCATTGGACTAGATGCAGAAAATCAAAGAGAAATTGATAAACTTATGATTGATCTTGATGGAACCGAAAATAAAGCAACTCTGGGAGCAAATGCAATTTTATCAGTTTCTATGGCAATAGCACGAGCACAGGCAATAAGCGAAAAAAAACCACTCTACGAATATTTAGCAAAATTTAATCCTGATTTCAATGGAACATATCAAATGCCAATTCCAATGATGAATATAATGAATGGGGGAAAACATGCGAACTGGGCAACAGACATTCAAGAATATATGATTTTTCCAATTGGAGCAAAAAACATTACAGAAGCCGTAAGAATGTGTGCCGAAATTTATGCAAACCTAAAAAAGACAATAAAATCTCATGGTTATGGTGTGGGAATAGGAGACGAAGGCGGATTTGCACCAAGCGTTTCATCAAACAACGAACCATTTCAGTTAATGAAGGAAGCAATTGAAAATTCTGGATATAAATTAGGAGATGATATTGTATTTTGTATTGATGCGGCTGCAACTGAATTTTTCAAAGATGAAAAATATATTTTAAATAAAGAAGGAAAAACGTTAGATAGCAATGAATTATCAAATTTCTATAAAGAAATTGCAAAAAATTACCCAATTGTAAGTTTCGAAGATATTTTTGCGGAAGATGATTGGGATGGATTCAAAAATTTTAGCACATCAACAGAAAATAAAGTTCAGTTAGTGGGTGATGATTTATATGTTACAAATCCAAAAAGATTAGAGCGTGGAATCGCAGAAAAAACAAGCAATTCAATTCTCATAAAGTTAAATCAAATTGGAACCCTTACTGAAACAATTGATACAATTTTACTTGCAAGAAAAAATAATATGACCGCTGTTGTTTCTCATAGAAGCGGAGAGACAGAAGATTCTTTCATTGCTGATTTTGTAGTAGCAATGGGAACTGGTCAAATTAAAACTGGTGCTCCATGCAGAAGCGAGAGAACCTGCAAATACAACAGATTAATGAAAATAGAAAAGGAGCTAGGCGGAAAATCAGAAATTTCAAAATTCCCATTTTAAATTTTTTATTGCAAAAAAATGGAAAAAAATAAAGTACTTCTTATAATTTGTGATGGTTTAGGTTATAACGAGGACAAAGACAACAATGCAGTTGAAGTAGCCAACACACCAAATTTAGATTACTACAAAGCAAATTATCCATTTGCCACTCTTTTTGCTTCTGGTGAAGCAATAGGTCTTCCAGAAGGACAGATGGGAACTTCTGAAGCAAATCATTTAGTAATTGGATCTGGTAGAATTATTTATCAAAATCTTGTAAAAATTAATAAAGCTGTAAAAAATGGTGAGCTTATTGACAATCCAGCAATTAAAGAAGCAATTGAACACGTAAAAGAGCAAAATAGTGTTTTACACATCAAGGGACTCATTTCTGATGGTGGAGTTCACTCACATATTGACCACATAAAAGCACTTTTAAAATGCGCCAAAGAAAATGGTGTAAAAAACGCTTATTTACATTTATACACTGATGGCAGAGATACTCCCCCAAAAAGCGCAATTAAATATATTGAAGATATTGAAAGCTTCATGAAGATGGAAAACATTGGAAGAATTGCAACGATTGGTGGGCGTTATTGGGGAATGGATAGAGACAATAATAACGATAGGGTTGAAAAACATTTCATGGTTATGACTCACGCTAATGGACCGAAATTTAAATCAGCTAAAGAAGTCATTGAATACAATTACTCAAAAGACATAACAGATGAATTTATAGAACCCGCCTACATAGAAACAGAGCCCGGTGAACAAGGATATATCCAATCAAATGACGCGGTAATTTTTGCAAATTTTCGCTCCGATAGAGCAAGAGAAATTACAAAAAGATTTTTGGATGAAAATATTCCGAATATGAAATTTGTAGCAATGACCCAGTATGATGAGTCTTTAGATGTTCGTGTTGCATTTCCGCCAGATGAAATTAAAAATACGCTATCAGAAGTAATCGCAAAAAACGGATTAAAACAATTAAAGGTTACTGAGACTGAAAAATTTACTCATCTAACTTTTTTCTTCAATGCGCAAAGATATGAGGAAGAAAAAAATGAAAAAAGAATTTTAATTCCCAGCAATAAAGACGTTGCAACTCATGATATAAAACCGGAAATGAAAGTTCATGAAATTGCTGAAGAAATTATAAACGCTATTAAAAATGATGAATTTGATTTTATAGCAACAAATCTAACAAATTGTGATATGGTTGGGCACACTGGAAATTTTGATGCAATTGTTAAAGCCACAGAACATGTTGACAGTGCGCTTGGAAAAATTGTAGATTGTGCAAAAGAAAACAACTATCATGTTATAATAACAGCAGATCACGGAAATGCAGAAGAAACATTTGATAAAACTTCAAATCAAAAATTAACATCCCACACATTAAATCCAGTTCCATTTTATTTAATATCTCCAAAATATAGCTCAATCAATAGACAAAATGGGTGTTTAAATGACATAGCACCAACGATTCTAAAAATTATGAATTTAAAAATTCCCGATGAAATGACCGGAGAATCATTTATATAAATATGTTAGATAAAAATTTAATCTATGCTGTTGTTGGAGCATCTTCAAATGAAGAAAAATACGGATACAAAATATTTAAAGATCTTATAGAAAAAAATTACAATGCCGTACCAATAAATCCGAAGGGTGGTTATACTTTTAATAAAAAAGTTTTTAGATCTTTATTAGAAGTAGAAATAAAACCAGACATGATTATATTTGTTGTTAAACCAGAAATCACAGAAAAAATATTAGAAGAGGTGAAAAAACTTGGAATTAAAAAAGTTTGGATGCAACCAGGTTCCGAGAGCCCAAAAGCTATAAAATACTGTAAAGAAAACAATATTAGCGTAGTACATAATGCATGCGTAATTATCAAAAATAAACACTAAGAATAATGCGCCAAAATATGTTTTTTATATATATAATAATATTATTAATGTGCTCTGCGTGGTTTTCTGGAATGGAAATAGCGCTCTTTTCACTTACACCAGGAAATGTAAAGTCTTTTATTCTAGCAAAAAAAAGAAATGCAAAATTACTTCAAAAAATATTAAAAAATAAAAAAAGATTATTGGTTGTGCTTTTATTGGGGAATAATTTAGTGAATGTAAGTATAGCGAGTTTATCTAGTTTTTGGGTAATTGAAAAATTCCACAATGATGTGGTTGGATTAGTTACTGGAATAGTAACATTATTAATTTTAATTTTTGGTGAAATGTTACCAAAGGCTTTTTTTCAAACAAGGGCAGAAAAATTAGCATTATTTTTTACACCAGTTGTATACTTTCTCGAAATAATTTTATATCCGATTGTATATTTACTAGAAAAATTTTTGCGACTAATAACTGGCAACAAAAAAAGAGACACTGTTTCAGAACAAGAATTTAAGGCATTTAGTAGAATAGCTGTAGAAAATGGGATTTTACATTTTAAAGAGCACGAAATGATAATGAATGTAATGGATTTTGGTGATGTAAGGGCGAAAGAAATTATGACACCACGCTACAAAATGTCTGTGGTAAATGAAGATGCAGAAATAGACCAAATTTCATATTTTATGGCCAAAGAAGGTTATAGTAGATATCCGACTTATCACAATCAAGAAGATAATATAACTGGTTATGTTCACCTAATAGATGTAATGCGTGTTTTAAATAGCGACAAAAGAGAAGATGAATTGTCAAAATACGTAAATCCTATTATAAAAGTTGATGAAAACACAAAAATATACAGAATTTTTAACAGAATGATAAAAAAAAGAATTCATATGGCTATTGTTTATAGAAAAAACAAACAATTAATTGGCCTCATAACACTCGAGGACATTTTGGAAGAAATTGTTGGAGAAATAGAAGATGAAAATGATAGGGAAATAAGAGAAATTCCAGATAATAAAATAATTTAAATTATAAAATTATAAATATTTTTTATATGACCGACTTTTTCAGTCATTTTTTATTTATTTATACTATGCTATACTAAAAATAATATAACTTATATAAATAATCAATAAAAAATATGGAAAAAATTATATCTTTTGCGTTAATTTCAATTTTTTCATTTGTTTTTTGTTCTGTAACTATCGCACAAACACAAAAGCAGGGAAATCAAAATTATTCCAATGAAACAGAAATACAAAAACAGAATCAAATACAAATTCAGCAACAAAATCAAATTCAAGAACAAGAACAAATTCAAAATCAAAATAAAATACAATTTAAACAACAAAATAAAATTCAGGAAAATACAGAAACAAATACAACGGGAACACAAAATGCCAATACTCAAAGAAGTGGCATTGCAAATTTTGTTCAAAAATTATTAGACATAGCTGATTTAGAAAAGGGAGAAATGGGAGAACAAATAAAAACAATGACTCAAGAACAAAATAAAATAAAAAATAACATTGACGAAAAAGTTAAAAAAATTCAGGAAAGAAATAAAATACAAACATTCTTATTCGGAAATGATTATAAAAATCTAGGACAATTAAGAAGTGAGACGGTTAAAGTAGAAAATCAAATTAGGCAATTACAAAACGCGACAGAGAAAATAAAAAACCAGAACAACAAACAAATACTACAAGAACAAATTCAAGCACTTGAACAAGAACAAATTCAAATCAATAAATTCATCCAAGAAAATGAAAATAAATTTAGTTTATTCGGTTGGCTAACTAAATTATTTAATAAATAAAGACTAAAAAATGAAAAAAATTATTTTATTTTTATTAACTTTTATTCCTATATCCGTATTAGCACAAGGTAAAAATGCGGGTAAGGGATTAAATCATGAACCAAGTCAAATATTATTAATTAGTGTTCTATTAATAGTGCTTTATATAATAATGCTTGCACTAAAAAAATATAGAATCTTAAAATTAATCATCCACAAAAGAATATTAAATATTTTACTTTTAGTTTCTTTTGTAATAACAACCTATTCTGCTATATCACATATTTTATGGGTTGAAAATAAAATAAATATAGGAAATATTGGAAACCACGTAAAATGGGGAATTATAATGATTTGGTTATCTTTATTTCATTTTTTTGAAAGATTGTGGTTTTTCAAACCAATGTTAAAATTAAAAAATAAAAACATAGAAAGCAAAGATACCATACAAAATTAATTATATTTTATAAATACATAAAGAGAGCATTGCGCTCTCTTTATTTTTGTACATTGGAAAATTGAAGGGTAATGTGTAATTTATGATCCTTATATATTGCACCCCAAAGACCAAGAGAATATCCAAGCATGATTATCTGCTCTACTGCAAATACAAATTCTCTTGAAGTACCACGACCATTATATTCTTGAGATACTGGGAAACAACAAATAAGAACGGCTCTTAGCATTTCTCTATTTACAACATCACAATCTAACAAATCAAAAGAACTGATTTCTTCAATAGCAAATACGGAAAGTGGGAACAAAATCATATCACTAAGATCTTTTTTTAAGACTTCTAAATCTTTTATACTCTTTTCTACTACAAAAAATTTATATTTTAACAAAAAATCTATAAATTTTTTATCTTTTTTATACTGATCACTAGAAGGATAATCGTTGTCTATAACACTAAAAAATCTTTTGAAAATCTGGAAAAACTTCGAGTCTTCTCTATATTTTTCTACCAAATCAACACATGAATCATTATTAACTCCAAAAACTAGGCATTTGGAGTTTTGAATATACCACTCTAACTCTCTCAAATGTAGTGCGTAAATTCTTTGGCTAACCCCTTGAAGAATTTCTTTTAGTGGGACTCTTTTCATTTCAGTTATTTTCCCATATATAAGATCTCTCAAAAAATTAAAATCACTACCTTCGGGTGGAAACCAAGTACTTTCTTTATACGGAAATGCTCCTATAAACGACATTATTCCTCCACTATTAATTTATTTTCTCAGTAAATCTTAACAAACTATTAAAATATAGTCAAAAAAATAAAAAAGGCTAATTGCTCTCTTTTTTTGTTTTATATATAAATTATTTATTAAATATTTCTCTAGCCAAATCCCAGTACTCACTATTTCCTTGTGTTTTACGAAAATACCACCACTCTGCTCCCCACAAATATGTTTTATTTAAATCAGAATCAATGGCATATTGCAAATTAGCTCTAAATTGATTTATATCAAAAGATTTATTATATTGTTTGTCTAAAATATCTCTTAATGTTCCGTTTGGAACCCATGGCTCTGCCTGAAGCTCACTTATGCTCATCTTATAAAGCGGCATTCCAATTAATTTTGCCTTCCATTTATAAAAACTGGCCGGCCAGGGATATCTGAAATATCCAAAGAATGGATTCCACACAACTCTATACATTGTTGTTCCAAAATAATCTCCAATTTTACTTTCTCTCTTCCATGAACTTAGTTCTCCTGATGCAGTAATAAGTATTGGCTTTGAATCCAAATTTCTGACAAGCGCAACTTCTTTCTTCAAAAATTCTTCATCTCCATTCGGGCACTTACCAAATGAATTTAAAAGTGGTTCATTTTCAACCTGCCACATAACTATTTCACCACGATTCTTATATCTATTTATAACTTCCTCTAACATTGTTATTGTTCTATCTTTAGTATAATTTACTCCTTTTACACTTGCCCAAACTGGAGCATGACATTCTGGCCAACGAGGAAGACGCCAACCAACATTTGCAATAAATTTCACATTTCTTTTTGCCCCCTCATCAAAAATAAAATCGTAATCAGAAAAATTAAATTCCTGATAGCGGGGTTCTATCTCGTCCCAGTAAATTGGTATTCTAATTTGACGAACTTTCAAATCATCAAGCATTGCAATATACACTTCTTTCCAAGAAAGTCCCATTTCTTTACAAATCTTTGTTGAAAATGTAACTCCCCAATAATCAGAGGGCACATTTAAATCAATATTTTTTGGGTAGTGTTTCGCAAATTTTAAATACCATAATAAAAATAAAACAACTATAAACCCCAAATAAATAAATATTTTTTTCTTAGTTAGTTTCATAGTTTATTTTGCTACAAAAAATAATCCAACTCCTATTAATAATATTGCAATAATTTTTTGAATTATGATTGATTTGGAAATATCCTCTTTTATTGCTTGAGGTTTAAAAATTGTAATAATAAAACCAAGAACAATTAAAAACACATACTGAATTCCTTGCATTGCATTTACAAGTGCAACAGATCCAAGCGCTATAGCATAATTCTGTAATACAAATCCAACCCCAGCTAATCCCTGATTTCCAAAAAATAATAATTTATTTTTCCCCTGCATTAGGTTTTTAAAACTATCAAATATGGCAATTCTATCAGATTTATTTATCAAAAATGTTAAAACAGCAATAAGTGTCCCTAGTCTTATCCATATAAATCCAGACCAAAATGGTTGAACTGAATACAAATATTTTGTTCCTATAAAAAACAAAGCGTAAAAAAGTGCTGCGAGTATTGCTTCGATAATTCCTTTTTTTGGATTATCATCAGTCATACCAAACATTACAGAAATTTTATGCCAAAATGTTTTTTTATTTGGAAGCCAGGCGATAATAATTGTTCCCACAATAAGCAATACGATTCCGAGCCATTGGTTTTTTGTAAAAACTTCTCCTAAAATAAAAATTGACATAATTACTGTAAAAATAGGTATTGCCCCCCCCACTAAAGTTATCATTTTTGATGTGTCTCCTATTTTTAAAGACCTGTACATAAAAGTAAGTGCGATTGGAAAAAGCGCCCCAACTAAAATATTTAACATGAGTATTTTCCACCCACACCACACAAGAAAAAATGGAGATAAAACAACCACGGCACAACCCAAAACACCAACAAAAAAAGTATAGGCTCTACTGTTTGGGATCATATTTCCCAAAATAAATTTATCTGCCAAATTTACAACAGCTAAAATAAGATACGAAACTATTACGATTATCAAAAAATTCATATTTTTTTATTCCGATAAACGGAATTGTTACTTATTAAATTATAACATTGAAATAATTTCTCTTATATTTTTCATTTTTGATGAGTTAAAATCTGATTCTGTAATTAAATTTGCTGCATATAATGCACTAAGTGCCTTACTATCATTTCTTTGATATTTTCTAGGATAATTATCTTCTAAAACACCATTTGGAAAAATAAAAATTCCATTTTGTTTTAATTGTGCCACATCTCTCAAATTAATATTTAAATTAAGACGACTAGTTAAACTTTCTAAATATCCTCCTTTTAACATATCTCTATCAAAAACCATTATAAATGGAATATTAAAAATTTTTAATAGATCTGAGTAAACAATAGCATTTCCTTTTCCGTATGTTTGAACAACTTTTATATCTTTATCTCCTTTATAAAATCTGTTTATAAGACCCCTAAAAAGAAGCCTGTCTGAAATTCCCTCAACTATCAAAACCTTATCTGCAAAAAACATTTCCATATTATCCGAATTCATTTCCTCAGACAATCTTTCCTTATTAAATTTTGCGCCTGTATAATCATATGCTCTTGTTGATTTTTCATCACGAACAACTCTTACTAAATTAGGAATAGTTTTAGCTGATATAAAAAGAGAAGTGTGTGTTGTAAAAAAAACTTGAGTCAAACTTGAATTCTGTATGGCATTTAACAAATTTTTTATAAGTGCTGGATGTAGATGATTTTCTGGTTCATCTATTAAAACAATGTGGTATTGTGGATGATAAATATATAATAATATTGTAAAAACTCTTATAAACCCAGAACCCAAATGATCAATAGTTGCGCGTCTACTACCCTCATACAAACCAACGTGTTCAAAGTGTGGGTCTAGCGCTTCTTCATTTGCTGTAATTTTTGGAAAATGTTTTTTTAAGGCATTTTGAAATAATTTTAAATTTTCTGAGTAATTAAAAATAGATTTAAAATCCTTTTCAATTGATTTTATATCCAAAAAAGATTCTTCATTTAATTTTTTAATCTTTTTTGAAAATTTTTCTACATATTTTAAATAATCTATTTCTATATTTTTAAAAACTAAAGTTCTTTTATTTACTTCTAATTTTAGAATTGCATTATTTTCTGGAAAATTAAATTCTCTTTTTTCTTTGTCGGAAAATTCTATATTTAATTCAACGTCTGACTTATGATAAAAAACATAGGTATTATCAAGCTCCGGACAAAGAGCAATCTGAATTGCATTTAAAATACTTGATTTACCACAATTATTTTGACCAATAAAAGTATTAACATCTGAAAATTCAAGACGCATCTTATCTTTTATGCTTTTGTAAAGATTTATTGTTAAATTTTTTATTTTCATAATTACAATAAATGAATTTCGTTTGCTTCAACGACTTTCCTCTTTAATACAATATCCTCAATATGATATGCGCCAAGCTTTGGTGCATTTAAAAATCCATTCATAGCTGCCTCGGCTAGCCATCCGGATTCTAGCCAATCAAAAAGCCATTCATCTACATACTCTGGATTCAAACCATTAACTCCAGCTCCTATATACATAAGCCAGTCTCTATTATAATCTTCCTGGGAGCCAACCGGATCAGAAATAATAATTGGGATTCCCAATCCACTAAAAAATGTGAGTTCTGATGGTTTTGTCCACAATATATCCGTTGTTCTTAATGCTAAATTAAAATCTCTAAAATATTCAAATTTATTTGTACTATAAATAATATTTACATTTTTTGTTTTATCTAAATTATTTTTTGTTAAAATATTTTGATAAAATAAATAGACGTCATTTCTATTTCCAGCAACTAAATTTAATCTTAATTTCCCTGATGTAATTTTCTTTTGCAGTTTCTTTAAAATTATAGCACCTATTTCTCTCTGAGCACCAGCGCCACCAACCGCAAAAGTAATTGTTAATGGGTGTTTATTTTTTTTAATTTCTTTAACTGGACAGACATAATCCTCTATCAACTTACGATATTTTTTTCTATAAGCACCACGCGGATCTAAATTAAATAACCTCGCCTTCAAATCTGTTTTTATTATTTTAAGTGATTCTCCGCCAATATTTTCTTTTGGTAGTGGAAATCCAGTTATATATATATTTTCCCTTTTTACTCCATATAAAATTAGTCTTTCTTTCACGCGTTTATTTGGAACTAAATATTTTATTCTGCTTTCTTTTGGTTTTGGTGGCGCCCAAGCACGAGCCACATCAGCATCGCAAACAATACAGTAAATATCATTTTTATATCCCCAATATTCAGCAAAATAGGCTGGCACAAAAAAAGTTGTTACAAATGGTAGTGGATTTTGATTTAATTCTTCTATTAATCTTTTTCCAAGCCCCCCTTTTACTTGATTATAAAACCACTTTTGTTGAGAAGAATTTTTTGAAAGATCTCTTTTTGGATAAAAAGGTTCTATTTTTTGAAAACTATCCATTATAGAAAAAGCAATTTCACCCAATATTGAAACATTTTTAAACCTTGAAATAATTTCATACCAATACCTACCACCACTCCATTGTTTCTGTTCTCTTTTACTTATTCCTTTGTATTTATTTGCATTTATAATTCCACCTTCTGCAGATTCAAGAAGTGGGGATGCTGCTCTTTGATGACCATAACCCATATCAACAGCAACAACATACATTTTGTCTTTATTATTATTTTTGTTTTGAATCATGCTATATATATTTAAAAATAAAAATGGAGATATTTATAATATTATTATAACATAAAAAGTCTCGTTAAAAAACGAGACTTTTTATTAAGATTTATTATTCATTTAACCATTTTTTCATCTTTTCCTGTCTTACTTTTCTATACTCAACTGTTAAATAATATAAAGGATCATTTAATTCCTCTATTCTCTCATTTAAACCAGATAAAAATTTACTTATTTTTGCTCTAAAATTTATAATTATTTTTTGTTCAAGCTTAACCTTATTAACACCACTTTCAATTAAAGATAATTGTCGATCCGCATTTTTTGCAATTTCTAAATACTCGATTAATTCTTCCATATTGTCAATATTTTCATAATCAAAATCTATAAAATTGTCATAAAAACGCTTTTTAAAATCCTTAATATCTTTAACGTCTTCTTCTCTTTTATCTGTAAATATTTTTTGTAGCTCTTTTATATTGTATTTATTAATCAAATAAGTATTTGTTTTTTCTAAAATACTTGGAGCTGTTTTTGTTAAAAAATTTACAATAAAATTCTTGTTATCTTCTCTACCCCTATCTTTCATATCATTTATCTCGTTGAGACTTTTTCTTTCTTCAAAAATCTGCTTATCATTTAATTGATCTAGTATTTGATTTAGGGTATTGATATTTTGTTCCTGATTTTCTTCTGGTTTTAACTCTGACTTATTTTTAATGAGTGCATTATTTTTTATTCTTTTAATAATTTCAATGAGTTGTCTTGCGTGCATCTTGGCCCACTGAATTTGTTTTTCATTATTTTCATAATCCATGCCCTCTTCTGGATTAGATAATCCAGCCATTTTTCTATTTTCTATATCATGCATTTTCCAGCTCATTAAAATTTTATAAGCCATTACTGTTTCTAGAAATTTTATGTCCTTAAAGTCTTCATAATTCTTATAATAGTACTCAAAAATACTCCTATAATCAATTCCTAGCCTTATATTATCTGGATTATCAAAGCCTATATATAAATCTTCAACAGTAAAAGATGTCATTTCTCTGTATTCATCTTGATTTTCTGGCAACTCTGTTTTTATAAGTTTTTCTGGAAGATAATTAGGGTCTATTTCAAAATCTTCTTTTTGTTTTTCATCTAGATGTGGTTGTGATTTTTCTTGTTCTACTTCTTCTTGTTTTGGTAATTCATTTTCTTCTTCTTTTGGAGTTGGTTCTGGTTCCCTACTATCATTTTTTTCTTTTTTCTTTTTAGAGAACATTCTCCAAACAAGGGGCAATAATAATAAAATTGGTATTGGGATAGCAACAATAACCCTTCTTTGACCCTGTAATCCTACTTCTATTTCAACACACCTCTTAGATCCGATTATTTTGTCTAATTTATCAACAACACTTTGATCTTTAATATTTCCAAGATTATAATCTTGGTATAATTTAAATATTCTTTCTATGTCATCTCCACCATCATAATCTTTTGCTAATTCTGCCAATTCACTCATTTCTTCTTCTGTGCATTGATTTTCTATTGATCCACTCTCTCTAACAAAAGATTCTATTTCTTCTGTATTTACACCTAGTTTTTTTAATTCATCAAGTGTCATTCTTTCTGCGGCATTGGCCCTTGTATGCCCGAGTTCTATATTATCTTCATCTATATTTCCTGGAATTATAGTTTCTTTACCATCACTTACATGACCCTCTGGGGATGTCATTCCCACAACTCTCATATATTCAACCTTAATAGATTGATCTTCTAATTCCCCTGGATGGTTTGTGTTGTAAACATTTTCACTCCAACCAAAACCGTGAAAAGCATTGTTTAATTCAGTTTGTAATTCTGTTTTTACATAATTACTTAATAATTGATAATCATTTGAATCAATTTCTTTTTCGGCATTTGGATCCTCACTGAACAATCTTGCATATTCATATGGAATAGTAAAGGAAGTTGTATATTCTTGATTTTCAACGGTTGATATTGTCAAATCAAAAGGCGCAATTATAGACATAAAATTAAATTCTTTGTTTCCCGTTTCTGGATCTGTTTGAATAAATGTAGGAGATAAATTAATTTTTTCAAAATTTTTATCCTTTTCTACATCACTTTTTTCTGCGTCAAAAAAATCAGAACCATGATGATTATTAGTATCAAGAGGAAGTTCTGTGTCTGGAGTATTTTTCTTATCCCCCACAATAATAGATTTTGCTTCTGTTGATTTTAATGGTGATAATAAAACAGACGCCATAAGTAACGTCCTTAAACTCCTTCCAATTTTTGCCCTAATTTTTTCAAAAATAGATGATTTTTTTTGTTCCTTTTTCTCAAAAAATTCCATATTCATACATTTAATATTAATAATAAATTAATTTTATATATTAAATTATATCACACATATTGTCAAAAGTCAAATTTAACTAGTCGGCAACACTAAATACCTCCTCTATTGATGTAATACCGTCTTTTGCCTTTAAAAGTCCGTCCTGAACCATTGTAACCATACCATTTTTTTGGGCCATATCCTGAATTATATACTCAGAAACTTTATTATCTAAAATAGCTTCCTCTATTTCTTTATTCATTATAAATATTTCATAAATCCCCACCCTTCCTTTATATCCTAAGCCATAACACCTATCACAACCCGTACTTTTATAAAATTTTAAATTATCTAATTCTTGTTTATCAAGTCTTGAACCAGAATTAACTGGAATTTGATTTAAAATATTTAAAACCTCTGTCATCATAGCATTATCTAATTTTTGTTCTTCCTTGCAATAAGGACAAAGCTTTCTAACTAATCTTTGACCTATTATGGCATTTAATGCCGGGGAAAGTAAAAATGGTTTGACTCCCATAGCCAAAAATCTCGGAATAGCTCCAGATGCTGAATTTGTATGCAGTGTTGAAATAACTAAATGTCCAGTAAGTGCTGCATT
>Ga0116177_10000156_pt1 | contig 48722 bp, 51 predicted proteins | sample AD_STIC10_MetaG_FD_89750 | JGI IMG/M metagenome (GOLD analysis project Ga0116177, IMG submission 89750) | Active sludge microbial communities of municipal wastewater-treating anaerobic digesters from USA - AD_STIC10_MetaG | ecosystem: Engineered > Bioreactor > Anaerobic > Digestate | place: USA... | reverse complement strand
TCCCCAGAGTAACTTTTATCCGTTGAGCTTCCGCCGTCCTATATCGAAACGGTCGGATCACTAACTTCTGCTTTCGCAACTGCGCGGATTGTACTCCTTGCAGTAAAGCTGGCTTTTGCGTTTGCACGACCGCATCCCGTTTCCATCGGGAGCTAGCCAACCTTTGTAAACGCCTCCGTTACATTTTGGGAGGCAACCGCCCCAGTTAAACTACCCGCCTAATACTGTCTTTCCACCAGATTCATGGTAAGAAATTAGATTTAAAAGCATGTTAGGGTGGTATTTCACCGTTGACTCCATCTCGCCCAAAAGCGAAACTTCATAGTCTCCCACCTATCCTAAGCAAACATGCCCCTAAACCAATATCAAGTTATAGTAAAGCTTCATGGGGTCTTTTCGTCCAGCTATGGGTAACCGGCATCTTTACCGGTCTTGCAATTTCACCGAGTTCTTCGTCGAGACAGTCCTCAAGTCGTTATGCCATTCGTGCAGGTCGGAACTTACCCGACAAGGAATTTCGCTACCTTAGGACGATTATAGTTATCGCCGGCGTTCATCAGCGCTTCGGATCAAGGCTTGCACCTCTCCCCTTAACGTTCTGACACTGGCCAGGCATCAGCCCCTATACATTAGCTTGCGCTTTCGCAGGGACCTGTGTTTTTGGTAAACAGTCGCTTGAGTACTTTCGCTGCGGCCTCTATTGCTAGAGGCAGACCTTATCCCGAAGTTACGGTCGCTTTTTTGCCGAGTTCCTTAACGAAGATTCTCTCGTACACCTTAGGCTTCTCGCCTCATCCACCTGTGTCGGTTTGCGGTACGTGTACTTTAAATATTAGCTCTTAGAAATTTTTCTTGGTGGCCTATCATCAGTAGTTGACCTTGACCGAAGTCGCAATCTTCTCACTTTAAAGTGGCTTATGTTTTCCGGATTTGCCTAGAAAACACCACCTTTAAGCAAACACTTATAGCCAGAAAGTGCTACTAACTCAAAACCACGTCCTTCCATCGATTATTTAAAGTAGGGCAGGAATATTAACCTGCTCTTCCATCGCCTACGCATTTCTGCCTCAGCTTAGGATCGCCTAACCCTGAGATGACAATCATTGCTCAGGAAACCTTGGATTTTCGGTGGACAGGATTCTCACCTGTCTTTTTGTTACTCATGCCAACATTCTCCCTTCCATACTCTCCATAGCCCCTCTCGGATACTACTTCAGCAAATATGGAATGCTCCCCTACCACCCCAGATTAAAAATCTGAGATTCCTACTTTCGGTACTTAGTTTAGCCCCGTTAAATTTTCGGCGCATTATCACTTAACTAGTGAGCTGTTACGCTTTCTTTAAAGGATGGCTGCTTCTAAGCCAACCTCCTAGCTGTCTAAGTAATAACACCGCCTTCTACACTTAACTAAGATTTAGGGACCTTAAATGAGGATCTGGGCTGTTTCCCTTTTGACTTGTGAAGCTTAGCCCCCACAGTCTAACTCCCGTTGTATAGAATACCTAGTATTCGGAGTTTGGTTGGAATAGATAAGATTTCTCCCTCTATCCCATTCAGTGCTCTACCCCTAGGTTCCACAACAAGGCTAGCCCTAAAGCTATTTCGGGGAGAACCAGCTATGTCCTGGTTCGATTGGAATTTCACCTCTAACCACAGCTCATCCAGAAGTGTTGCACAACTAATTGGTTCGGGCTTCCAGTACGTGTTACCGTACCTTCACCCTGGCCATGGTTAGCTCACCAGGTTTCGGGTCTTATTCATGCTGCCATTTAATCAAATAGCATAAGTTAAGCATAACTCATACTATTTAATTAAGTACGCCGGTTAAGACTTGCTTTCGCTATACCTCCTCTCTTAGTCGAGATTAGATAAGCAACATAAATAAACTCGTTGGCTCATTCTTCAATAGGCACGCCGTCACCCACAGTAAACTGCGAGCTCCGACTCATTGTAAGTATGCGGTTTCAGATACTATTTCATCTCCCTTCCGGGATGCTTTTCACCTTTCCCTCACGGTACTAGTTCACTATCGATCATCAAAAGTATTTAGCCTTAGCACATAGTCATGCTTGCTTCAGCCAGGATTTCACGAGTCCTAGCTTACTCAAGTAAAATACCATAGAGCAATAACCCCTTTCGCGTACAGGACTGTCACCTTCTTTGGTCTGCCTTTCCAGACAGTTCTACTAGGGAAGTCATTATAAGTATACTCTATCTCGGATCTGTAAGCTCCGAACGTAATCTACTAATCTACACCACTTGAGCAACGACTTACAATCTTTAAAATAATCAAATTCGAAAGATAAATCTTCCAAACATTGAAAATTAACACTCAAATGGTTTAGGCTTGTCCCCTTTCGTTCGCCACTACTAAGGGAATCGAAACATTTACGCTAAAAATTGCAAAAATTTACAATTCTTAGTGTAAACGCTGTATCTTCTCTCTTTTCCTTCAGGTACTTAGATGTTTCAGTTCCCTGAGTTGTCTTCATTAACCTATGTATTCAGTTAATGATACTGGTAGTTGAATTTTACCAGTGGGTTTCCCCATTCGGAAATCCCCGGGTCAAAGGTTGCTTATCACCTAACCGAGGCTTATCGCAGATTGCTACGTCCTTCATCGTCTTTTGATGTCAAGGCATCCACCACATACACTTTGAAATTGCAATCACTGAAACATAAAATATTCCTTTATGAATCAGCAATACCTTGTAACATTTATAAAATCTTTAATCAATTTTCAAAGAGCTCTTTGTTTGCTCATATAAATATAAGCAATAATTAGTAGTAAGTAGTGCGAGGGGCACAAGATATTCTAATTCCAGATTTCTCTAGTAAGAAAATAAATTTCAACCAGAAAAATCTTTATTTGAGAAATCCGATATTACTACTAGTTACTGATTATATTGTTAATGTTCACTTTAGTTAAAAAAACCGCTCTATTGAGCGGCGACTATATAAAAGTTATAGAGTATTAAAATCCGCTCGTATTAATATTTAGTGAGTTTAATTTTTTAACTATTTGTAACAAATTTTTAACTTAATGATTAATCATTTTTATCCCTGTGGATAACTTATATAATTATATACTATTTAAAAATTTTGTAAAGGGCTTAAATGCGCACTCAAAATATGCGTATTTTAACATAATAAAAGATAGTATATTTATTAAAATATGCCAAAATTGGCATATTTTAAAATATGAAACATATTACTGTTTAGCAGTTAAAACAAGAACAATCCAATATTATAAAAGTGAAATTATTGATACTATTCCAAGAATTACTATTACCACCAAAATAATATAAAAAATCTTATTCGATTTTTTTATTTTTGGCTTCTCGTTATTATTTAGTTGTGATTCTGGCAGAACCCGTTCTTCTTTAACCTCACTATACTCATCCAATTCTTTTTCAATTGGATCTTTTTTTAAATTGCTTTGATTTTCTTCCATTCGATTAAATTTCATTATTTAACTAACTCCACAATTTGGCTTTTCAAAAAACTGTAAAGATTAGTTATCTACTTAAAATTATTTAACTTTGTTAAATGTTTTTACTATTTGATCTAATTTTTCACAGTAGTCGGAATTTATTTCACAACGATACGCTATATTAAAAATATTTTTCTCTATATTTATAATATAAATTTTATTTAAAAAATTATCTTTACTCGCTTCAGTGGACCAAAAAATTAAATTATTTATATTTTCTTTATTTAAATCTTGAATGTCATAATTTTTTACAAGCCAGCTATTAAACTCTTTCTCTTTAAATGTTTGTCTTTTGATTTCTAAAAAATTATTATCATTGTATCTTACAATAATTTTTTGTAATTTTTCATCAAAACTTTTTTGCATTTCATCAAAATAAGATATGGTTATTCCCCATGGTTCATAAATATACTCTATTTTTATTTCTTCTAATTGTTTTTTAATACCATTCTCTGTAGCCTGTGTAATATTTTGTTCTTTTTGATTAAGGGTTTCTTGAATTGCTAACTTTATACTATCAACATCATCCTTTACAGAAAAATCTTCGGGCATACCTGAATCTTTATTCCACATATCAGAAATTGAGTCCTGTATATTATATACATCATTACTGATTGATTGTAGATTGAATGAGGAATACTGCTTTATTGTCATCCACACCAAAAAAATCATAAAAAGAAACAACAGCAAAATAAATAATTTAAAATTTCTTTTCATCATTACTGTTTATTTAAAATTATAAGCTTCATGTCATCCTGAGGAAGATTTTCCTTAACAGCTTTAAAGTCATCCATTATTTCTGGATTTAAACCAATTTCTTTTATAAATTTATCTAATGGTTCAAGTGGAATTTTTACTCCTGGATATTGATAATGCATTGGAATGATAACTCTAGGCTCTATTTCATTTATAATCTTTACAGCACTATCTGATTTTAATGAATATGGACCACCTACTGGAACAAGTAAAACATCTACATTTTCTAAAAACTGCAACTGTTCTTCTGTTAAATTATCTTGATTAAAATCACCCAGATGAGCTAAAGTAATACCATCTTCTTCTATTAAATAAATTGTAATTGCGCCTTTTTCTAAGCCTTTTTTATTATCATGATATGCTCTTTTTCCATATATAAAAATTCCCTTCATTTCATACTCTCCTGGACCATCAATTATAATGGGGTCATTTGTTACAGCTTGATAATTGTTGTGATCTTCATGATCATGAGTTATTAAAACAGAATCGGCCCTCAGCCTTGGCATTTTAATACCAATAGAGTCTGAATATGGATCTATTATTAAATCCGCTTCTTTTCCTTTAATTTTGAAACAAGAGTGTCCTAACCAACTTATCTTCATATATTTTTATATTTATTTTTTTAAAATAAACACCATGATTTAATTATTAAATATATCTTTTATGTTATCTGATTTTATTTTTATCTTGTCCTGAAAATTTTTTTCTATTGCTGCTATATCCAGATCTAGTTTTTCTAAACCATTGAATCCATCTTTTTCAGCAATACCATTCTTCAATAATTCAATTTCTTCATCTGAATATACAGATAAATAAATATTATTTTTTAAAAAAATGAATAACAATACGGTTGTTATAAAAAAAACAATTATAAAAATAATATAAAAATACTTTAATCCATTGATTGATATGTGTTTTTTAAAAATTTTAAATTTTTTCATATTTTTATATTTTTATTTCCAATATGTTTCCGCTACAATTGTACACGAAACAGTACTTAAATTTTGTAAATTTTGATCATCTGATAGTTTCTGCTCAGATTTTACAATATTAATTGATGTTATGTTTATGTAATACTGCAAAGACTCTATATTCCTTACATAACTTAAAACATTTTTAAAACTTCCCGTTATATTTAATTTTAGATTCATCACATAGAAAAGATTTTCAGATACATCTTTAGATATTGTTGGAGATATAGTTTGTGTAACACCATTTTGTGTTGCAATAGTTTCTAATATTTTTATAAGATTTAATTCATCGCCCCTTTTCATAAAATTAGAATCTATCGCCGAAATTCTTTCTTCAAAATCTTTTGATTTAGATTTAACTATTTCGGAATTAGATTTTTTATTTAGAGTCTGATCGAGTACTACTTTTTGCCTTATCATTTCTTGACTTTTTTGTTTTATAGATCTCACACTGGGAATTATCAAAAAATAGACTAAGCAAAAAGAAAAAATACAAAACAAAATAATTTTTGTTAAAATTGTTTTTTTAAATTTATTATCAAATATACCGTTAATATTCATAGGATTTTATATCGAAAGATAAGTTAAAAATTATTTTTTCTTTTGTTAGTAAATTTTCTATCGGAAAATTAACATTAGAATAATTTTTTGAATCCATTAAGTTATTTTTAAAATATAGAAGGTCGTCCCTTGTTTTTGCAAATCCAGATATTGAAATTTTATTTGTCACTTTATCAATATAAATACTTTCAAATGAAATACCGTCTCCTGATATAGTAGCCATATCTGCTATTATTAAAGATGGTTTAAAAAATTTTGACTGAATGTTTAAAATATTATTTATTTGCAAGGAAGGGTTGTTGACCTCTTTCTCTGAATTATTATTTAAATTTGAATTACTAGAATTTATATTTCTAATTTTCATATTATCCAACAAAATAAAGTTCGCAAATAACAAAATAGCAGAGTAAAAAATTAAAACCAAAATAAATAAAACTATTATTTTTTTAACAATTTCATTTATTATGGAAAATTTTATATCTTGTTTTAATTCTTTTGGTAATATATTTAAAAATAACATATTATTTTGACCCTTCTTTAAAAATTTCTCTAAGTGCTAGCCCTATAGCCGTACAATATGCCAAACTATCATTTTGTAATATTGTAAATGTTTTATCATTTGACGCTTGACCTTTTGTAAGTTTATATTCATCAAACATTTTCTTAAGCGCTACCGCTGATATAATATCTATATTATTAAATGGATTCCCTATATAAGATTTAATATTTGTTGATTTTTCCAATTCTTTATCTAAACTATTTATATTTGCACCACCGCCACAAATTATTAAATTATCTATTTTACCATATTCGGAAAAATTTTCACCATGAAAATCTAAAACATCATTTATTCTAAGCATCATATTTTTGATTGATTCAGAAATTTTTAAAGCAACTATCCCCTCACATCGACTTTTATCAATCCCACAAATTATTTTTGCAAGTTCGGCTTTTTTTCTTAATATATTTAATTCTTTCGCTATCTTATCTGTAATTTTCTCTCCGGAAATTGGTATACTAATATTAAAAAGTATTGTATTTTTTGCATAAACAAACATTGAGGATCTATTTGCACCAATATCTATTATTCCATAATTTTTAGAGTTTTCGCCAATATTATTAGCTGATTCTTCTTTTAATAAAGATCTTACTATGGATACTGATTCTATTTCTGTTGCAATAAGTGATAATTTTGCACCCTCAATGGCTTCAATATATTGATCGACGAAAACTTTAGGAGAAACACCAACAAGAACAGTTTTTTCTTCTTCATTTTTTGATATTGTTTGCCAATCATAATATGTTTCATCTGGGGATATTGGAATATATTTTTTAATCTCCCGTTCTATGTGTTCTTCGTCTAATTTTTTATCTCTTGGAATTTTTATCAGTTTTATAAATGTCTTTGGTTCTGGTAAGCATACGACAACTCTTTTTGATGTTACTCTTCCAAATTTTGGATTATCAATCAATTCTTTCAATCTTACAATAAAAGTATCCATATCTTTGATATGGTTATTTTCTATAATGCCCTTTTCTAACATCAACTTGCCAAAAGATTGAATTCCTATCTTATTTGCTTTTTTATATAACTGAACAAATTTCAAAGAAAAATCTGAAATATCTAAGCCTATTGGATAATCTTGTCTTTTAAAAAACATATATTAATATTTTATATATTAAAGTATAACATTTTTGGGAGATTAAATAAATTTAATTTTCCCTCCATGATAAAAATCTATAATCCTCTATTGTTGGAAAATTTGGTGGTGGGTATAATCTTAAATTTCCATCATATTTTAATTCAATATTTTGATATCCTGATAAAAAATTTCCAAAATCATCATAGTATGAAAAACCATAACTATCTCCATTATTATTTCCCAACATTGTCAGCGAACCATATATTTTTAAACTAGATTTTTGATATCCAGAACAATAACTTGGATAATTCTCTCTACCAATTTTTCCATCTCTTGCAATCATTGCGGCATCTATTTGTAAATTATCTGAGCTATTGAGACCAAGCATTAAATTATTTTGCGCTATAAATCCTAAAACATTAGACGAATCATTTTCTTTATATGATGTCCCTCCATTAATTACAATATTAGCATTACCAGTATCAAAGGGTTCTTTAAATGCTAAAAGAGTTACTCTAGTTCCATTTATATGTGGCGTAGCATCAATCCAAACATTATCTTTTACAAATATAACTCCGCTTGATGGAACATCATACTGATTATTACTTGGGCCACCGGGAACCCTATCTGTTCCAGCTACTCCATATGTTGGCACTGAATCACTCCATAAAACACATGGTCCATATTGAGTACAAACACCATGTTTCCATTTTATACATGGTCCTGGTGTGATACAAGTTCTACATGGATCAGTGACTGATGTCACCCTATAAATTTTTATCTTTGGACTAGTACTTGGCATAAATTCTATATAATACCCATATGCACCAGAAGCTTCTAAAACAAGTCCATCGCTTTGTGCTAATGAATACATATCAGAAACATAATTATTAAATATACTTTTATTAATAGTAATAGCTGGCACGGGAAAAAATCTTCCGACAGAAAAAATATCATTTCTTGTAGGTATTAATTCTGGTGGCAAAGGATCGACTGTTGTTTTATGAGTATGAACACCGAATTCATTATCACCCGAATGAGAAGGATCATCATAACTAGAGATAGCTGAATTTACAGGACTATTAGCAAAACCATCAAACCTGATTCCACTGTTAGAGTGAATCGTACCCGTTGTTAATGTATTTTGTGTTATTCTTAAACTATCATTTGAAATTATTAAATAAGAAGAGAGCGAAAGCCTACCAACTTGTACCTCTATGGTTCTTTTTAAATTTGGATATTCGTCCACCCAACCAACAGATTTTATTTTAACAATACCAGAGCCATCAATAGGTGGAAAAATATATAATTCATATTTTCCATTAATGCTTTCTGATTGATCTGAATATGGATATGGACCATATGGTCCATAATTAGGAGATGACTGACACTCTTCCTTATTACAATAATCATCTGGGTTGTTATATAAAACCCATTTATAATAATTAATTCCTGCTTCGGCTATATGAAGAGCCTGTGCTTTTGCTGTTTTTAATTTATTAAATTTTATCTGTAATAATCCCAAAGTAATTGCGCTAGACAAAAGAGTAATAAAAATTCCCACAGCAACAAGCATTACAACAAGAATTGACCCTGATTTATTAACAAATTTTTTATTCATTTAATTTTATTAAAACTAATTATCTTTTAAATTTCTAAGTTGTACGTCTGATTCTAATATATAGTCATTTGGTGCTCTTTGTGGGGTAATATTTATTTTTAAACTAACACCCACGGATCTAACATTATTTATGGTATTTGTTTCATTTAAAGAAGAATCGTAGTATTTAAAAATTGGGGATGATAAATTATTTACATAATCCGCTATCACTTTTATTGTTGGAGTTTCATTGTATAAATTAGATACACCCGGCTCTATTACACTTCTCTTTAATTGCGCCCCATCTAAATAATATTTTACCTTTTCCATTATATAATCAAAGTCTGGGTCTGAATAAAATTCAATTATCTGGGGGTCTATTATACTTAATACATAATCACCGTTCTCTGAATAATTAGCAGCCCTAATTATTTTTGTCATTTCATCAACTCCATCTCTTGCATATTCTATAGCTGATTCTGACTCCTCATTAAATGTAGTTGATTTAAATCCCGTAAATAAAAATTGTGCCACGATTGCAACTATAATAGAAAGAATAAAAATAACAACAAGTATTTCTATTAATGTAAAAGCTTTTTTATTAAAAAATTTCATAGATTATTCTAAATAAATCATTATATCTCTTATTTCGCCGGGCTCTATTTTTATTGGCGCACTGGGGTCTATCATTAAAACATTGCTTGTATTTATAGTGTATCCGGAACCATCTCCGTCTACCTCATAATTATCTATATAACCACCTGAACCTGAATTAATTATTGTATCATACTTAAAAACCGTTGGATTACTACCTATTTGTTTTGTTCCTTGTATGCTTACATTTATATTTGGCACCAGAGTTGGATTATTATATTCTATAAATTTTGAAAAATATATATCATGATTATCGTTTCTATTATCAGACCAAACAATAATTGGATAATCGCCATTCATTGAAATATCTGCTGAATTTTGCGAAGAAGGGTCATTGTTTGTATTAACTCTATAATCCCTTGAGTATTTTAAACCACTAGTATCTAATTTTTGTAAATAAATATCTTCATTTGAATTGTTGTTTATATTTCTATTATCTGTCCAGACAACATAAATATTATCATTTTCATCAATAGAAATCTTTGGAGAATGTTGATTGGAGTATGTTTCTACGTTTACTCTTTTGTCTGGACTCCACAATTTATCACCATCTGAATTTAATTTTTGTATATAAATTCCGTCATCGCCACTCCTGCCATCTGTCCAGACAACATAAATATTATCATTTCCGTCTACTGCTATAGATGGAGCGTTCTGATTACCACTAGTTTCTAAATTTACCCTTTTGTCTGAACTCCACAAAACTACGCCGTTTGAATTTAATTTTTGAATATAGATATCTTCATCCCCACCCCTATTATCCGTCCAAACAACATAAATATATCCACTTGAATCAACATCAACATCTGGTTTATTTTGATTAAAAAATCTATCTACATTAACTCTATTTATAGAACGCGTTGAAAAATCCTCATTATATATTTTAATATAAATATCCTGTAAAAAATCTGAAAAATCCCTGTCATCATCCCAAACAACAATAGTTGTACTCGCAAAATATGAATAAGCTGTTTTACAATTTGATTGATTTGTAATTGTAGAATCCACGACACCCGGGCCATATAAAGTATAATCAAGAGGATCCGAAAAAGAAGAATCAAAAAATGAAACAAAAATATTAGAATATCCAGTTAATTCTTTTTTAAAACACATTGCTAAATTTGAATCTTTTATTACTTGTATATCCGGGAATGTGCCCGGAAAAGCAACCTCTAGATCATCCCCCAATAATAATTGACTATTTCCCTCTAGATCAAATTTTTGTAAATATATCTTATTTGTTGATAAATTTTGCCAAGCAAAATATGAATAAGTTCCATCTGAATCCACCACTGGACTTTGTTGATTAATAGAGGAAAAATTAACAAGTTTATTTTCTGGTAGAGTTGCTCTAACCGTCCTTATATTAAATTTACTAACTTGATCTATAATAAAATTTGACTCTGTTTTTTTACCCAAATTAACAACTAAATCAGATTTTATTGGTGTTGATGGATAAATTTCTTCCTGTGAATATGTTCTATCTGTTGTGTAGCCGTTTTTTGAAACACTAACATTGTAAGAATTACTTGGTTTAACTGGGATGCTTAATATATTACTATCATATGTAGAATAATTAGCATTAATAATTGGAAAATCGAGATTTGGATCAGAATTGTTTATTGTAATATTTGCATCGGTAACTGGATTTCCGTTAGAATCTATTACATATATTTTTAAAAGACCCCACCCTTCTGGTATATCTTGTGAGGTTGGTGGAATAAAAAACGAAGACATTATAACTTGTTTTTCTCCGGTTTTAGCCCGCCAAGAAACCCTTACTGTCGCTTCTTTATAATCAATAAAATCATCATTTTCTTCGCTTAATAATCCATCATAATCATCATCAAAAAACATTATTGTTGTGCTTACATTAAAAATTCCATTTCTGATAATAATTTCACTATCCGGTAAAATACCGGGAACAACTCCATTAATAGTCCCTATGTCGTCGTATGAAAGCGCTCTAATTTGTTCTAATTTTTCATTTGCAATGTTTATTGCTTGAATTTGGTTTTTATTATCAGATGTAATTTGTAAAGAAAAATTAATTAGCGGATAAATACTTAAAACCAACACCATAATGATAAAAAGAGACACTAATATCTCTATCAATGAAAAGGCTTTCATTTTTCTTTTCTTCATATTTATATAGATGACGTAAGTGAATACATTGGCATAAGTATAGAAATAGCAATTCCCGCAACGCCGACACCCAAAACCAAAATTAAAAGTGGTTCAATAATAGAGGGTAGATCTGTCATAACTTGATCTATTTCTGTTTCATAAAAATCTGCCAACTCTACTAATATATTATCTAAATCCCCAGTTTCTTCTCCGATTGCCACCATCTGAACAACCATCGGCGGAAAAAGCTTGGGATATTTTTTTATAGATTCATTAACAGTTATTCCTTTTTTAATATTATTACCAATTTCCAACATTGCTTCTTTATAATATGTATTTCCTAAAATTGACGCTACAATATCAAATGATTCAACTATCATTATATCGGTTTTTAAAAGCGAACTAATGTTTCTAGAAAACCTAGCTAAATTTATTTTTTTAATTATTTTCCCAAAAATAGGAAAACGTAATAATATTGAATCAAAAACTCTTTTTCCCTTTTTTGTTCTAAAATATCTTACTAACAAAAACAAAATTGCAATCACAATAATTCCAACAATTATTCCATGATTAGCAAGTGCATTACTTGCACCTATAAGTATTTGTGTTGGTAGTGGTAATTCAACGCCCATTTCTTTAAAATTGGCTGTCATTTTAGGAATCACAACAGCCATCATAAAAACACCTATTCCTACCATTGCCAATAAAATTACTGCTGGGTATGTGAGTGCACCTTTTACTTTTGAAAGAAGCTGATGCTCTTTTTTCATTTGAACATATAGCTGTTTTAATGCCTCTTCTAATTTTCCAGATTCTTCACCGGCTCTTATCATATTTACAAAAAGTTCATTGAAAACTTTTGGATAAGAGGTGAGAGATTTAGAAAAACTTTCTCCACCGTCAACTTTTTTAGATATTGAAGTAAGAATTTTTTGAAAATATTTATTTTGTGTCTGTGAAGATAGCGTAAACAAAGCCTTGGACAAAGAAATTCCAACTCTTATCATTACACCAAGGTGTTGAACAAAAAATAATTTTTCTTTCAATGGAACACCCGTCAATCTACCTATTATATTATTTAAATCATTTAAATTAAGTGATTTTGAGTTATTGCTATTTTTTGTATCTTCTTTTTTATAGCTAAATATTTCCTCTGACTGTTTTTTTGTTTTTTTATTTGTTTTTGTTTCCATAATTATTATTGTTTAGTAACTCTTAATATTTCCTCTATCGTTGTTATTCCATTTTTTGCTTTAATAAATCCATCTTCTATCATTGTTAACATATTTTTTGTTTTTGCATATTCTCTAATTTTTTCTGCACCTGCATTATGCATAACCAAATCTGATAAAGCCTCATCATTTTCTAAAACCTCATAGATTCCAACTCTTCCCTTGTATCCAGTTTTTTTACACTTGTCGCACCCCTTACCCCTATAAAATAATAATTCTTTTAATCCACTCTTCGCACTAGATATAACCTTTTCTCTTTCTAGAGTTTCTAAAATTAATTTCATGTCAATTTGTTTTTCTAATTCTTTAATAAGTTTATCGTCTAAGTTATAGCTGGTTATACAATCCGGACATATTTTACGCAACAATCTTTGTGCAATTATTATATTAAAAGTAGATGCAAGTAAAAATGTGGGCACACCCATTTCAAGTAGACGAGGAACTGTTGTGGGTGCGTCGTTTGTGTGTAGCGTTGATAAAACCAAATGACCCGTCAAAGCTGAATGAATTGCAATCTCAGCAGTTTCCTGATCTCTAATTTCTCCAACCATAATAATATCTGGATCTTGCCTTAAAAGAGATCTAAGTCCAGAAGCGAAAGTAAATCCTATTTTTGGATTAACCTGTGATTGATTCACACCCTTCATTCTATATTCAATAGGATCTTCAATTGTAGAAATATTTACCTCCGATGTATTTAGTATATTTAGTATTGTATAAAGAGTAGTTGTTTTTCCACTCCCTGTTGGTCCAGTGACCAGAAGCATTCCATGTGGTTTTTCAATATTTCTTTGGACAATCTGTAGTACTCCAGAATTTAATCCCAATTGTTCCAAGGAAAGAATTTTTGCCTTTTCATTTAAAAGACGCATTACGATCTTCTCACCATCAAACGTTGGGATAACTGATACTCTAAATGAAACTCTATATTTCTCAGATGCAATTTTAAACCTACCGTCCTGTGGCATTCTATGTTCATCAACTTTTAAATTAGATAAGATTTTAATTCTACTTATTATACCTGGCTGAATATTTTTTGGAAATTTCATTACACTATGTAATATACCATCAACTCTAAATCTAACTAAAACATGTTTTTCTTCTGGCTCTATATGTATATCAGAAGCACCCTCTAAAATTGCGTGCTCTAATAAGGTATCGACTATTCTAGTTATTGGGATATCCCTTGCTAATTTTTCGAGCTCTTTAGAATCCTCTTGTTGATTTATTTTCTTATCATCATCTGTTAAATATTTGAATTCTGCACTTAAACTTTTTCTATAATGCTTAAGAGTCTCTTTTATACTATCCGGAGTGGCTATATTAATAGATAATTTTAAATTCAAACTTTTTTCCAAAAATTCAAAAATCTCTAAATCATATGGATCTGATGTTGCAATTTTTATAACCCTATCATCACTATCAAAAGCTATTATATTATGGCTTATTGCTATTGTTTCTGGAACAAGAGTTAAAATGTCTTTTCTTACTTTAATATTTTTTAAATCTATAAATGGCAAATTTAAAAAAGTTGCACACGCACTATAAAATATTTCTTGAGATGTTATGGCATTATCAAATAAATAGTTTAATGTGTCTTTGTTTTCTTTTTTTGCAGATGACTGACATTTTAAAAAATCTGATTCAGATAAAATTTTTGAAGAAATTAAAATATTTTTTATTTTTTTGTCTGTAAACATATTTGTATTATATACTTTATTTTATCATAATTTATAATATAAAAATAGATATAAATTAATAATTAAATATGGTTTTATTTAAAATTTTCTGATAAAATAAATATATAAATTTAATATTTTTAAAAAAATGAAAAATATATTTTTTGGACTTTTAATAATAACTGCGGGGTTCCTCATTATCTGGAAAACAAAATGGATAGTTGATAATTTAGGAAGAAGCGATTGGGCAGAAGAAAAACTAGGCACATCTGGTGGAACATTTCTTTTATATAAATTAATTGGTTTGCTTATTTTAATTTTTGGAATGTTAACTCTGACTGGATTAAAAGATGATTTTTTAATGGGAACTGTTGGAAAAATATTTTTTATAAACCAAAATAAATAAAAAATAAAAAAATTTTTTATTTGTCTATGGATTTTTTTTAAAAAATAATCTATAATTAATATAGATTTTCAAAATAAAAATTTTGAAAATTACGAAGATTTTTAATCCTCGTAAAAATAAAAAATTAATTAATGTCTTGTGCTGATGCAAATCAGCTAAGACCAACAAAAAAATGGCTGCTAAGAAAAAAGCAAAAAAGACAGTAAAAAAGGCCACAAAAAAAGTAGCAAAAAAGGCTACAAAGAAAACAAAAAAGACAAAAAAATAAATTGTGGTAAATTGTCTATAAAAAGTAAAAATCCCTGATCTTGTCGTGTGGGGATTTTTACTTTTTATAGATTAAAATAATTTTTGTTGTAGATTCTTATTTTTTATTTTTTCTTTATCGGAAAAAATTTTTACAATGCCATATGCTCCATCGTAACCCGGAACAACATTTATTTCTCCTCTACGCATTCGCATTATTGCTTCTATTATTGTAAAATTTTTTATTGCTGTTTTTAATTCTAATTTTGTTTTATTTAAAAGAATATCAAATTCACTACCAACATTTTTTATAATTTCAAAATAAATTGTGTCAACTTTTTTACTTGTAGATCTTTGATTTATTGCCTCTCCAATTATTTCTTTAAGCCCAACGCAATTTTTATAAGCTATAAATTTATTTTTTATTTTTTCTACTTCTTTTTCTGTTCTATCCGATAACTCCTCTACTCGTCTTAAAACTCCGAGTGTTAATTCCTTTTTACAAACTGGACAAATTTTTGTTTTATTAAATTTTAACGGATCAATACTTACATTACAAATTCTGTGACCATCAAAATGATATTTTCCTTCTTCTGGAAAAAATTCTATTGTATATAAAAATTTTTTCTTATCTTTATTTTTTAAAGTATTATAAAGTTCATCATAACTAAAATTTTCAAAATCAAAAACATTTGCTTCTCTACCTATTCTTTCTAAACTATGTGAATCAGAATTTGAAACAAGAACATAATTATCGAGAGAAGACACAAACCAATTCATATGTGGATCAGACGAGAGTCCTGTTTCAAGCGCATAAATATTTTTTGAATATTTTCCAAAGCATTCTTCTATTGAATCAAATCCCGATTTAGAGCCAAGTGCAGAAAACCACGGAGTCCAAATATGCGCAGGAATTATTAAACTTTTTTTGTCTACACCAAGTGCAATTCCAGCCAAAGTTTCTGCACTTAATCCTATTATTGGTCTTCCGTCTGATTTTAAATTACAACCCCTATCAATCAATTCTTTATTAAATTTTTTTACTGACGCAACAGATGACATTAAAATAACAATATGGACCCTTCTTGTTTTATCATTCTGTTTATAAATACACGAAATCTCAGATGATAAAACAAAATTAACCGAATTTTTATCATTTTTTAATTTATAAAAACCATTTTTCAAATCAACCACCTCTTCCTCAAATTCTTTAAGCCATTGAGCGTGAGTAAAATCTCCTGTCCCCAACAAATTAATACCTTTTATACCAGACCAATGAGATAAATTTCTAAAATTTATCTGCTTTGAACAAGACCTTGAAAATCTAGAATGTATGTGTAAATCAGCCACAACCATCATATATTTGTATAATTAATTGTTCATTTGATATAATAATATCAGAGATAAATAAATACTTCAAAATATGGAAAATCGGGAAAATAAAAATAAGTGCACTAATTGTGGAAAAAATTCTGATATTTTAATTTCTGGTTTTTGTGTAAAATGTTTTGAGGAATCTGAAAAAAATAAAACAATTAAAAATCCTCTTGATAAATTTGAGTTTGAACAAGACGAATATGAAGAACTAGAAACCTCATATATAAAAAAAGATGACGAAGAAAAAAATAAAAACAGCATGGTTGTTCATTCTAGACCAAACATGAATAGAGCAATTGATAAAATTATAAAACTTAGCAAGTCCAAGAAAAAATAATGGAAAAATACACTGAAAAAAACCTTGAAACAAATATATCCACAGAACCTCAAGATGAATATGTCTGCAATGTTTGTGGAAAAATTGTAGGACTTTTAATAGATGGGGTGTGCTTCAATTGTTCTAGGCGCATAGAAAAATCTCAACAAAAATAATTATATTTAAAGAATACAAAAAATCCCAGGATGTGGGCTGGGAATTTTTTATTATTTTTTACTTTTCTTTGTTTTAGATTTTGCTTCGAGCATTGCTCTTTTTACATCTAATCTTTTTTTTGTTTTGTGAGAACTTGTTCTTTTCATTTTTCCCACAGCATGTCTTCTTTTTGCTGGCATAAATTTAAAATAAATTTTAATAACATAAATATATTACAATGAAAATCAAATTAAATCAAATACAATAATAAAAGGATAGCGATTCAAACACTATCCTATTCTTTTATTTTTAAAAACTCTAAAACACACTTATAGCAAGAAATAAATTCTTCTTTTTGTGAATCATTAAAATCGTCGAATTTTTTTAATTGCTGTAAGAATTTGTATCTACTTCTCCATGCTTCAATTATAACACTACAATCCTCGGGTTTTATATATGTTTTTTTAATGACACAAGACAAAGATACAAATCCACCCAAGGAACACACTTTAATTGTTTTTAAAATCTGCTCAAGAGACACAATAACTTCTTTTTCTATCAAGACAATACCTCCTAAAAATATTTAATAGATATATATTATCATGAGCCATAATTATGTCAACAAATAAAAAATTTGAATTATGGTATAATATTTACAATAAAATTAATTGTTGTTAATATATAAGTATTAAGAATAATTTAACATTAATATTTAATATTATGGATATGGAAACAAATTTAACACTTCCCCCTGACAATAGAAACGAAACAAAAGATCCACAAAGCAAAGAATATTATGGAGGGGGTACAAACGAGGAAAAAGAGGATAAAATAGAAGATTTTGAAACTCGTCGCAAAACAATAGAAGAAGAAAAACTGGGAATAGCCGATAGATTTAGCGTAGATATTGCTGTAAATGAACTTTACATAGAGGGTTTTCAAATAATTATAAATGAATATGGTGTTGATGTGGTTTTTGAGGCTATTAATAAAATTCGCGATCAAAAAAAGAACCCTGGTTATTTCAATATAATAAAAGAACTAGAACCAAATCCAAAAAAAAGAGCAGAATTATTTGATACAATAGAAAAAAAATCCCAACAAGAAGGAGAAAAAATTGATAGGATTTTAAAAGAAGGGTCTGATCGTGAAAAAAAATACATTGATCGTTGGATTTTAAATGGTGAGGCGATGATAAATAGAACAAAAACAAATATGGTAAACCTTAGGCAGTATGATAGCATATTCACAAAAATAGAAAGGGTTCTTGGAAGGGGTCCATCATTAAGAATGGAAAATTATATTCAAACTCTTATTAATGAAAGTACTGAGATTAAAAATCAACTTATTCGTGCAGGAGGTAATATGATGGAACTTGGTCAAGAAAGAGACGAAGAAAGGCGAAGACAAAGAGAGGAATTAGATACAAAAATTAATAATTTTAATATTGAAGTAGAACGTGAAATACAAAAAATAACAAATGAATTAAATAAACAATTAACGGACTGGAAAATTAAAATGTTAAGTGACGTTGCTAGCATTGATAGCCTAACAGAAGTTTCTGAAAACAATAGACTTAGATTAGAAGAGGTCTTAAAAAAGATAGAACTAGAAATAACGGAACGAGAAGAGCAAGTACAAAAAGAAATACTTCAAAAAATAAAACCTCTTCAAAATCTTATTATACATATTTAATTCGATTTAGTGTAAAAATAAAATAAAAAAACGACGCTTAGCGTTGTTTTTTTATTAAACTAATCAATCTGGATAATTACAAATTATTTTTTTTATTATATATAAAAAATTTTTCTAATAAATAAATCATCTCTCTTTTGTGACTACTTCTTAATCTCAATTTTTAATACTCTTAAAGCCAAGAAAAATAAATACATCAATATTAAAATTTTTTATACAAAATCTTTAATAAACCATTTATTCACTAGCGCAATACTCTTAAAATTATTTTTTTACTATTTTTTTCTTTGTTTTTTTAACTTCAGCCTTTTTCTTTGTTTTTTTAACAACTTTTTCTTTTTTATCTTTTGAATTATTCTTCTTAAGGGTAGAATTCTCTTTACTTTTAATTGAAGACATAAGAAAATTTTTTAAAATCTCGTCTAATTTATTATTAATATTTTTTAACTGCTCTTCAATATTATTATTTCCTGAGTTTGACTTTCTGTCTCTACTACCACCCCCCTGCTTATCAAAACAAACTGAGCAAAGAACGGGCTTATCGCTACTTGGTTTAAATGGAACCTCGCAATCCTTTCCACATTCTCCACAAACTGCTTTAAAATATGTTCTCTCTCTAGAATTAAAATTTGATCTAGAAAATTCACGACTTCCAGATCTAGAATTTGATTTATTTTGCTCTCTAAAACAAGCATCACAATAAATTGGTTTATCACTACTTGGTTTAAATGGAACCTCACAAGATACACCACATTTATCACAAATCACTTTGTGCATTTCTGATCTTTCACGATTATCATTTCTTCTATTAAAACCACCTCTTCTATCCCTTCCTCTATCACCTCTATTAAAATTTCCCATAAATTTTATTTGAATTATTATATTTAAAGTTTAGCTGTTAAGCAAATAAAAAGCAAATAATCAAAAAATCCTTTAAACAAAAGAGTTTCTTTGTTTCTTTAAGTTTAGTTTTTTATTACTACTATTTTATATTTTGCCAAATAAAAAACCGCCTCAATTTAATAATAAATTTATTGGCGGTAATAAGAGCAATTTAAAAAAGTTCTTCTGCTTTGGCTTTTAGGGGTCATCAAAAATCTTACCACAAATCATCAAGGCCACAAACCATCAAAACCACCTTCATCTTGTTTTGCTCTATCAATATTTTTCCAAAGCCACTTACATTGTTCAAAAGTTTCTGCTTTGGCTTTTAGAAACCGTAGAACTACAGTTCTTTCCGGAATACTTGCGGAAATTCTTTCCCAAACCCATTGAAATTGTTCAAAAGTTTCAAAAGTTTTTACCTTAGTCATTAAAGACCGTAGAACTGCATTTTTTTCTCTTTCTAGGCAATTTGTAAAAGTGTTTTCCCAAACCCATTGAAATTGTTCAAAAGTTTCTACCTTAGCCATTAAAAGCTGCCAAACTTCATCTCTTTCGCTACCTTCGGGAGTTCTTTTCAAAACCCATTCGCATTGTTCAAGACTTTTTGCTTTGACTTTTAGAAGCTGTAAGATCTCGTCTCTTTTAGTGGAGTTATCTGTGAAAGTGTTTTCCCAAACCCATTGAAGTTGTTCAAAAGTTTCTGCTTTGGCTTTTAGAAGTTCCCAAACCTCAGCTTCAGTTTCTTCCTGACTACCTTCGGCGATTTTTGTTAAATTTTCGCTCACTTTATCCTCCTTGGATATTTTTTTAAGTAATCATAGTATATTAGGATAAGTATATAGTTGTGTCAATGATAAAATTTGGGCAAACAAAAAACCCCTTAAATAAAAGAGTTTCTTTATGGGGTAGCTACTGGGAGTCGAACCCAGACTAACGGGACCACAACCCGCTGTTCTACCGCTAAACTATAGCCACCATGGTATCCCCGCTAGGAATCGAACCTAGATCCACAGCTTAGAAGGCTGTTGTTCTATCCGTTGAACTACAGGGACAAAATATTCATAAAACAATAAAAACTTTTATAAATATAAACAAAAATTGACAAAAAGTCAATTATCGAAGTTCTTGACTTAAAAATTATTATGTAGTAATTTTATTCATAAACTATTTTGAGGAGGAACAATGTCAAAAGAACACAAAGATCTTATACAAATTTATAATGGATACAGAATTAAAGTTGTACACGATTACCTAACAAAAAAATACAATGCAAGTATTTCTTCTGTATCAAAAGACGTGGAATCTGTTTTTGAAAAAACAGTTGTTGAGGAATCAGGGGATGCTAAAAATGCTTTTAAAAAGGCCAGACAAATTATTAATCAACATGGCTGGGAATTCATTCTTGAAAAAAATGAAAACAAGTTAATGATAAGACTTTGTTTTGATGACTCTGACGATCCGTGGGAATATGAAATAAAAAACACCGTAGAAATTTTCTCCGGAAAAAAACCCACAAAAGAAGAAGCTATATCTTGTGGAATAGATTTAATAGAAAACACGTGGAAATGTGTTGTCACCTATTTTAAAAGAAAAATATATATTGTTCATAGAAATGATAAATATCTATGTAGGGTAGATGAGCAAATTTTAAATCAAGAATTTGAAGATTTTCTTTCTGCTATTACTAGTGGATTAAAGATTGCTGATAATAAAAAATGAGAGACAAGAATTTATACTTGTCTCTTTTATTTTTTAAACTAAAATTTAATTTTTTTAAAAATAACCCTTAACATTTAAAAATTAAATGGTATCCCAAAATATATATTAACTTACTAAATTTTAACGACTAATTAGTAAAAACTATTTTAAACTTGACAAATTTTTTTAAAACTATATAATTATATTCACTGTTGCATTTTCACATAAATATGATAAACTCTGCACAGTAATAATGTATTTTGACAATTAAATAGTGGTAGAAATAAACTTCATGTTTTTGAATATTTTTTCTAAAAATATTCCTTTTTTGAGAGTTTGATCCTGGCTCAGGATGAACGCTGGCGGTATGTTTAAGGCATGCAAGTCTAAGGGGTATTTATATCCCTGGCAAACGGGAGAGTAACACATTGGTAACTTACCCTTAACTCAAGTATAACCCGGTGAAAATCGGGACAATCCTTGATAGTCTATAGAGTATACGCGAGATTACTTTATGGTAAAGATTTATCGGTTAAGGATAGGCCTATGTCTTATCAGCTAGTTGGTGAGGTAATGGCTCACCAAGGCAATGACGAGTATCGGGCGTGAGAGCGTGACCCGACCCACTGGAACTGAGACACTGTCCAGACTCCTACGGGAGGCTGCAGTCTAGAATCTTTCGCAATGGCCGAAAGGCTGACGGAGCAATACCGCGTGAAGGAAGACACCCCTTGGGGCGTAAACTTCTTTTATTAAGGATGAATTCGTGACGTTACTTAATGAATAAGCAACTGCTAACTTCGTGCCAGCAGCAGCGGTAATACGAAGGTTGCAAGCGTTATCCGGAATCATTGGGCGTAAAGCGTCTGTAGGTTGTTTATCAAGTTTCAAATTAAAACTCTAGGCTCAACCTAGAGGTTGTTTGAAAAACTGATAAGCTAGAGGATGGGAGAGGTAAGCGGAATGGCTGGTGTAGTAGTAATATGCATTGATATCAGCTAGAACACCAAATGCGAAGGCAGCTTACTGGAACATATCTGACACTGAGAGACGAAAGCGTGGGTAGCGAATGGGATTAGATACCCCAGTAGTCCACGCCCTAAACGATGGGTACTAAATATTGGCAGTATCGATCCTGCCAGTGTTGTTTAGCTAAGTTAACACCTTAAGTACCCCGCCTGGGGAGTACGGTCGCAAGACTAAAACTCAAAGGAATTGACGGGAACCCGCACAAGCGGTGGAGCATGTGGTTTAATTCGACGGTAAGCGGATAACCTCACCAAGGCTTGAAATCCCTGGAACCCTGAAGAAATTCGGGGGTGCCGTAAGGAATCAGGTGACAGGTGCTGCATGGTTGTCGTCAGCTCGTGTCGTGAGATGTCGGGTTAAGTCCTTTAACGAGCGCAACCCTCATCCTAATTTATAATTCATTAGGAAACTGCCTCGGATAACGAGGAGGAAGGTGAGGATGACGTCAAATCAGCATGGCTCTTACGCCTTGGGCCACACACGTGCTACAATGGCCGGTACAATGGGTCGCCAAGTCGCGAGACGGAGCAAATCCCACCAAAACCGGTCTCAGTTCGGATTGAAGTCTGCAACTCGACTTCATGAAGCTGGAATCGCTAGTAAACGCATATCATTCACGGTGCGTTGAATACGTTCTCGGGTTTTGTACACACCGCCCGTCACACCAAGAGAGTTGGTAATACCCGAAAGCTGCGTACTAATACGTGGAATAAGGTAGGATCAGCGATAGGGGTGAAGTCGTAACAAGGCATCCGTAGCGGAAGCTGTGGATGGATCACCTCCTTTCTAAGGAGATACTTGATTCTTTATTGAATCAACAGATCGGTCTAGTCTCTGACTAGAACAATTTCTGCCACTATTTAGTTGTCAAACTAGAAGCACTCCATTGATTTTACAATAATAATCCTGTATTATAATGTTATTGTTTAATGGAGTTATTTTTTTTAAAAGACCAAGAATTAAATTGAAAACTGAAAATATTCGGGCGTATAGCTCAGTTGGTTAGAGCGCAACACTGATAATGTTGAGGTCCCAAGTTCGATTCTTGGTACGCCCACCATATTGCGCCGAGGTAGCTCAGCGGTAGAGCGAAGGACTGAAAATCCTTGCGTCGGCAGTTCAACTCTGCCCCTCGGCACCAAATTCATAATTTGATAATTAAACGGGGTGTGGCGCAGTTGGCTAGCGCGCGTGCTTTGGGAGCATGAGGTCGCAGGTTCGAACCCTGTCACCCCGACCACTAGGAATAACTAATTGACTTAGTTATTTTTATTTTTCACAAAGCATAACTAGCACACGTCCCCTAGTGCGAGATGAGGTCGTCCCGCAAAGCGGGATCACCCCGACCACTAAAAACAGATTGATTCTGTTTTTTATTTTAATCAAAAAATGATAAAATTAAATTAATAATAGCTACAAATAAGTTTAAAAATATATGAAAGAAAAATTTTCTAGTATAAATGATTTAATAAAAAATCAAAGCCTAAGGGAAATGCATCAAGAAATTTATGACTATCTTAGTGGATATACAGACAAAGAATATATCTCCAAAGAACTAAAAGAATCTTTTAGTATTACAGAAACAGAAAATCCGCTCCGAAGAGAGGATATTGAACTAAGTGTTGAAAAATTTATTAATGATAATTTAGAAAAATTACTCCCAATAATGGTCAGTAGAAATTGTAATGATGAAGAAATAATAAGGTTACTGGGCATTACAAACGAGCAAATAGGATTAATTGGCGCGGATTATTATATTAAGAAAATAAATGGCCAACAAAAAATTACAAAAAAATATGCATACGGAGATGATTATTATGAGGCGGATGATATAACCCCAGCCGATTTAATAGCATTAAACTACGCAAAAGAACAAATAAGAATGGATTCTTCAAGAGACATTGGTAAAACAAATGAAATAATTCCACACAGATACTATTTAAAATCAATAAACAGATATCTCTGTTCAAATGACTTTGGAATGAGATACTGGAACGAAGAAGAGCAGAAGATGACAAACGGTGATGTAACCAACGCATGTGATTATATATACGCTATCCAACTACAAATAAAAAGAATTTGCGATAATCTTCATTCAGCAACACAACAATATCAAAAAGATAATGAAACCGAATATGATTTAGCATCTATATTAAAAAATATACTAGAAAATCCAAAGGATAAAGAATTGATTCTGTCTGCAAGTCCTATTAAAAAAATGCTTGCATATACTAAATTCCACGCCAACCAAATAGCCGATCAATATGGAATTATCAGCAAAGACCCCATTTCTGATTATAATAATTTTGAAAAAAACTTTAATAAATTACAAAAAATACTAATTACTCCTTCAACAAAAAAAGACGGATGTAATTTACAATATTTAAACTGCGTTTTTTATAAAAAACCAATACTTTTAGACGCTTATAATAATGAAAAATCAATCACACAAAATATTAAATCTATTCTACAAACATTTATAATGGAAAGATCATTAAATTCTGAAAATGACGAATTTCAAACATTTTTTAATTCGCATACTTGTGGCAGGGGCCCAGGATCTCCTTATTTCTATTCAAACAATGAATTATATAAATTAATTAAAAAAATTGGACTCAAAAAAGCACAAGAAATATTAGAAACAGACGATCGAAGAATTCATGAACAATTGAATGGATTAAATATTCTAACTGATATTGGCTACAACGTTGATTCGCTAGACAACGAACAACTAAAAAAACAAATATTTGAGGCAAATAAACTAAATAGTTCCAATATTTGGTCATATTTTGAAAAAAAATACAGAGAAGAAATTAAAAATAAAACAATAGATATCTACGGCAATGAAAAATATCTTTTTCAAAATGAGTGGATGAGCATACTTGGCAAAAGAAAAATGAGAGATTTATATAGTGAAGGCAAAAGAATGTATTGGCTTGCGAACAAAGTGTGGTCTGCAGATAGAACAAAATATGCGGATGAAAAATTCTATAACAGAGCTGATTATATAGATTGGGAAAAATATGACACAACAAAGATAAATATAAAAGAAGAAGAACTCAACAGACAATTACAAAAAAATATTGAAATAATTGCATCTTTGCTATCAAATACTCATCATGATGAATTTAGGAACAAAATAAATCATGGGGATATAAACCTCGGATTAATTATAAATGCATTAGAAAAAAATGAGGATATAAGGGGAGTTGCCGTAGCAGAAAATAAACAAAGGTATTTAGAGGGGGTAATAAATGGGGAAAATAAAAATGATTTAGAGTTCGCCATGCTTGATTGGCCAGATGATTTTAAAAAGCATGTATCAAGAGAAGAAATAGAGCTTTATTATGAATACGCCGAAGACTATATAAAATTAGATCCATATGGACTATCAAAATATTTGAGCTGGAGGGCCAGCGAAGATGGTCAATCGTGGAATGAGCTATTCGAAAATGTCCCAAAACAAAAATCTGATTTAGATTTAAGAATTTGCCTTTCATCTCAAACCAAAGAAATTAGGGATTGGTATAAATCCGGCGCAGAATATATTGGTCAATCTACTATGCAAAATTACATATTAAGATTCAATACCACGAGAGGATCTGATGGTCACTTTCTAGATTGGCATGATGTACTTTTTTGGATACCAAATATTACGAAGCTAGAAAAAGATGAGGCTAAGTCAATCATATCTAGTATTGATACAGCAGATGATAATCAAGAATTTATAAAATTTTTACCTCGCTACAATAAAGAAAGAGACTCTCTGCTGGGAGAACCAATTCAATCACTACGTGAATTAAAAAAAAGAATCATAGCTATTGAATCAAAAATAGATCTTTCTGGCATGCCACAAAAAATTGTTGATATAATATCCGCCCCTGGATTTAATTTATCTGAACTGCAATCATTACAACAAACTACAAAATTTAAGGAACTTATAGATGGAAAATTAGACAAAAATCAACCATTTAAACCACACAAAAGAATATTTGCTGGCAGACAATTAACATCAGCAATTTCAGAGGCTCTCGGATCTCACAAAAAAAACATAAGAGGAACCGCTATAGATCCAAAGGGATTATTTCATGAATTAAATCTACTAATAAAGAACAGAGAGATTGATAATAAAAAAATGACAGTGATGGATCTTATATCAAATGTTCCCATAGATTTAGAGGAAGAAATTATTTCTATATTAAAAAAGCAAAAAGTTGATATTGGTCCTACTGTTGAGGCACAAGTACATGCAAAATCTGATCCAGAGGGTTGGGTTTGTGGAAATTATACAGATTGTTGTATGCCATTTGGTGATTACAAAAATAATGATTATATGTTTAATGAATGCACACAATATTTCACAATAAAATATAATGGAAGAATAATAGCGCAATCAGTCGTCGTAGATTCTACAGACAAGAGGAATAATGAAGATGTTATTATTTTAGATAATATTGAAGTTGCAAATAATTATAAAAATCTCACGCCATTACTATCAAATGCATATCAAACATTTTGGACGGAATACACTAGTCGTCCAGTTAAAATTGGAACTGGATATTCTGATTTAATACCGCCAGGGGCAGAATTAGAAATAAATAATTACGCACCTAAACATAATTTGGTCTATTCTGATGCCAGGGGTTCTAGAATATACAATCTACCTAAAATAATTGGCGTGGAGTCAATTGAAGATATACTTACCTTGTCTAATATAACAATGCGCGATGCAGATTTAATTGCAAAGATGGAGTCTGATATATATCCAAATGAAATGACACAAGGCAAGACACATATAATTGATATATTAGAAAAACAAAGAGAATTAGAGGTTCCAGGTTCTGCATCAAGTTTTATTATCAGAAAAGGCAAAGAACCAGCTGGTTATTTATTAGCTTTACCAGAAGAATCAGCAATTAATAGGGGTGAAAAAGTTGCTCATATTTATGACATGGCTGTCTTACCAAAATTTAGAGGATTAGATATAGTAAAAAAAATAATGGAGAGGGTTCTAGACATTTCATCTTCATATGGAGTAGCAATAGAAGCTGAGGCTCGAGCAAGTACATCATACGCCCTATTAATGAACAGAAGGATAAGGGAGTGGTTTGAAAACAAAGGTTTTTATTTAACGAAAAATGAAAAATTAGAAAAATACCTGGGAGGAGAAGATTTTTATTTTGTTAGATTTGATAATAGACAAAATGTAGAAACAGATCAATAGAACAAATCATTAATTAGTCTTTATAAATAAAAATCATAAAATTTCTTAGAAAATTTTAAAAAATAAGAAGCCACGCTTAACAAAACCAGCTATTTATCATATAATTAGAAAATGGTATAATAAAATTGCCCATAAAAACAGGGCAAACTAATAATTAAATTAAATAAAATGGCAAAAATGACAAAGTCACAACTAATGACAATGCTATCCGAAAAAACAGGTCTATCCAAAAAGGATGTAACAAACTTCATGGAAACTCTTGTTGAAGTAGCATACAAAGAAGTAAAAACAGGTGGAGAATTTGTTTTACCAGGATTTGGTAAAATGGTAAAAGCAAAAAGAAAAGAGAGACAGGGTGTAAACCCAGCAACAGGTGCTAAAATTACAATTCCTGCAAAAACAGTTGTAAAATTTAGACTAGCAAAGGCTGCTAAAGAAGCAGTATTATAGATCTTTTGAATTTATAAAAACAGGCGTTATAGATTTACGCCTGTTTTTTTATACAAAAAAAATGCTATAATTATATATATAAACTTTTAATTATATGAAAAAGAAACAAAAAATTTTAATAGTTGAAGACGACAAATCAATACTCGATGCACTAAAAATAAAACTAGAAAAATCCAACCTACTAGTTTCAACAGCAAAAAATGGAAAAATTGGTTTAGATAAAGCACTAAAAGAACATCCAGATTTAGTGCTTACGGACATTATGATGCCTGTTATGGATGGGCTCTCAATGATTCAAGAAATTAGAAAAGACACGTGGGGAAAAAACGCTCAAATCATAATACTTTCTGTATTAACAGAAGCAGATAAAGTAGAAAATGCTATGAGAAATGGCGTATATGATTTCTTAGTAAAATCTGATTGGAAAATTAATGATGTAATAGCGGTTGTAAAAGAAAAACTAAAATAAAAATACACACAATAAAAACAGCAAAATATGGCTGTTTTTATTTTTTTATTATTAAAAAATTATTTTGAAATATTTTTTAATTGTTTTTTTAACTCAAGCATTTTTAGCTCTCTCCCTATCATAAGAGAATTAATTTTTTGAAGTTCTTCTGTCTGTCTCTTTAGGTCCTCTTCGTCTTTAACTCTTTGAGATATGTCTCTAAAAACATTTATAAAAAATGTACTGTTATTAAATTTAACACTGGATATTGAGATTTCTATAATTTTATTGTTGATTTTAAAATCATGAATTTGATTGGTGACTAAATTTTTTTCATCAAAAATTACTTGTCTGGGTATTTTTACCAAATCATAAAGATTCCTATTTATTATATTTTTATTACCAAATTTAAATAAAATTTCAGATGCTTTATTATAAAAAACTATTTTTTTGTTCTTATCTATCATAACAATAGAATCTGGAATAGAATCTATTACAGTCTGAATTTTTTTTTCATTTTCAAGAATCTGTTCTTGTATTTGTTTTTTTCTAACAAAGTAAAGATAAATAATAACAAAAATAATATAAAGTAAAAATAAAATTATAAAAAATAGTACCTGATTTTTTAAAACAATTTTTCTATAAACATTGTAATCAACGTCAACTCCCAAAACACCAACCATAGTATCATCTGACAATAAATTTATTGGCGTAAAATAAGAAATAAAAGTACCGTATTCATCTGTAAATGGGCCCACTAAATATGATTTCTTATCATTAAAAATTTTATAAATCTCCTCTGGTGGTTCAAAATATTTATCACCTGGTGCACTATATCTTTTATTGTTTATTTTAAATGAATCAACTAAAAAAACTATATCATTATCAACTTTTGACATGGCATAAATACAATCTATATACCTATCTTTAAAAGGAACGGAAAGTTCTAATAGTTGTTCTTTTACTCTTTTATAATCAATTGAACTATCATCTTGGGGATTGAGCGACATACTTTGAATTCTATCTGGATTTATTGCTGCGAGTGCTATTTGAGTAGTAGATTTTAATTCTTTATTAAAATTATCATTAACAATTTTTTGAACGATAAAAAATCCTATAATTTCTAAAATTATAAATATGACTGATAATATCAATATTCTTTTTTTAAAATTTTTAACGTAATCCATTTATTTAAATTGAATTATCAAAATATTTATTAATATCTTTTATAATGTCTTCCAGTCTCTTTTCTGCTTTTACATAATATTTTACAGCGCCCAACTCTAAATATTTTTCTATCTTATCAGAACTTGCAGTATTTGAAACAACAAAAATTGGTATTTCTGAATAAGTGGAATTATCTTTTTTACATTCTGTTATAATATCAAGCCCGTCTTTTTTACCCATTAAATAATGATCCAACCATATTACACCAATATTTTTATTTTTCTTAAGTGCAGACATTGCCTCTTCATAGGTTCTTGCTCTTGAAACAGTAAATTCATTTTTTTCCAATTTTGTGCTTATTGCATCGAGTAATGATTTTTCATCTTCTACCACTAGAATATTTTTTTTATTCATAGATTTTTTATATTAATTATGAAAGTTTACGAGAACCCTCTTTCTTTTTCATTCCAGAAAGTGGCAATTCTATATGAAATTTTGTTCCCTTGTTTTCATCTGATATGAAACTAATAACACCTCCGGACTTATCAATTATTGACTTTATAATATAAAGACCAAGTCCCGTACCCTCTGTATCTTTTTCTTTTACATTATCTGCTCTAAATAATTTTGTAAAAATTTTGTCTTGCTGTGATTTTGGAATTCCATAGCCAGTATCTTTTATATCTATTAATACATTTTTTGTATTCTTTTTTATGGATACAAAAATCTTCCCTTTATCTGGTGTGTATTTTGTTGCATTTGAAAGAAGATTCTGAAATATTATTCTAGTAAGCGCTGGATCAACATTTATTTTTCCTATAGTTTTGTCATAGCTAGTTTTTAATATAAGTTTTTTATCAAGTATTGTCGGTTGTAATTCCTTTATGATACTCTCAGATATTTCTATTAAATTAGTTGGCACTGGTTCTACTATAAACGTTCCTAACTCTAGACGAGAAACATTAAGCAGTGCATTTACGAGTTCTACCATTCTTTGATTTCCTGTATAAATTTCCGAGACAAATTGTTTTTGTTCCTTATTTAATTTTCCAGCATCTCCCGCGAGCAACATTTCAGAATACCAATTAATAGATGATAGCGGGGTTCTTAATTGATGGGAAGCAAGTGAAACAAATTCTGTTTTTGCCTTATCGATTTCCTTTTCTTTTGTTATATCTCTTTCTATTCCAACAAAAAAACTTACATTTCCATTTTTATCTAAAACAGGAGAAATACTTGCAAGAGCAATATATTTATCACCATTTTTTCTTTTATTATTTATTTCCCCTGAAAAAACTTTTTTTTCATTTTTTATTGTATTCCATAATTTTTTATAAAAATCTAAATCCATAAGTCCGCCCCATAAATCTCCATTTCCAGCTTTTTTGTTAATAATAGTTTCTGGTTTAAATCCCGTAATTCTCTCAACCGCCCTATTCGCATATAAAATCACCCCGTCGTGATCAGTAATAACTATATGATCAGATGCATTCTCGACGGCTAATTTAAATTTTTCTAAATCCCTAGCTAATATTTCTGAAATATTTTTTTCTTCTTGAATGTCCTCTAAAATATTTAAAATTCCTCTTTTTGTATTTTCTAATTCTTTATTTTTTAGGGTGAGCTCATTATTTTTTTGTTTTACAATCTCTTCATTAATTTTTCTCTGACTTACATCTCTCATTATACCTATAGCATGCCAAACATCTTTAATTTTTACTCTGGAAATCGTTAATTCTATTATGAGATTTCCTCCGTCTTTTCTTCTAACAGGAAGTTCTATGGGTTTATTTAAAACGTCTGTTTCTCCTGTTTGTCCAAATTTTTTTAATCTGATTTTGTTTTTAATATGCTCTTTCTTTACTGGAATTATTGAGTGCAGTTCTTTGCCAATAATTTCTTCAGAAGAATATCCAAAAATTTCCTCAGCAGCCCTGTTCCAAAAAACCACCCTCCCCACATTATTCATCATAACTATCGCGTCTTTTGCAGATTCTGTTATAAGACGAAATTTTTCTTCACTTTCTCTGTTTTTATTAAATAATTCTTCTGCTATGATCTCTGCTCTTTCTTGTCTTCTAATTATTCCATTTATAATAAAAAACACTAATAAAGATAATAAAATGCTTATAAAAATTATAAAAAGTGGGGTATTTTTTTCTATAAAACTTAAACCATATTTATTTTTTGCAAAAAAATTAAAAACCCACTCTTTTTGTGCAAAATTAACAAAAACCTCTTTTGATATAGAATTATTATCATGATAATAAGGATTTCTTGATTTGTGTTGATCCATAAATAATTCCTCTTTTTTATTTTCTATATCTTTATCATAAATATGGAGCTCCAAATCACTATAATTTTTATTTTCTGATAAAATTTCTGGAAAAAATTGATCTATTTTAATAACTGCAATTAAAAATCCCATTACATCTTCGGGATTTTTTGAAGAATTATTTTTATATATTGGTAAAAATATATTAATAGCAGAACTATTATCTGTAAAAGTAAAAACCTTGCTTGTAACTATTGGTTGGCTAGTTTCTATTGATTTATTTATTGCATCTTGTCTTATAGGATCAGAAGAAAAATCTTGACCCAAAATATTATATAATTTTTCTTCTGGATATGCATATTTAAGAGGATAATAGTAGTCTTTAATTTCACCCGAAGTTTTTATTTGAAAATTTGGGTAACCGCCTTCATTAAACGAAACATCTTCTTTTATTAATGTTTCAAATTTTAATATATCGTCTTTGTGGATTCTTTCTAAATATCCCACGGCATAAATACCGGGATAATTGGTTGATATTTTAACTTCATCTAAAAAAGAATAAAACTCATCCCTATCAACCTGATCGCTTGCTGCAAACAAACCAGTTACAGAATTTAAAAGATACAAATCTCTATTTAATCTAGTGTTTACAGAATCAATAATTCTAGTAACATCTATTTCTAGTTCTGTGGCTGTCTGTTTATATAAATTATTTTTTGAAACAAAAAATCCAGTTATACCAACAGAGATAATAAATGTAAAAAACAATACGGGTAATATTAAAAATCGTTTTATTTTTTTACTCATTGTTTTTGTTTTTATCTCAAACAATTAACTAACTCCATTATCTCCATTTCATGTTGTTTAATAATTTCTGGGTCTCTAAAATTATCAGAAAAATCTTTTAATTTTTGAATTAATCTAAGGATTGATTCTTTATCTGGATTATCAAAATCATCACCAGACTCCTGAAACATTTTTCTAATAATTTCTTTGCAATATAATTCATTAGATGATGATACTTCATCTATTGATGAATCAGCACAATGTGCCCTATAGAAACAATTAACTATTGCATCTCTAACTATTTCTGGGGTTATTTTTTTACTTGTATCTACCCCGTAAATAAAATTCATATTATTTAAATTAATTATTATATATTTAATTATATCAAAAATCTGAAACTTCTTGCCATAGATCAATAGACATTTGTGGATATGCTATTTTTGTTAATACTCTAACTTTTTTTACGACACCTGAAACCTCTGACCACGCTCTTATTTCTCTATCTAATCCACCCAAATCTATTACTAGGTAATTACATGTAAATTCATCTATATTTAAATTTCCTGATCCAAAATAATTTTTATCATTTCTACACAATATAAGCCCCTGCATAGCACAAGCATTTGCTAATGATTTTGCCCTTTGAGAAAAATAAAAATCTTTTGTAATTCTACTTGAACTTATTGATACAAGGGCTAATGCTAAAATTACCGTAAGCGCGACAGCCCCAGAAATAACAATAATAATCAGCGTTGAAAAACCTAATTTTTTATCGTAAACTTCCTGTAGTGTAAAATGTTTTTTCATAATCATAAATTGAATTTAAACTTTCATTATTATATCTTAAAGTAAATTCTATTTTTATATTTCCCTGTGTTCCGGATTTTGTTAAATTTATAAACTTTATACCACTTACCAAAACTAAATTATTATTTATAAACTCTACATTACCAAACTCATCTTTCATTTCCAAATTTGTACCTTGTAATGTAAAAGAAACTTGAGCATTTGGAGACACCATATTTAAAGATAAATTTTCTTCTGCATTTCCGACAATTGGACTAATTATAAAATCAGCATTTCTAATTTTTTGTGTAATTATATTTGCTATATTCAATCCTTGATTTTCAACTTCTTGTATAATAGACCCTCTTTTTTTCATATGATCAATGCTAATGACAAAATCAACAATTCCAAATAAAATAATTGTTGATATTGCAATATAAACCAGTAATTCAATTAGTGTAAAAGCTTTTTTCATGGTTTAAAATGTAATTCCTGCTACTGTTTTTGTAGAACCATCTAGCATTGTAAAAACAATCGTCATATTAAAGTTTGTATTATTTAATGTTTTATTAAATCTAATACGATCTATATTTCTTGTCGTAAGTGCTGGTATTGAAACATCTGTAATATCATAAACCTGTCCAGAAACACCCGTTCCCGACCAAACAGTTGAATTATTTATTCTAATTTGTGTTAACCTTGTATTTGCCTGACTAGTAGTCCATGAGATTGTCATTTGTGCAATTGTAATATTTGAATTTCCTGTATTTCTTAATTGTATTCCCTGAACATCCATTTTATTTGAAGATAAATTTCGACCAGAAATATTTACATCTAGATAATCTGCTTGTGTAGCCAATATTTGTGTTTTTACAGAAACGATATTTGACAGAGGTGATATATTTAAAACTTCATCATATGTTTTTATTGCAAAATAATATTGAGTATCTGGCATAAGCCCAGAAATATTCATTTGTTGAATTGTCCCTGATGCAAGTGGGGTGGGCTCTCCAACAACCTGTATTGCACCAGACCAATTGAGATCTGTAATTGGATCAGTGGAATATCTTATATCATATGCTGTTGCCGTTCCTATATTTCCATCATCTCCGGGAGCCGTCCAAGATAAAATCAGTGTGCTTGTTGTAACTTTTCCAAAAGACAAATCTGTAATTTGAACCGGAGGAATAGTATCTGGAAAAGAACATACTGGAGGAGAAAAGGCTTCTATTATGGAACTACTTCCATCTTTAAATCCAAAAATAATTGGACCAATTTTTGATCCAGTCATATTTCCATCCCAATATATTTTATTTACTGACAGGGTTGATCCCTTTGAAATTGTTAAAATATTATCTCCAAACTTTAATAAAGCACCGGAATTTTGTGATCCCATCGGAGAACAATTATATGAACAATTGTAACTCCACCTAGTTTGTTCATCTATATCAATATTCTCAAGCTTTTTTTCATTGTCCCAGTCTATTTGAACAGAGTCCATATCAATGTCATAGTCACAATTATTTGTTATTGTCATGTTTACTAACAGCTGATAATTACTGCTCACATCAAAACAAGCATTTTCTATATTGGCTGTTAAACAACCATCTTGTGAAACTGATTTTCTCCAATTTGTAAAATATGTTGATAAAGATATTGAACCAGTGCTTAAATTATTTCTCTGCCAGGTTACATCTGAAATAACTTTTTTTGTATCGCTATCAATAGTTGAAATTATAATTTTTCTTGTATAAATTCCCTCAACATCAGACAATCCTGACAATTTCCATTCGCCACCTGAATAATCTAGGCCATATTCTCCATCAATTAAATTATCAAATTTTTCATCATAAATATTTCTTACAGCCTCAAGCCCTTCTTCTGCAACAAAAGAAGCTCTATTTTCATCACCATAAAAAAGATATGATTTTTGAAACAAAATAAATGAACCCAAAAAAGCCATTATCATTATCGTAAAAATTACAGTTGCTACAAGAGCTTCAATTACCGAAAACCCCAATCGGACTAATAGTAATTTCTTGAGTTTCATTTCCATAATTAATTATTATTGTTGGTTTATTGACGGGTAAACCAGTAAATTTATAAAAAGTAACCTCGTCTAAATTATTCAAAATAATACCACTTGGTAAATCAAAATTTATATCTTTACTTGCATCTCGTTCCAAATAATTTAAACCGCTAAAAAGCACAACTCTTCCTGTTTCATATTTTATGCCCCAATTACTATCACCAGATCCCGCCACGGCTCTCTGTCTTGCTTCAGATAAAGACTGAACAATAATTTCTCTTGCCACAAATACTTTATTTTTATTTTGCCAAATAGTATAAACAGAAAAACTTGCAATACTTAAAATACTAATTATTGCAACTACAGTAATTATTTCCACCAAAGTAAAACCAAATTTTTTCATTACATAATTTGAGTTAAATTATAAATGGGCATAAATACGGCAAGCGCAACAGTTGCCACGGAAAGTCCTATTACAATAAGTAAAATAGGCTCCATTAATGTTGAAATATTTTTTATGGATACATCAATTTTTGCCTCATACGCGCGCCCTATTCTATCAAGTGTTTCTGATAATTTTCCAGATTCCTCTCCGGAGACAATCATTTGTTGAACGGGTCTTGGTATTAAAATTCTAGAATTTTTATAAGACTCAAAGCATTTTTTAAATGAATTCCCGTCTTCTACGCTATTAGATAAATATCTATAAAATTTCTTATAATTATAAAAAGTAGTTGTGTCTTGTAGCGACAATAATGCCTCTGTAATTGGTATTCCGGATTTTAATAATCCATTTAATACATATCCTAATCTTGCCAACTCTACCTCCCTTATTAACCTTCTAAAGATTGGCATCTTCGAAATAAACACCTGACCAATTGCTTTTGTTTTTGGAAAACTAAACAAAAAATATAAAATTATAATAAAACTAAATAAAACAATGGGTACAAAAACTGCCCCATATTTTCCTAAAAACTCCCCTATGCCCATAAGTATTCTTGTAATTAGGGGTAATTGTGCATTGAGTTGTGCAAATGTTTCAGCCATTTTTGGAAGCGCAAACCATGCAACACCAATTCCAACAAAAAATGTAAGTGGCAAAACAATTGCAGGATAGAGCATGGCCGTTCTTATTCTTGTTTTGAAAACCCATTCCTTGTCTTGCTGCTCTACCAAAGTATTAATATTCTGAACCAAACGCCCAGATTCTTCACCAATTTTTATAAGAGAAACTATTCTTGGTGAAAAAAGCCGACTATATTCAAAGGCTCTCCATAAACTTTCTCCACCCTCAACGCGCTCCCTCATTTCTTTTATAAATTTTCTCATTCTAGAAGATGAAAATTCTTCTTCTACCGACTCTAAACATGACAACACATCCATTCCAGCCGAGAGAAGTATAGATAAATTTTCTAAAAAATTTCTTTTATGTGTTCCCAATCCACCAGTAAAAACAAAAAATTTTTTATTCTTTTCTGTCTTTGTTATTTTCTTAGATTCATTATTTTTATCTAGCTGAAGTGAATCGGAGTTTATTTTTTGTCCTATTTTTAGTAGTTTTTGTGTTGTTTCTTTTAGCATTTTAGTTTTGTGGTGGAGCAACGCGCATTACTTCTTCAAGTGAAGTAATACCGTGTTTAACTTTTTCTAAACCATCTTCAAATAGCGTTTTTGCTCCTTGTTTTTTAGCCAAATCCCAAATTGTTTTTGATGATGGATTGTGCAACATTAAATCTTTCATTTCTTGAGTCATATTAATAATTTCAAAAAGTCCAACTCTTCCTTTATATCCGGTATTATTACAAGTCTCACAACCCTTTGATTTAAAAATCGTATATTTATTATCTTTTGGTAAGTATGGAATTATCTCTCTAGAAACACTTTCAAAATATTTCTTTGTAACGGTTTCACTATATCGACAACTTTCACATAATTTTCTCACCAATCTTTGTGCAATAATTTTCTCAAGAGTTGATGCGAGTAAAAATGGTTCTGCTCCCATATCCATAAGACGTGGAATTGCTGTCGCTGCATCGTTTGCATGAAATGTGGATAAAACCAAGTGTCCAGTTAAAGCCGCATTTATAGAAATTTCAACAGTTTCTTTATCTCTTATTTCACCGACCAAAACTACGTTTGGATCTTGACGAACAATTGAACGCAACCCCTTTGCAAAAGTAAGTCCGGCACCTGAATTAACCTGTATTTGATTTATTCCCGGAATTTTATATTCAACCGGATCTTCTATTGTAGTAATATTTATTTCTGGTCGATTTAATTTTTTAATTATTGTATAAAGAGTAGTTGTTTTCCCGCTACCCGTTGGTCCGACAGACAAAATCATTCCAAATGGTCTTGAAATTGACTTGTTCATACTTAATTCCTCTTTTGGACTAAAACCCAACTCAGATAAAGAAAAATTTCTAATATACTCTGACAATAATCTGATTACAATTTTTTCTCCATCGAGTATTGGGATAATAGAAATACGCAAATCAATGGTTCTTCCGCTTTTAGTTGTGATCCTTACGGCTCCATCTTGAGCACTATTGTGTTCATCAATTCTTAGGTGTGACTGAACTTTTATACGGTTTAAAATATTTTCATAATATTCATTTGCGACAACACCTGCTTCCTGCAACATTCCATCTACTCTGAATCTAATTAATGTTTCTTTATTTCCCTGAGGCTCAAAATGAACGTCAGAGGCTCTATAAGTAATTGCATCATCAATAATTGCATCAATAATCTCTGGCGCAAATTTTTTACTATCTTTTATAATTTCAGAAAATTTTGTATTTAGTGCCTTTCTATAATAAACAAAAGAATCTTCTATATCAGAAGATACTGAATATGCAATTATTATTTTTTTTTCTGGAAAAATTTTACTAAGTACATCTAATAAGGACTTTTGTTTAGGATTATCTGTTGTTATTACAAAATTCTTATCATCTTCTGAAAAAAGAACGACTCTATATTTTTTAGCAATATTTTCTTCTATCTTTAATACCTGATCTTTTCTGGGCTGATTTGAATTTAAATCAGCGTAGGGAACCTTATACCACTCTGCCATTGCCTGACCCAATATATCTTTAGATATTATACCTAATGATAGTAAACACTCATCAATTGATTGTCCTGTTTTTGCACAAATTTTATCTGCCTCCTTAAAATCATCTATGGATAAATAATTCTGCTTAATGAGAATATCTTTTATCTCATTATTTTTTAATTTCATATTTTTGTTTTTATAAATTTATTTTTATTTTTAGTAAAAAACCAAAAACTATTTCATTTTCAAAGCGTTTTTTACATGTTCTATAACAGAAGCAATTGGAGTGTTTGATTTTATAAAATAGTCTATTGCCCCCAAATTTTTTGCTTTTTTTACATCCTCTTCTTGTGATAAATTAGAAGAGATAATAACGGGAATTTTAATATTTTTATTTTTAATCTCCTCAAGAACAAAAAAACCATCTTTAATTGGCATCATAATATCTAAAAGAAGTAAATCGTAGTGTTCTTTTTCTAACTCTTTTACGGCATCTTCTCCATTAAAAACAGATTTGGCATCAAATCCAGAACTTCTTAACTTTAATTCGAGTGCTTTTGCCATCGCTCTTTCATCTTCTGCTATAAGTATCTTTTTTGCTTGTTTTGACATAACATAATTACTTATAAATTAAAAAATTGGGGTCTTCTAACTTATATATATTATAGTATCTTTAAACCCAAAAGTAAATCGAAAAAATTCATAAATTTATATATTTTTTCTAAAAATTTTATTCAATATTTACATAAAAATATCGTTGATATAATATTAAAACATGCAGATACTTAAAAAAATACTAATATTTTTGATTGGAACGTTTTTAATTTTGTTTATTACTAGCTTATTTTTACCAAATATCAAAACTGCTTATATCAAACAAGCTCTCCCCATATTTATAAAACAAGAAAAAGAAATTTCACAACAAGCTTCAATGATAGCTGTCGGGGATATAATGCTCTCCCGAGGCGTTGCCTCAAAAATAAAAAAATATGATAATTTTGATTATCCATTTTTAAAGTTGAAAGAAATTTTAAAATCTGTAGATTTTAATTTTGCAAATTTAGAATCTCCTATAATTGCTGGCCAAGCAATAAATACTGGACAAATGATTTTTCGTGCTGATCCTGGAATTGAAAAAAATTTAAAAGAAAATAATTTCTCAATTTTTTCTCTTGCAAACAATCATATGCCAAATTTTGGTGCACACGGAATAGAAAACACAATAAAACTTTTAAATGAACAAAATATAAAATATTGCGGGGCTGGAGAAAATGAAAACACAGCTTATGCGCCCGCCTATTTGGAAGTAAATGGAATCAAATTTGCTTTTTTATGCTTTAACGATTCTGATGTGGTTCCAATTAGCTACATGGCGGGTGCCTCAAGTTATGGGACAGCATTTATGGATATTAAAAAACTACAAGAATCAATAAAAATAGCTCGTGAAAATTCAGACTTTGTAATTATATCAATGCACTCTGGGACAGAATATGTAAATGACCCCAACAAAAGACAAATTGAATTTGCACACAACGCAATTGATTTTGGCGCTGATTTAATAATAGGCCATCATCCACACGTTGTTCAAACAATTGAAAAATATAAAGATAAATATATATTTTATAGCTTAGGAAATTTTATATTTGATCAAATGTGGTCACAAGAAACAAAAGAAGGATTAATTGTCAAATTTATTTTTGAAAAAAATAAAAATATACAATTTTCAATAATTCCAATAGTAATAGAAGATTATTCTCAGCCAAGATTGGCAAACGAAGAAGAATCAACAAAAATATTAAAAAGATTAAAATATGACATTGTTAAAGATTTAAATTTTTCCCAATATAAAAAAAAAGACAATAACTAAATTTTTATGCAATAATCTTAATTTATTAATAAACTATTGACACTGTAAATAAATACTATATAATTACCATATTAAAAATTTACCCATAAATACATGGATAAAAAAACACTAGAACAAATAAAAGAAAAATTACTCATAGAAAAACAAGAATTAACAAAAGAATTAAATAGTTTTGCTGAAAAAAATGATAAAATAGAGAATGAATATGAAACCAAATTCCCAGATTATGGTGGACACGAAGACGAAAATGCCGCAGAAGTAGCAGACTTTGAAAGTGATTTATATCTAGAAAAAACACTAGAACAATCACTTAAAAAAATTGATGAAGCCCTAGAAAGAATAGAAAAAGGAACATATGGAACCTGCGAAGAATGTGGTAAAAAAATTCCCACAGAAAGATGTTTGGCATTTCCAACTGCGGCAAAATGCATGGAATGTAAAAGAAAATCATTATAAATGAAAAAAGTACAAATAATATTAATTTTATTTTTATTATTTATAATAGATATAGTATCCAAAATTCTTATATTAAATAAACTCCCTATTGGTGGAGTTTATCTATTTCACGGAGTGAATTTTGAACTTCATAAAAATTACGGGGTGGCTTTTGGAATAAATATTTATAATATTTTAATAATTCCTATTTCTATAATTATAACGATATTTCTTATAATGGAAATACAGGAGACCCTAAAATTAAAAAAATATTATTTAAGTTTTTTTATTGGGCTTATAATAATTGGAGCTACGTCAAATTTAATTAATAGAATCACCTACGGATATGTGGTTGATTTTATTTCTATATATTTTTTTCCTGTATTTAATTTTTCTGATTTATATATAATAATTGGTGTGATATTTTATTTTTTATTTTTAAACAAGCCCCTTGATAAAAATACCAAAGGGCTAATAAATCAATAATTATTTCTTTTTTCTAAGAAACATCACATACAAACCTATAAAAATAACCAACGCGCCTAAAAGGACTGTTCCTATTTTTCTCTTATTTTTTTCTGCTGAATTATCAACAACTAAATCTTCTTGTATTTCTTGTTTAACTTCTTCATCTGGCGTTGCCATTTGAATTTCTTCTGTCATGTTATTCTGCTCTGATTCTAGAATCTGTTCTTTGACTGGTGTTGTTTCGTTTTCATCGCTTTTCAACTCACTATCCACGACAAGTATGTTTTTTTCCTCACTAGATGTTGCATTAGATGTAACATTTACCGTTGTAGTAGATTCTTGAAAATCTACTGAAACTGGAACATCTAGCTCTTGAGAAACTATATCAATGGTCTCCCTGGGTTCTGAAATTGAACTTGTACTTGTTGTAGTTGTTTCTATTTGTGTTTCTTCTAATACAATATTTTTATCCTCTAAAATAGTAAAGCTGTTGTAATTTGATAAAAAGCTTCTATCCTTTTCGTTGAAAGACCACGCTATAACGGACCAACTATGTACTCCTAAATCCAAATCACCACCCAATTCAATATAAAAATTTGCTGTATTTGATTTTTCATCATTTCTAACAATTGCTTTTCCGAAATAATCTCCATCAATATAAACATCTATTATTGTATTATTCCATGTAAGACCCGTTAAATAAATTTTTTGAGATTTATTAAATTTTTTATTATTTGGTTCTCTGAGTGTTGGAATTGGTATCTTACATTTTGACAAAGAACATTGTTTTAAAAATTCCTCATCCTTGGTTTTTTTTACATTTTCTTGTTCTGCTTTTAATGTCTCAGAAATAGGAGAAATAAGAACATTTGTTGATGTTGATGATTCCTCATAGGGCGTAGGAATTGGTGCTAATTCTGGAGTGCTTGTAGCCCCAGAAACATGCACCTCCTCTGCCTTTACAAAAGCAAAACAAAAAAACAGCAAAAACGCGGATAAAAATAAAATTGCTTTTTTTGCCATGTTTTTTATTTTAATAGTAAATTAAATCTTGTTCATATACCTTATACTTTCTACAAAAAAAATCAATATTGAAAAATATGTATAAAAATTGCCTAATATGTGGGCAAAGTAAAATCATATATCGATTTTGTAAACCCTGGCTGTTTTATGTTTTACATCAATTAAAACACTTATTATAATCATAAAATAGGTCTTTTTTGACTTATTTACCTGAAAATATGACAAAATACTTCTCTCCAATCTTAATATTTTAGAAGAAGAAATGGATATTTCTGGTGGACCAAATTTATCACTTGTTCTAGTTTTTACTTCTATAAAATATAAAATATCATTTTTTTCTGCAATTATATCAATTTCTCCGCATCTAAAATATACATTTCTATCTATAATACTATATCCCCTCTTTTGGAGATATTTTACTGCAATTTCCTCGCCAAGTCTTCCAATTTTTTGATTATAATTCATATTATTTACTATTTTCAAATTTCAATTTTCAATTGATTTACTATTTGATTATTTACTATTTCCATTACCATTCAAAGAACCAGTTATTTTACCAAATATCAAACAAAACTCCTGTGATTCTTGAAGTAATTGTTGTATTTCAATATTATCTTTATAATAACCAAACATTAATCTTAACCAATACCATGTTTCATTTGCTTCTTTTCTACAAATATAAATTTTGTTTCTAAAATCCTTTTTGGAACTAGAATTATTCGCCTCAATATAGTTTGCGCCAATACTCGTAGCCGATCTCACTAATTGATTTATTATCACCCTAATTGAACTGTTGTATTCTAGAGAATTACAAAATTTTATTATAGATTCGCTAAATTTTAACGTTCTTTCTTCTAACATCATTGCTTTCTCTTGTCTTGTTAAATCACTTTTCATAGTTTTTTTTATTAATTATTAAATAGATAAATAAATTACTACATTATTAAATAGAAAATGAATTGAAAATTAGAAATAGTAAATTGAAAATAAAAAGATCGCTCAAGTTGGCGACCCTTTTATATAAAAAAATTAAAAATTTATAAATTGAAAATGAATTGAAAATTAGAAATAGTAAATTGAAAATTATTTTATATATTTCTCATATTCTCTTCTTTTTGCATCTTCTATTCGCTTTGCTGGAATTTTTGTCAAATGATATTGTAGTGTATTACAAATCCAAACCAAAATAAAGGCCCACCAAAAAATCATTAAAAATCTTGCTTGAAAATATGGGACTCTTACTTTCCTAAAAAATAATAAAAATAAATTAATGATTCCAAAAGTAATAAATATGTTATAAAATTTCAAAAATAACTCTCTACTATATTTATCTAATTTCTTAAAAATCTGAATAGGTTTTTTAACAACAAAATGTTTTATCAAAAAAGCAGAGATAACCACAATAACTGAAACAAAAAACATCGTCCAAAATGTATGTGATTTTATAATTGGAGGATAGGCGTCAAAAAAATACTGAAAATTTAAATTCATTAAATTCATAATTTTATTTTATAGAGAGAAATTATTTTTTATAAATCATTCCAAAATGATATTTACCGGCTTCAAATTCTTCTTGCAACTTTAATCCGAAAACTTCTAAATATTCCTTAATCTGTGATTGATTAACTCGCCTGTCAATTTTTGGACCAAATGGCACTCCAATGTTTTTCCAATCTATAATGAGTATTTTACCATCTGGTTTTAAAAGTCTCACAGCTTCTTTTAGCATTTTTGAAATATCTGTTGATTCAAATAAGACATTAACTAACATTGCTAAATCAAGCGAACCCTCTGGAATATTTGTTGCGCCATAAGTTTCTAAATTGCTCCATATGGTTTTAACATTTGCAAATCCTTCTGTTTTTGCATGACTCTCAGCTGAAGACAGAACATCTTTTAAAATATCTACTGCATAAACAGTACCCTTGTCTCCAACTATTCTTGCCGCCTGAAATGTAAAATATGCTTTAGGTCCACACCCAAGAGCCCCCACCTTGTCACCATAACCCAGCCTTACATGATCTTCTAGTATCTCTCTTGCGTCTAGAAGTTCAGTGCCGCCTGCTTGTTTTTGAAACATATAGTATAATTAAGTTATTAAATAATTGAATTAAAGTCAAGACCCCCCATTTGACTTTATATAAATTAATTATATTATTAAATTAAACAACTAACAAGTTTAAAAATTTTCAAAAATATGTCAATTGGTATAGCTGTAATTACAATTTCAATATTAGGATATTTTAGTAATTTTTTAAATAATAGATATTTAAACTATAAAATTATAAAAATATTATATTTTCTCGGGGCTTTTATTCATGAATCTTCTCATGCAATAATGTGTTTTCTTACTGGTGCTAAAATTGAACAAATACAAATTTTTTCTTCGCAACCAAGAGTTGTGCACAGACAATCAAAAATTCCCATAATTGGTCAAATGTTAATTTCTCTTGCGCCAATTGCTGGTGGATTTTTATTTATTTTTTTAATAAATAAATTTGTTCTAGGAAATATTATAATAATCAACTCTACTTCAAATTGGAAAGAAATATTTAAAATATCCTTCGATTTTATTTCACAAATTAATTTGTTTAGCTGGCAAGGAATTTTTTTTATATTACTACTATTAAACTCTGGTGCTATGATGGGACCATCTTTTCAAGATATAAAAAATACCTGGTTCGCACTTTTAATATTGTTATTTATAAAATGGAATTTTATAAATTCTCTTGGGATAATTATAATATGTTTAATTCTTGCAAATATTTTGATTCAACTACCTATAATTATTATTATAAAAATTTTTAAAAAATAAAACAACCTTAAAACACAAAAAAGAAGATTGCCTCTTCTTTTTTGCACTAAATATATTATAGAAAGGATTATTTTCTAAATTTTATAGAGCGATCACATTTGCCGTCATTATTTTCATCAACAAAATTTCCACATTTATTGTTTTCTGTACACCCACAATCCCCCGCTCTTTTTTTCTGACATCCACATCCAGAAGGCTCTATATTATTTCTATTTTGAACTTTATTCTGTTGAGCTTCTGCGGTATTTGGTTTATTTATTGACATTACAAATGCCAACCCAAGTGATAAAACTGATACAACAACACCCATTATTAAATATTTTTTCATAAATTTTAATTAATTCTTAGTTTAAAATTTTAATCCCACAACCATTACTACGTTTATCTATAAAATTTCTTTCACTATTTACACAATCACAATTTTTCATCCCACAACCACATCGCATTTCTCGAATATGTTCTGCATAAAAATTATTGTCATCAATTTTTCTACCAACTACTTTTATATTATTATCCAAATTTAAACTTTCTAATTCTGCGTCATTGTTAAATAAAATATTCCAATTTTTTTCATATATATCTTTAAATGATCCGGAATTTTCTGAAATATTTATAAATTTTCCAACAAGTATTCCTTTTTCCGGATTATTCCACATTTTTAAATTTTGGCAAGATAATGCCTTATATGAATTTACTTTTAAAAAATTATTATCAAAATATCTAGCAACCCCCGAAAAATAAAACATTATTCCAATTAATATAATTAAAGATAATCCGAATAAAGATACTTTTAAAAAATTAAATTTATAGGATTTTTTAGTATTCTTAAAATCAAAATATAAAATAAATAAAAATATAATTAAAATTATTATCCAAAAATATGGCATTGTTTTAAACACAAACTCAAATAAATTACCAGAAACCCTGTCTCTTAAATCAAAATCGCTTGAAATAAACATGTGAATTATAAAAGAAAAAGAAAGCGCACCAAAAATTATAAAAATTGGAACCAAAACCCATAAAAAAATATTGTAAAATACAAAAATCCACCTTGGCCTTGGTTTTATATTTTTTTCTTTAATTTTTTCTAAAACAATATTAATAATATTCGTCATATTTTTATATCTAATTTTATTAAAATATCTCTAAATTGTTTTTTTGCTCTATTTATAAGAGTACCGACTGTTCCGATTGGTTTTTTTATAATATCTGAAATTTCATTGTAATCCTTAAATTCAAAAAATTTCAAAATCAAAACTTCTCTATATTTCACATCCATTTTTTGTAAAACCTCCTTCAATTTTTCTCGCAAAATATAAGAATCCAAATCTTTTTCTATATTAAAATCAGATTTTATACTTTCCAAAATGTCATCATTTATATTTAAATCGAAAAATTTGGGTCTTGAATTAAATTTTCTAAAATTTGTTATTACTTCATTATGAGTTATTCTATAAATCCATGAAGAAAATTTTAAATCAGCATCAAAACCATTTAAATTCCTATAAACTTTTATAAATACTTCCTGTAAAATATCTTCTATATCTTCTTTTGATAAATTAGAGATTCTTTTTATATAATTAAAAAGTTTTTTTTCATATCTATTTATAAGCTCAGAAAAACTATCTTCATTTGAAAATGCAGATATTACTAATTCTTCATCTGTTTTATAGGAGAAATCCATTATTTTTAGGTTTCTTTTTTTATTAATACTCGCCTAGCGTTATTTTTATTTCATATTTTTTCTTTTTCTCCAACAAATTAGAAACAAAACTCCAATTAAAAATACTGGTCCTGAAATTGGTAGAGTCCAAAATAACTGATAAAATTCTCCACCTCTAAAAATTGATATTATAATCATTGTTATATAAGCGATTCCTGCGAAAGTAAAAACAATTGCGCCAATTATCTCTTTTTTCCAAGAAATAATTAAAATTATCAATAAAATTAAACCTGGAAGATTGTGAATAAGTAATCCAATTAAAATTTCCCAAAAATTTAAATCCCCCTCAAAAACATCAAAAGAAAAAAGAGCCAAAAAACAAATAAAAAATATTGATAAAATTCTTGGCACCCAATATATAAATTTATTAATTTTATTTTTCATTTTTATATATAACTATAATTGTAAATACATTGAATTTATAAAAATAAACAAATGAACAATCCACTAAAGAATAAAAAGAAATCTTACAGATCAAACAACTTTTATAGCATAAAATTTTAATCCTTTGTATAATTTTACACTTTTTAATAAAATTAAACAAAAAAAATACCCTCTGTTGCTTTTCTTTAATATTATAAAATAATATAATATTAATAATGAATAAAAAATTAATAATTTTAATAAATTAAACATGGACACTAGTACAAAATGGGTAGCCCCCGTATACAGAGTATCTCTTGTAAAAAATCTTATATTCACTGGGATTTTAGTCTCAATATTATTAATTGCAAAACAAAATTTTATTTTTATTTTAGTATTTAGTATTTGTACGTTTACTGTATTACAAAGCATAAACCCAAAAAAACACGAACTTATAGCAACACTATCTTTTTCTAAAAACATGGCAACTCACTATATTACAGAAAAAGAATTAAAAATTGAGTGGAAAAATAAAAAAAAGGTTATCAACCTTGAAAATATTTCAAACTTTAAAGAAGATGTTGCTGGATTTGAAACTCTACGAAATATGCCGATTTGTAAAAATTTTGACAGGCTGTGTTTCAGTACATTTCCCGGATTAGAATATATAATATACGTACCCAAAGCTTTAAAAAACGATATAGTGAAGGAACTCTCAAAACATGTACAATTTGTAAGTGCAAAACGACAATTAAAAATACTTAAACCTATGATTGCAGTAATAATAACTTTAAGCATTGTATATCTATTAATATTTTTCTATTATTTTAAATACTACATTCATTAAAAATACAAATATTTACTCTAATAAAAATTTGTTTTTATATTATTGAAAATCGGGTTTAGATAAAATTAAAATAAAAATCGCCTGCAAAAGCGAAATCATTAATACTAAATTTTAAAAAATTCATCATTTAAAATTCGTGTTTCAAAATTGTTTGATGGTGGGCCCTATAGGATTCGAACCTATGGCCTTCTCGGTGTAAACGAGACGCTCTAACCAACTGAGCCAAGGACCCCTAAATGGTGGACTTTGCTTTACCAATTTAGAACAATTTATTTTAGACTTAAAACAACTATATTTTATTACTAAAACAAATTATGCCTTAAATTAGATGGGCTTTATTTGTCCTTTATAATATACCTTAATACATTATAACCAATAAATACTATGGATAGTATATCAGAAAAACAATTAAATGCAAATCGTCAAAATGCTCAATTA
>Ga0116177_10000140_pt1 | contig 51311 bp, 35 predicted proteins | sample AD_STIC10_MetaG_FD_89750 | JGI IMG/M metagenome (GOLD analysis project Ga0116177, IMG submission 89750) | Active sludge microbial communities of municipal wastewater-treating anaerobic digesters from USA - AD_STIC10_MetaG | ecosystem: Engineered > Bioreactor > Anaerobic > Digestate | place: USA... | reverse complement strand
TGATCTACCGCGGGGTGGATTTGGCGCGCTATCCGTTTGAGCCCGGAGCCGGTGCCGCGGAAAAGCGCGAGAAGTTTATAGCGGTCAATATCGGCCGGCTGACGCCCATCAAAGGCCATCCGCATTTCATCCGCTCGATTTGTCTGGCAGCCATGCACATCCCGGGCCTTGAGGCCTGGATTGTCGGTGATTGTGAGGAAGGCCGGGAAGGATATCGCGCCGAATTGGACCGTCTCGTCGCGCGATTCGGACTTCAAGGACGAATTTGCTTTTTGGGGCGGAGGAATGACATCCCCGAGATCTTGCGAAAGGCCGATGTCCTTGCCCTGACGACGAGCGTGCAGGAAGGATTCGGCCGCGTCCTGATCGAAGCGGGCGCGAGAGGGACTCCCGTGGTGTCGACCCGAGTCGGGGGGGTCACCGAAATTATCGAGCATGAAAAAGACGGGATTTTGGTCCCGTCCGGCGATGACGAAGCGCTTGCCCGGGCTTTTGTGGATTTATGGCAGCATCCGGAGAAGCGGGCAAATTATGCGAAGTCCTTCCGGCAGAAGATTGAGAATCATTTTTCCCTTGAAATCCTGGCGGAGAAGACGGTCCGGGTCTACGAAAAGGCCCTTTCCCGGAAAAAGATTCTGGTCCTCAAACTGGGATCTCTGGGGGATTTGATCCTTGCCGTCCCGAGTTTTCGGGCGTTGAAGAAAAAATTTCCGGATTCGGAAGTGACTTTGGCGGTGGATTCCCGCTGGTATCCGGTCGCCAAGACCATCCCGTATCTGGACCGGATCATCACGTATGAACGGCATGCCCGGAACCGCTGGAGAAGGCTCTTGCGGCTGGCCCGCCGCCTCCGGAAGGAAGGATTCGATTTCTCGCTGGATCTTCAGAATAATTCGCAGACCCATTTGCTGGCATTTTTGGCGGGGATATCCCGCCGCTACGGGTACCGGAGAAAATGGACCGGTTCGCTTCTCACGCATTCGGTTGCGTTCGAGTCGCAGGGGATTTCTCCCGTCCGGCATCAGTTCCGTCTGCTTCAGCTCTTGGGCATCACGGAAGCGGACGACCGGCTTGAGCTGTGGCCGGAAGAAGAGGCCGAGAAGAAGACCGGGGCGCTGCTCGCCGAACATTGGGTCAGCCCCGGCCAGCGGCTGATCGGGTTTTCTCTTTCCGCCAGTTCGAAATGGCCGACCAAAAACTGGCCGGCCGAACGTTTTTTAGAACTGGCCGGGAAGGTCAATGAACGATTCAACGCGAGGGTCATTCTTTTCGGCGGCCGGGAGGCTTCCCGCGCGGGGGCGCTTTTCGAACGCGAGAAACTTCCGTTTGTAATCAACCTGATCGGGCGGACCCCTGTGGGGGAGTGGATTTCATTGATCCGGAGGCTGGATCTTCTGGTGACGGCCGACAGCGCTCCGATGCACGTCGCGGCGGCCTGCGGCACGAAATTCGTCGCGCTCTTCGGGCCGACCGATCCCCGCCGGCATCTTCCTCCCGCGAAAAATTTTGCCGTGATTCAGAAAAAACTCTCCTGCGTCCCCTGCTATTCCGGGCGCTGCAAAGTGAAGGAATTCCTCTGCATGCCGTCTATTGAATGTGAAGAGGTGTTTCAGCGGATCGAACAACTGTTGGCAACCGAAAAGGAGCCTCTCAAGATATGAAAATATTGATTTTTACGAAAAACTGGCTTGGCGACGTCCTCTTTGAAACTCCCGCGATCAAGGCCATCCGGCAGAATTATCCCTCCGCGCATCTGGTCTGCGCGACCCCGCTTCGCTGCGCGGAAATCCTGAAGCGGAATCCGTACGTGAACAGCATCATCCCCTTTGACGAAAAAACATCCCACCGGTCTTTGAAGGCGAAGTGGGATTTTGTCCTGCGTTTGAGAAAGGAAAAAATCGATATCGGGTTTTTGTTCCACCGTTCGTTTACCCGGGCCCTGCTGCTGTTGTTGGGCGGCGTGAAGCAGCGGATCGGTTATGCCACCAAGGGGCGTTCGTTTTTGCTGACGAAGGCGGTCAAGATCACGGGAGGGAAGAAGCATCAGGTGAACTATTTTCTCGACCTTTTGAAGAACGCCGGTCTCCGGGTGAGCGTGGATCCCTGCTGTGAATTCTATTTTTCGAGGGAAGACGAACAAAAGGTCAGCCGGTTTTTGCAGAAGAAAGGATTTGATACGGATTTCCTGATCGCCCTGAATCCCGGAGGCAATCGCTCCAACAAACGCTGGCCGGCCCGGTATTTTGCCCAATTGGCGGACATGATCGCGGTGCGTTACCCCTGCTCTTTCGTGGTCACGGGCAATCAGGCGGACGATGCCCTCGCGACGGACATCTCGCATTTCGCGAGGAAGGGGCGGTTCTGTTCTTTATGCGGCGATACGTCCCTCGGCGAATTGGGGGCGGTTTTTTCCAGGTGCCGGCTCGTGATTTCGGGCGACAGCGGCCCGCTCCATATTGCGGCTGGAGTCGGGGCCAGGGTGCTGGCGCTTTTCGGTCCGACCGATCCGCAGTTGTTTTCTCCCAAGGGTTACGCAAAAAGCACGGTGATCCGCTCGGATTCCCGGGCGGGCTATGCGATGAATTCCATCAAGCCCGACAGGGTCCTGGAGACGATTCAACGCGAAAAACTATTGGAGAGGCATTCCCGGTGATTGAGAGGATCCTTTTCATCACGCTGTCGAATATCGGGGACGTGATCCTGACGATCCCCTGCCTTTCGGTGCTGCGCGGGAATTTTCCGGAGGCAAAGATTACCGTTCTGGTCGGGCCCCGCGCGTTCAATATTTTTGCCTCGGCAAAAGCGGTTGACGAAGTGATCGTGTACGATAAAACGCTTTCGCTGTGGGACAAGTGGCTGCTGGTGCGCGAACTCCAGCGTTATGATTTCGACCTGGTGGTGGATCTGAGAAATACCGTGATCCCTTTTCTCCTGGGCGCGCCGCACCGGACGTCTCTGGCCCGCAAGAAGCTCAAGAAAATCCTCGCCAAGCGGGATCAGCATCTTGCGTGCATGCGACCGGCCGTCGAGCGGTTGAATCTCGACTGGAATTTGGAGGCCCCTTTTGATTTTTACTCGGATGAGGACGTTCGGAATATGCGCCGGAAACTCGCGGAGAAAAAAATCGACCCGGCCGATCTGGTCCTGATCACTCCGGGCGCGCAGAGCAGCCTCAAACGCTGGACGCTCGAGGGCTTTGCCGCCCTGGCGGATCGTCTGATCCGGGAGGGCCGGAAAAAAGTCGTGCTGGCGGGGGCCAAGGCCGACATGCCCGTGGTGGACGGGATTCTCGCCCGTTCCTCGGGCGGCGTGATTGATTTTACGGGGGAGACTTCTTTCCGGGAGTTGGCCGCTTTAATGAGCCTTGCTCAGCTTGTGGTTTCGAACGACAGCGCTCCTTTGCAGCTTGCCTATGAATTGAAAGCGCCCGTCGTCGCGCTCTTCGGCCCGACGGATTACCGGAGATTCGGACGGGAATCCGGGAGCCGTCTGATCATCCGGAGGGACCTGCCGTGTTCTCCCTGCGGAGCGGCGCAATGCCTGATCCCGGAAACCAAAGCCTGCCTGGTGGGATTGGATCCCGACGAGGTTTATCGCGCCTGCATCCGGATTTTCGGAAAAAGAGAATTGTTTCATGCGGGAAATTCCTAAGAACTCCCTCCGAAGGATTCTCATTACGCGGACCGACCGGATCGGGGACGTGACCTTGAGCACGCCGGTTTTTCAAGCGGTCCGGGAAACTTTTCCGGATGCTCATATCGGGGTGGTGGTCCTTCCGCATGCCCGCGAAATCGTCGAGGGAAATCCTTTTATCAATGAAACGATCGTCTACGATAAAAAAGGGGCGGAGAGGGAGCTTTGGGGGAATTTTGTTTTTATCCTGAAGCTCCGCCGGGGGAAGTGGGACGCCGTGGTGCATTTGCATCCGACCCACCGGATGCACCGGACCGCTTTTTGGGCGGGGATTCCCGTCCGGATCGGTTATGACCGGAAGGGAGGGCGTCTGTTGACTCACCGGATCGAAGAGAGAAAGGCGGAGGGGGCCCGCCATGAGGCGGAATATAATTTCGACCTTTTGCGATTCATCGGCGTCCCGAAGCCCGCGCGGTTGGAACTGTTTTTTCCGTTGAAAGAAGCGAACCGGGTGGCGTTGGAGAGACTGGCCGGCCCGTTGGGGTTTCGTCCCCGGGAGGAGCGTTATGCCGTGATCAGCCCTTCGGCCAGTTCCCCTTCGAAAATATGGCCGGCCGAACGGTTTTCGATGCTGGCGGACGTTTTGTACGAACGCTACGGGCTGCGGCCCGTTTTGATCGGTTCGGAAGCGGATGCCCCTCGCGCCGAAACGGTGCGAAACCTGATGCGGCATAAAGCGGTTGATCTTTCCGGAAAGCTTTCGCTCGGGATGCTGGGCTGGCTTTTCAAATGGGCAAGACTTGTCGTCTCGAACGATTCCGGGCCCGTGCATATCGGGGTTGCCTGCGGGGCACCGGTGCTTTCGATTTTCGGGAGGAATGAACCGGGCTTGAGCTCGAAGCGGTGGGGTCCTCTGGGCGGAAAATCCCGGTATGTTCAGAAAGATGTCGGTTGTTTTTTCTGCCTGGCGGACGGCTGTGAAATCGATTTTTTGTGCCTCCGCGCCCTGAAAGTCGACGAGGTGCTGGATGCCGTGCGCGGGTTGGAAAAATTTTTTCTCGAACCGTATTGAGGCCTTATGAAACGGATCCTAATCGTTCAGCCTTTCGGAATCGGGGACAGCCTTTTTGTCACGCCCCTGATCCGCACATTGAAAGAACGGGGAATGGCCGAACGGGTGGACATGCTGCTCGGCAGCCGTACCCGTGAAGTATTCGAACGCAACCCGTTGATTGACCGGATTTTCGTGATCGACCGGGACAAACTGAAGCGGCAGGGGCTTTTCAGGACTTTTTTTGAAATCGGCGGCCTGATTTTCCGGCTTCTGAAGATCCGTTACCATGTCCTGATCGATTGTTCTCTTTCCCGCGAATACGCTTTTTTCGCCCGTTTTTTTCTTGCGATCCCCGAGCGGATCGGGTTTGATTATAAGAAGCGAGGAATATTCCTTTCCCGGAAGCTTTCTCTCCCCGCCGGATTTTCGGGCAAGCCGGTTGCGGAACATTACGCGGAACTGCTCCGCTTTTTAGAAATAACGGAAGTGGACTGCCATCCCCAGTTTTTTTTCAGGGCGGAAGACGATACGCGCCGGGGAAAAATCTTAAGCGACTGCGGAATCCGCGAGGGGGAAGCGTATATTGCCGTGGTCCCCGGAGGCGGTGACAGTTGGGGAAAAGACGCTTCATTTAAACGCTGGCCGCCCGTTTTTTTTGCGCAAGTCCTAAATGCTTTTCGGAGCCGTTTTCCCGCTAAGATGGTGATCGTGCTGGGCAGCGGCGGAGAATTCCGTCTGGGGGAAGAATTGCTGGAGGCTTATGAAGGCAAGGGCGTCAATCTCTGCGGAAAAATTTCGCTTGTGGATTCGGCGGCCGTTTTAAAGGGGGCCCGCTATCTTTTGGCGAACGATTCGGGAATGGTTCACATCGCCCGCTCGCTTGACGTCCCGTGCGTTGCGATTTACGGTCCGGTGGATGAGAAAGTTTACGGCCCTTATCCCCGGGGGCCCGCTTATCTGGCTATCGGCCGGAGTGATTTGGATTGCCGTCCCTGTTATAAGAATTTTCGTTACCATTCAAATTGTCTTCATCGTTCATGCCTGAGAGAATTGTCTCCCGCCGAAGTCATTCAGAGAGTTTATCAGTCGGATTTTTTTTCGGTCGTTTCCTCTCGGAAATCGTGAGGAGTGATTTCTCGTAACCTTATTCAGAATAATGAGTTGCCATTCTCCAATAGACAGCCAGTCTTTCCGTCTATTCCCGATTCGCTTAGAAACTGACACTTAAACTTGATTTTTCTCAAAGTTGATGGTAAATTTTACCTATACTTATTTTAATACTTAAAATAAGTATAGCCATTTTTATACTAAAGGAGTGCCTCAAAAGTGATGTTAAAACGAATTATCTCTCTCGGGACTTTACTTGTATTTTTCGTTCAGACGGTTTGTTTTTCGGCGCCGGTGACGGGCGAAACTGCGGCATGGGGGCGCCCGGATTTGGCCGTGCCGGAAGGGGACTCAATACGGCCCCTTGAAATTCCTTCGGAACTCGGAACGGTGGAAAATTTATCCGCCGGATCCCGGGGGAAGGGATTGTTGGTGCACATTCAGAATGCGCACGGCAGCTACGAGGCACAAAAGAACATCCGGAAGATTATCGGTTACTTAACCGATCGCTACGGATTCAAAGTCCTGTTCCTCGAAGGCGCAAATGAAAAATTAGATCCGCGGCTTTTCCGTTTTTTTAAAGACAACGAGATCAATCTGCGGGTCGCGGATATCCTGATGAAGCACGGGGAATTCACGGGGGCGGAGATGTTCCTTCTCGATCGGAATTTTTCCGAGGCGTCTTTTCCGGTCGAAGCCTACGGGATCGAAGATCCCGACGCGTATCTCGCGGACCTGGAACGCTTCCGGAAAGTGATTTCCGATCGGGAGAAATCGGAGGCGTTTATCGCCTCGGTCAGCCGCTCGGTGGATTTGCTTGAGAGCCGTTTCTTTTCGAACGAGCTGAGAGATTTCGTGAAAGAGTGGAGGCGGTACCGGGAGGGACGGACGGACCTTCTGAGTTTCCTGGGCGTTCTGGAAAAATCGGGCGGCGAAGCTTTGGGAATGAATCTCCCGGACGCGGAATCTCAGGGTGCCCGGGGGTCGATTCTCAGGGTGCTGAGACTCCGGCAGATCGAAAAAAGGCTGGACCGCGAAAAAGCGGCGGAAGAAAAAGAAAAATTAGCGAAATTTTTAGAAGGGAAAGTGGACGGCGAGCTTTTGAGGGAGTTTCGGGGGCTTGACCTTTTCGCTTCCGCGTCGGGCAATTTTCATCCGAGATTCCTTTTCGAGAGGATTTACGAGCAAGCCCGTCCCCGGGGCCTTGATTTCCGGCATTATCCTCATTTCACGCTTTGCGCCGAATATCTGATCCTTCAGTCGGAAATCGAATCCCGGCTCCTTTTTCAGGAAATCGGCGATTTGACGGACGCTCTTTTCGACCGGCTTGCGGTCCGCGAGGAAGAAAAGGAACTGGTCCGGTTGATTCAAGATCTCGTTCTGCTCGAAAAACTCCTTCGCTTGGAACTCTCCCGGGAAGAGTACCAAACCGTTCTGAACGGAAAAGACCGGGTCAACCCTTCGGTGATTGTCCGGCGGGCGGAATCGCTCGCGCCGAAGGATCTTGGTATTTCCGCGGATGCGTCCGTTAACGCTTTGTTCGATGAAGCGCTCGATTTTTACCGTTTGGCGGAAGAACGGGAGGCGCATTTCATCCGCAGGATCGAAGACGTGATGAATGAAAGAAATCAAGTCCGTTCCATTATCGTGACGGGGGGATTCCATTCCGAGGGGATCGGCGAACGGCTGAAAGAACGGGGGTATTCTTACGCGTGCGTTTCGCCCAGGATGGCCTCTCCGGGGAACAGCCAGGAAATTTATCTTCGCGCCATGCTCGGCGAAACACGGATTTTAGCCAGCTCCGAAATCGAAGTCCCTTTGCGCCTCAATCCCAAACGGATCGGCCGGTCTGCGGCGGAGGACGAACGGCCTTTGAAAGCGGCCGTCGAACTTGCGCTCACGGAATCCGGCGTCGGAGATACCGATACCTTGCTCCGAAGAATCGCGGACGGTGAACGGGAAATATCCCTCCCGCATTTTGCCGAGGGACAATCCCGTAAGCTTATTCCTTCGAAGGCCCCGGACGGGGAAATCCCTTCCGCGCGCCCGGAGATGAAACCCTTTCAGCCGTTTGCGATGGCGGCGTCTTTAGGCAGAGACATGGACTTCTGGGAAAAACTCCGCTTTTCTTCTCCGGGGCTGAGCCTGCTGTCTTTGATCGAGACCGCATCTTCTTTGAAACTCAATCTAAGTTTCGGAAGGAGAGAGCTGCTTTTGGCGGCGTTGCTGGGTATTGTGGGTTGTACGACGTCCGGAGCGGTGGAAAATGTCGGAATCATTACTCCTTCGCAAGCGGCGAGCCAACCGGATTATTCCGGCCGCTACGTTTCGGTATTTTCGGAACAGGTCCCGGCTTCCGATTTGTCCGGCCAGGTCCAGATTCAGCAGAGATTTGTCCGGCAGGTTTTGGAGCGGGAAACGGCTTTCTATCAGGGAGGGCTTGCTTTTAACGGCGCATCCGGGTTGACGTATGACGGGCAGGTTCTGGATTCCCAAACCCTGAGGCCTTTGGGAACTCCCCGCGGTTGGAGCGCGCCGTCCAAAGAATCTTTGCACATCTCCCTTTTGGCCCTTTCGATCGAAGGGGCGGACAATGCCCGGCTGATTGTGCCTGCGGAAGCGGCCAAAAAAATTCTGGAGCGCAAGATCGCAAGCTATGAACGATTCAATCAGGCTTATCCCGGTTTCGGCGGGTTCCTGCCCTGGTTTGAAGTTTCGGATGCGGGGCTTCGCCCGACGACGGATTGGGCGGACCGCGTCCCCGCTCTCGACAACGGTCAGCTCGCATGGGCCATTTACCTTGCCTATCATGCGCTTGAAAAAGCGGGGGAACATGATTTGGCAGGGCGGTACAAAAACTATTTCGATCTTCTGAGGACGAATGTCCGGCAGGTTTTTTATGAAGGCGACGGCAGAATCCGGGGAGAGGCACAAATCGGAAATGCCGGTGCGAAACCGACCCCGGGGAATTATTCTCTGCGGGACGGCGGTTATTTTCTCGCGGATCCCTACGAAGGGGAATTGATGACGTTTTTTATGAGCCTTTTCGGCGGGTTGAGTGATGCCGAAGTTCAGGCATTGTGGGAAACCCGGCAAGGGGAACTTCAACCGGTTGAATTTGAAACTCCCGAAGGTCCGCTGACCGTCGCGCGGGGGCATTATTTTTCGGCACACGAGCAATGGAAATATTTGGTCCTCCCGTACGTGGACGTCGATATCGCCCGGACAATCTTTATCAACGGAGAGAAGGCGCGGACGATTTATTCCGCGCAGAACAACATTCCGGGACTGATGGCGGCGGCGCATTTACCGAATCCCGTCAATCCGCGTGAACCCGGCTATGCCGCGAATTTCGGGATCACCGAACTGGCCAAGTTTCCCGCGAGCCAAAACGTGGTTACGCCTTACGCCGCGTTTCCGGTGATTCTCGCGGCGCAGGCCGAAGGAAATGCCGGTCCGGGACTTTTATGGCTGGATCAGATGCTCGGACTTCCCAAAATGCAGGGCCCTTTGGGGATGTCGGAATCGTTTCGCGTGGATTCGATGGACGGGAAAACGGTCGTGGGAACGACGACGCCGATTGTGACTTGGGACGTGAAAGGCACGACGGCCCTCGCCCTTTTGGGAGGGACGCACCGGCAGATTGCCGATGCGCTGAGGGCGGACGGAAAATATGACCGGTTTACCGCTATGGTTCAGACGGAGTATCAGAATGCTTTTCCCGTTGTTCACACGTCAAACGGATCATTCGGGCAGTTTAGGCCGCCCCTGTCTTCCGCGGAAGCCCAAAAAGCCGAGCGGGAAGCCGAGCGGGACGGCTTTCGTTCGACTCTGACCCAAATTGGGAAAGTCCCGATTGTTCCGGATGAGCCGGAGACCTCGGTGCATTTCTTTTCGGCCATCCACGCGATGGAGAACGGAGAACGTCCTTTTCCCGACGGAACTTTGCTGCACACGATCGGAGACGACGGCATCTGCCGGGTTGAAGAAGATCCGTGGCATTTTCTCGGAAGATCCGTGCCGGAGGGAATGAGAATCCCCGGAAGAGGCCAGGGGTATCACTATGCGTATCTCAGAGTGCGCGCACCGGCCGGGGACACTGAATTCCGGGTGGAGATGAAAGGCTTCTTCAGCGGAAAACAAGTGGTGAGCATCCGCGGTAAGGAATGGCAGTGGGTTGAATTTAAATTCACAAGCGATCAGGATATGTATTACTTCGCGATCTCGGATGTCATGAGGCGCTTTGAAGTTTCGGATTTCTGGGTTTCCAAAGGTCATTTCCCCGGCGCGCAGGTTCAGGCGTATAGCGCGCAGAGTCTGGGCGGGCAGAGATTTTGGATGACACCGGGAGGGGAGCGGAAGTTGGATTTACCGGGATTTGCGGGCGGTATCCGGACGACGTTTAACGGGTTCCGGACGTATCGGAACGGAAGCCAAGGGCAGGGGGAATTCGTTTTTACCGCGCCGGGAATGATTGTGCTCCCGTTAAGTGAGTGGCGGCAAATTCGGGAAGATGCCGAAGCCGTTAACCGGCAAATCCGGACGGCCGGATCGAGAAGCCATTATAGGGTAGTGGCCGGCCGGGGCGGCAAAATCGTGTTTTACAATCCGGCAACCCGGCAGGCGGGTTTGTTTGACGTCACCTATCTGGATTCAACTCAGAATCGGGCCCGGATTCGTTTGACGGCTTCCAGCCTGGGAGAATCCATTCTGGACGAAGCGGTCCGGATGATTCCGCTGAATGAAGAGACGCTTGCCGGGGAGTTGGCAAAGATCGGTAGTGCGGAAGACATTGTGAATCTGAGCCGGAGAATTCCGCGGACGGTTCCGGAAGATGTGAGGCCGGTTCTCAGAGAATTATTGGCAGGGGATTTTAAATTGAAGGTTCTTGAGATCCTCCGCGGGAAAATCCGGGACGGGAAAGTCCTTAACGCGGTTTTGCGCGACGAAGCGTATGCCGGTTATTTGAACGATGAAACGGAGCCCGATTCGCTGGCATGGGTCCGGGAAGACGGACGCATTATCGTCCTCAATAAATATTACGAATACCTGGCGGGTCTGCGTCTGAAGGATAGCGAACGGGCCGAAAGACTTTTTTCCGCCCTCCTGATTCGCCTGGCCGTGACCGATGTTCTCAAGCAGGGCCTTCGCGCCCGTCACATCACGATGACTCCGGCGATTCAGCAAGCCGTCCGAAAGTTTGCCCGATTATATGAAGCTCAGATTGCGGGTCCTTCCGCTTTGGGCGGGGCCGATACCGCGCTCAATGATTTTTCGAGGGGATTCATCAATCTGAACCGCTTGGATCGGCAGGTTGCCTTCCGGCGTTCCGAGAAATTCATGAGGAGCCAACCTTCCCGCGCCGAGCGAGTCATGGATTCGTTTGATCGGAAACTGAAGGCCTTGATGGACGGCTATTACAGGAACAGGGAATTTTACCGGCGAGCGGGACGTGAGACCCGGAACATTGCCGACATGAGGATCAAATTCTGGAGCGCGTTCGAAGGGATGCGGGGGGCTTTTACGGCTGAAAATTTCAACGGTCTTTCCGTCCGTGCCGTTCAGGCTATTGACGAAATTCAGGACCCGGATATTTTGGGATGGAAAATTCAGCAATACGCGGAACGCTATGAAGATATTTTGCGCCGCATGGCCGAGTGCGCCGGGAAGGATGTTAAAGCGGAACGTCTCGAGCGCCTGAATCAGGAAGCGCGCGATATTTTAAGCCGTCTGATTTTGATGGAAATGCATCCGCTCCGGATCGAAAAATTCCTTTCGGATCCTTCAATCCGGCCCGGTTCGGACGCTTATCAGCTCGTGTTCGCGAGATTGTGGCAGCTTCGCTATCACATGGAAGCTTTCGCGAGGGAGCTGATGTGGCAGCGAGTGAGGACTTCCGGCCGCAAGGAATTGATGCGTTACGTGTCCGAATCCGGGAATGAGGATTCGATCGGGGATTATCTCATGAGTCCCGTGTTTTTCCGGGGAAGCGCCGAGGACGGGACGCGGGTCCCGGAATTTCTGACGGCCGCGACGGGCGAGGTCCGGGGCGGCGGGCAGTATGTCCGCGATACCGTTCAGAAATTGCTGGCCGGAGGCGCGATCGAATATGAAATGGCGGGCTACCGGACGAGGGAGATTCATTATCGCGCGACTCTGAATTCTTTGTTTTCCCCTTATTGGCAGACGGCGGGATTCCGCGAATTTTTGCTTAAGCGGCTCAAAGACGAAGGGGTCCGGATCAGGAAACCCGTGGACCAGGTTGTTCCCGGGGATATTTTGGATGCCCTGACAAGCGGAAAGATTTATGAAGAACAACTGGCCGGGGTGATTCTTGCGGACGCGGAAGCGTACCTTCTTTCAACGGCGCCTGATGAGGAGACCCGGGAAACGATTCAGCGGAATTTTGACGAGAAATCGGGTCCCGATATCGCGGAAGTGGGCGAGGAGCGGGTGACGTACCGGTACAAGCATATTTTTGATCTGCTCAGGGCGTTTAACGGGACACTGGCCGGCTATTTCCGGTCGAATGAAACGGCCTACGATATGCTGGGCTATTTGGACGATATCCAGGACCGGTTTAAGGCACTTAAACGGGGAGGCCTCAGGAATGTCCCCGGCGTGGCGGACGCCCGTGAGAACGCGTGGCGGGCGATCCGGCGGGACCTTGCGATCGTTTTTCAATGGGCCGGCTCGGGTGACAAACCTTCCCGGACGATGGTAGCGGAGGAATTGCTGGGAGCGCAACTTGCCGTTGAGTTCAAGGACGCGGAACGGTTTGAACGCGCCGTTTCCCGGGCAAGATTTCTGATCGAAAATTATATCGACGAGAATGTCCGGATTTCGAAATACACGGCTCTGAAAGCGATGCATGTCCGCGACCGGATCCGGCGGCCGGTTCAGATCCTTTTGAAAGGCGCGAGGATTTACGACGCGAAGCGTGAAATCGAAAGAATGCGCGACCGCTTTTTCCCGCCGAGGTTTGACGCCCCGGGATATTCGCGGGCCCGCGCGAGAATTCGTTTAGTTCTGGAGCGGCTGGAAAAAATGGACGGCCGGACGGTTTTATTCACGCGCGATACCGCGCGGAACAACCGGATCCGCGAACGATACGTGAAACTACTGGTGGATCTTGAAATGTTTCTTTTCGACGTGATTTACAAGCACGTGCCGGACGAAGAATTTGCCGAAATCGAGCCGGCATTGCGGGCTGAAATCGAAGGAAGAATTCTGAGCGGCAAGACGATGGACCAGGTGACCTTCAGCCGCGAGACCCTGCGCGAACTGCAAACCCGTGTCGCGCAAACCGGCGCATCGCTGGGGGGACAGGCCGCGGCATTGCGGGAGCTGACCGAATTGCTGGCATTGCACCCCAACGTCGGAGATTTGTATGAAGAAGCGCATATCGGTGATTATCTTTCTCTGACGGTGAAAGGGTATCACGGGAAGAAAGGGAATTTTGTCGTTGAGGTGATCGTGGATGTGAGCGCGCCGGGAGTCGTTTTGGATAAGGTGAAGATTGCCTTGATCGATAATCAAACCGGCGAGCCGGCGGCTGTAAGTAAGCTGAGCCATGTCGAAAATACGGGATATTTTACATATTTCGGCAAATTGGATGCCGGCAAAACCTACCGGCTTGAACTCGCCGGCGAAGAAAAAGCTTCAGGACTTGCTGCGGTGGGTTCGTCGCTGGGGGAGGGATTGGATGATTTGGAGGCGTGGCACGGTTATTTCGCGTCGCTCGCGAAAGAAGCTGGAAAACGTGCGAAGAAAGCGGAAAAGAAGGACGAAGACTATCAGCCGTTCAAACTGATCCTCAATGTCCGTGAAGCGGACGGAAACATCGCTGCAGAAGAAGTGATTTTCCCTTCCAAAAACGTTTACTATGAAAACCGGGAGAATGTGATCCGGTATCTCGCGCTTTTGATTCACGTTCGGGGAGTTTTGACGGGCGCGACGGAGGTCGCGATCGACGTCAGTCCGGCCGGCGCGATAAGAGAGAGAATCCGGCACGCGATTGTCCGGGATGTCGCGGAAGTTTTAAAAAGGGAATTCGGCGAGACGGGGAGTTTCTCATCTTTCGGGAAGTGGATTAAATTTAACGCGATCGCGAAACGCCTGGAAGCGGACGAGCGGGTTTCCGAAGTTTCCGAAAAAGCGCCTGTGGATTATTCAAAAGGCGATGCGATCGGCATCGATATCGGCGGGACGAATATCAAGCTTGCGGTGGTGCGGAACGGGCAGGAATTATTCACGGAAACGGTGCCGGTGGCCGGCATCGTGGAGCCTCTTGGCGAATATCTGGAGAAGCGCATGGATGAATTGGCGGCCCGGTTTGGAGTGGACGCCGCGAAAGCGCTTTATGTGACGGTCCCGGGGCCCGTGACGCCCGCGGGAGCCATCGTGAAAATCACCAATTTGGAAGAATCCCGGCCGGGGACGACGGATTCGCTCAGGGCGTTTCAGGAAAGAAGAAAAAATATCCGCTATCAGAATGACGCCAACACGGCGGCTTTTTATCAGATGGTCATGCAGGGGCTTTCGGGGAATGTCATTTTGAATACGTTGGGCACGGGTCTTGGCTTAGGAATCATTATCGACGGCAAATTGATCGCGGGGCCGCAGGAGGCGCATGTCCGGGCATTTTTTGGCGAGAACGCCGTTCATCACGAAGGATTCAACATGAACGGGGATCTTGAATCCTACGCGAACGCGGAATTTGTGGTTCGAAGAACGAAAGAACTTCTGGCGGAGCAGGGAATCCCGGTGCCGGATGAGCTTACGCCCCGTGTGGTTGGGGAATGGCTGACGATGGACAAAAAAGATCCGCTGGCGAAAATCGCGCGGAAGGTGTACCGGGAATTCGGGGCAAATCTTGCGATTCTCTATCGGGAGATTGCGCGTGTGACCGGGATTCACGAATGGACGGTGGTGTTTGTCGGCGGGATCGCGAAGGGCGAATCCGGGAAAGAGATCGTGAAGGGCGTTCAAAAAGCCGCAGGGAAGAAGCTTAAATTGAGCATCAAGGTTGGCGAAGAAGCCGAATACACGGGGGCTCTCGGCGCAGCCTATCAGGGGGTTCAGGCCGGACAGATTGAGGGGGCGAGTTTGGGGGAGGGGATTCAGAGGGTTCTCGTCATCGATGACGAAGCTCCGGTCAGTGTTGTCCTATCTCAGCTTTTGAAGAAGTGGAATCGGGAAGTGCAGGTTGTAACGGCAGAAAACGGCGAGGAGGGGATGCAGTTGTATCGCGCGGCACAGGCCGGGGAGGGAGGGCAAAAACCTTTTGATCTTGTGCTCACGGACATAAATATGCCCCGGAAAACCGGTTTTGAAGTGATCCGGGAAATCAATCCTCCGGAACGCAAAGAGACGGTCCCCGTGATTTTGATGACGGGATTGTCCAGCAATTTGTCGGAGGCACAGAAGTTGATGGGATCGGGACAGCTGCGATTTGCCGTTTCAAAACCGTTTGATTTTGGAAAGGATATCCGCCCTTTGATTGAAACGATTCAGCGGGAATTGATCGAAGCGGATCCGGCGATGAGCTTGGGAACCCGGAAAAATATTGAGGCTACCATTGCCTGGGTTGAAGAACGGCTGGGAGGGGAGCTTTGGGGGAAAGAAGCGTTGCGAAAAGGATTTTTCGACTGGAGCGAAGCATTCAAAGCAGGGCCTATTTTTGTGCCGCGTGCGGTGGTCCCGAACGAGGCGAGGATGGGGATGACGCCGATCGGCGTGGAATTTTTGAGGCGAATGGGAGTCGAAAATAATATTTTCGTCGAAGCGGGGTCGGGAATCAACCGCTATACCGGAGAAATTTATTTCAGCGATGAGGAATACCGGAGGGCGGGGGCGATTGTCCTTGAGCATGATGATTTCGTGGAGGCTGCGAAGGAAGCGAGCCAGTACGTTGGATCGCAAAAAGTGGTGGTCAGCATCAAGGAGCCGCAGGAAAGCGAGTACGAAATTCTGGAGAACGCGCTTTTGTTTACTTACGTTCATCTGGCGGAACCTCACGCGAAGGCTTTGACGGAAAAATTGCAGGCGATCACCAACGCGGTTGTGGCGTATGAAACGGTGATGTTTAAGGAAAAATCGATGTGGAAAACGCCGATTCTCGCGCCGGCCAGCGAGGGAGCGGGCTGGGTGACCGCGATTCGTTACGCGAATTACGTGAAGCACGTCAAGGGGCGGAAGGTGGTTGACGGACGTGCAGTGCTCGATGAAGCGACCGAAGCATTGATACGGAAAAATGTGCAGAGCTATCCCGATATCCCGGAAGATTTGAAAGACGCGCTGCAGGGCAGGAAGGCAATGGTTTTCGGAGGCGGCATCGCCGGTGCGAATTGCGCGATGGCCATGGCGAAGATGGGGGCTTATGTCTACATCACGGAAGTGAACGAGGACCGGATCCGGGAATTGACGGAATGGTTCACAAGTGAGGGGCTCATGAGCCGTGTGGAAATTTTGAAACGGCCTGATCCGCGGCACGAGAAAAATTTGCCGCTCTGGATTATCGAAAAATTAAAGGAATGCCATGCCGTGGTGGGGGCCATTCTCGTTCCCGGCGCGACGGCACCCGTGGAATTGACGGAAGATATCTATCAGCAATTGATGAAAGCCGGCCGCCACTTTTTTCTGGAAGACCGTCTGCCGTCTTTCATGAATTTAAGCCCGCTTGAATTTTTAGGGGATATTGCCGTCGATCAGGGCGGAAACATCGCGGGGACCCGGCCTCGCAAGTACGAGGACGGCTGGGTGACGGCCCGGGAAGTTTATCTGTTCGGATTTAAAATCGTTAATGAGACAGTGGTTCGCATCCTGGAGGCGGTTCAGGATGTTTTGAACGCGCTGTTTGGTATGGAAGCCTTTAACTGGGTGAGGCGCGTGAATTGGTTCACCGTCACCAACATGCCGAGCGCTTTGCCGAAGCAGATTTCGATGGGGCTCGAACGCGCGAAACTCGTTTATCTGCTGGCGCTCTTGATGGGGCCAGAGAAAGCGGTTGAAATATTCCCCGAGCTCAAGCCCGGATTCAATATTCTGAACGGTAAGATTACCTTTGATCAGGTCGCAAAGAAACACGGCCTCGAATACACGCCTTTCGAAGAAGCGGCGGCTTCGAGCATGGGAAGCAAGGAGATTGCTTCCGAAATCCTGCCTGCGAAAGAGGCTGAATCAGCCGGAGCGTCTCAGCCCGAAACGGTAACTTTAGATGATCTTTTATACGACATGGAAGGGGTCGGGAAAGTTCTGACATTGCTGAATTATCTGGGAAATGGTCGCACGGAATTTTTCTATGTCCGGGAAAACGGAAGTGCTTACTATTCGCAAAGCGTGGCCGTATGGGAGGGAGGAAAGGCCCGCCCGGTTACGGAAATTCCATTGAAGCGGCTTGATCCCCGGGTTCCGGAAGATCAGAGGCTTCTGGAAAATGCCGGATTGAAGCAAATACTCGGTTCTCTGACTAAAGATCCTCATCAGTCTTTGTTGGTTGTGACGGTTCCCCGCAGCGTGCAACTTGCGGTTTTCCCCGACGGAAAGGCCTTTCCGGTTCATTATGCCGATAGCACTGATCATCCGGCGATGGTGGACATTACCGAATCGTTTGATGCGCGGAAATACGAGGCGCTTAAGGATCTGGATGACGTGCAAGCGCTTTTAACACAGGCTTCGGCCGGAAGTTTGGGAACGGAAAATCGCGATATTCAAAGCGCCGTACCCGGAGAATTTGAATTGATTCAGCCGGATGAAGAAGTGAAGGCCTATGTGCGGGAGCGGGGGCGTGCGGCGTGGTGGGCGGTCGGAGGGGTGATGCGGTCGCATGAGGAAGGCGGAATCACGGAGGGAATCGCGTTTTTGCCTGCCGCCGGTCCGGCTGTTTTGAGATGGTTCCTGTCTCAATTTGGATTGACAGCGAAAGATGCAAACGCCGAAGTAAGCGAGCCGATCCGCCGGTTCAATGAGGGGAAGCTTACGCCGATTATTTTGAAGGATTTGGGTGTCAGGGGTTCTCACGAAAAATTTCCGTTTGTCGTGTCGATTGACGGACTTTTCGGAAAGGAAACCGGAGGTACGGATGAACGGGTGGACGGACTGGCTCGGAGAATCGGAGATTGTCTGAACGAAGAAGATCTTTTGATTGCCGTTTGGGACGCGACCGGCTCTTTTGGGAAGAAACCCAAGTTGGTGGACCGGCTTTACAAAGCGGCCGCCGCGTTAAGATTTAAAATGCGCGATGTGCCGCGGGAATTATTCGGCGTTCGGATCGGGCAGCTCACCCGGGCTTACGATGCGCCCGTGATTTCCGTCAGCAATCTCAATGAGACCACGGATCTTGAGGTGAACCTGCGGAACGGGACCCGGGTTAAGTTGGACGTCAAAGACCTTCTGCGGAACGGAGTCGATCTGGTCGAGGCCGTCGGATTGATCCGTCAGCTTGCGGATGAAGATCCCGAGCAATTGGCCCTGAATTTCAAACGGGCGGGATTCCAACAGCCGGCGGCGGGGAGCGATTACTGGCAGGTTACCGCCGGAAATCTGATCGCTTTGATCCAGACCGCCTATGAAGCAAGCCGCCGTCTTGCGGTTGCCGCTTAAAAATTACTTCTTTAAGCTTATCTTATTCTCGAGTAAAATCCCCCCTAGAGGAGATTATTTTACGATGAGAATTCCTATCGATGCCCGCGTGTTGCCGGGCGCGGCAATTCTTTTGGCCCTGGCTGCGGTATCTTATCTTGTTTTCAGGTCGTCATGGGTTACCGCCGGTCTTCTGATTATTTTAGCTTTGCATATGGCATTTTTCCGGGATCCTCAAAGGCGCATCCCGGCGGGGAACGGATTCGTGTCTCCGGCGGACGGAGAAATCGTCGAAATCAGTACGGTGTCTGAGGACCGTTATCTCAAGGAAAAAGCGGTTAAAATCGGAATCTTTCTTTCGGTGCTGAATGTGCACGTGAACCGGGCACCGGCGGGAGGGACCGTGGAATATATTCAATATGAACCCGGAAAATTCCTTAATGCATTGAAAAAAGAGTCCGTTAATATGAATGAGTCCAATTGGATCGGCTTCCGGGAAGCGGAGGACCGCATTTTGGTCCGGCAGATTGCCGGGACGATTGCCCGCCGGATCCATTGCGACGTTAAAACCGGGGAGTCCGTCGGGCGGGGGCAGAAAATCGGAATCATTTGTTACGGCTCGCGGACGGAATGCTATATCCCCGAGCGTATTTTCAAACCTACCGTTTGTGTGGGGGAGAAGGTAAAAGCCGGCGAGAATATTTTAGGAGAACGCATCGCATGACGGATCCCAACGAGAGTTTTGAACCGCGCGAGGAGCATAAAGAACATCACTTCAGCCTTTCCTGGCTTCCGAACACCGTGACGCTCTTGAATCTTTTCTGCGGTTTTTTGTCGCTTTTGATGGCCTCCCAGGGGCATCTGACGCGGGCGGTTTGGCTGATCCTGACGGCGTTGATCTGGGATTCGCTGGACGGCAACATCGCCCGGTCTCTCAAAAATTCCACGCTGTTCGGGCGGGAACTGGATTCTCTGGCGGACGTGGTCTCGTTTGTCGTCGCCCCCGCTTTTTTGGTTCTCAAAAGCTGGGATTACCGGCTGGACCCGTGGACTTTGCTGGCGGTTTTCTGCTTCCTCGGGGCCGGGGCTTATCGTTTGGCAAGATTCAACGTGTGCCCTCCGGTAAAGTCCTGTTTCCAGGGCCTGCCGACTCCGGCCGCCGCGGCGACTTTGTCGCTGACGGTTCTGGCCTGCACGAAGAATGAATGGACGGATGTGACGCTTTTTATGTTTGTCCTGATTTTTCTAATGTCCCTCATGAGTTTTCTGATGGTCAGCCGTATCGCTTATCCCAAACTTTCCGTCGTTCAATTTTCGAAATGGAAGGCCTTCTTCTACGTCGAATTTATCGCGCTCGGAGGGGCCGCCTTCCTGATGAATTTCGAGACCGCCTTGGCGCTGGTCTTCCTGATGTTTGTCTTTCTGGCGCCGGCTTTTTATTTTCCGATCCGTCTTGAGGAGCAGGCCGATGAAGAATTGGCCGCTAAATCTCTGAAGTAAATCCGGGCTGTCCTGACACTGATGACTGCTGAACCGAACCTGATCAAATTTTTCACGGAAATCTCTTTGTGGATTGTCGCGCGCCTATCCGCGGGGACGATGGAGAGCGTCGAGCATTTGTCGGCATTGTCGCTCGGGATGGGGACCGGCTTTTTTGCTTCTCTGGTCGGCTGGCAGATTAATCTGATAGCCATTCACCGCGGCATCGAGCGGAACACCCGTACCGCGGCGTTTTTTGTGGGGATGGGCGCGGCTTTTGCCGACGTTATTTTTATCCTGATTGCCATGACCGGGGCCGTCCCGTTTTTGCGCAATCCCAAATCCTGGATGGTGATTCGCTGGGTCGGCATTTTCACGGTCTTTCTGCTGGCGGCGAAAATCCTGCTCAAGAAGCCCCAATTAGCCATCCGGGAAAAGAAAAAGAAACGGAATCCCGCTAAAAATTTTCTCGTGGGGTTTCTGATCGTGATCACCAATCCGGCGGTTTTTCTGATTTGGATCGGGATGATGAGCTTTTTGCTGACGCACTTTCCGGAAATGAAGGGACTGATATTTTACTGGATCTTTTTGGGGGGATTTGTGATCGGAGCCGCCCTGTGGTTCTTTATTCTTTCCTTCCGGATTCTCCGCGAAGCCAGAAACTGGGATGATGAGCGTCTGTATTTCTTATCCAAACTTTCGGCATTTATTCTACTGATCGTCGGCTGTTTTTTAATCTTCGAGAGATTTTAAAAACCTTCCCGGCTTTTTCCTGAATCTCTTTGAGCCATGAATCTTCTTTGCATTCTGTATTTTGTTAGTGACTCTAAAAATGAAGCGTGCTACAATACAAAACTCGTTTAGCCGTAACTTGTTTAGGGGTATAAACTTATGAGCCTAAAAAGGCCCGGTAAAAGAAAAGAAGCGGATTTTTTGTCAAAATCCCGCTTTATTGAGCTGGTCCGGAGCTTTGGGAAAGCCAAAATTCTGGTCGTCGGAGATTTTATCCTGGACCAGTTTATTTGGGGGAGTGTCGACCGGATTTCTCCGGAAGCTCCCGTGCCGGTTGTGCAGGTAAACCGGGAATCCTATGTGCCGGGAGGGGCCCTGAATGTCGCGAATAATATCCTGACGCTGGGCGGAAAGGTTTTCCCGTGCGGTGTTTTGGGACGGGATCTGGTCGGCCGGATGCTTCTCAAAGTGATGAAGCAGAATGCCGTGGAGACGGGCGGCGTGATTTACGATCCGACGCGCCCCACGATTCACAAAACCAGGATCATCGCGCATTCCCAGCAGGTCGTCCGGTTTGACCGTGAAAAGGTGGGCGATGTCCCCCGGAAGGATCTTCAGAGAATTCTCAAATACGTGGAATCGAAGATCCGGGAGATCGACGGGGTGATCATCGAAGATTACGGGAAGGGGCTGATAACGGCTTCTCTGATCCGGGATCTTCTAAAGCTGACGAAGCGGCACCGGAAATTTGTGATGGTCGATCCGAAAGAGCGGCATATCGCTTATTACAAGGGCGTGACTGTGATCACTCCGAACCGAAAGGAAGCGTATGCGGCTTTGGACGCTTTGGGCGTCGGGACGGAAAACGAAGGGGTTAGGATTCCGATCGAGGCGGTGGGTAAAAAACTGATCGGGAAGCTCCGGTGCGATTCTGTCCTGATTACGCTGGGGGAAGAAGGCATGCTTTTAATGGAAAAGCGCGGAGCGCAAACCCGGATTCCGACGGCGGCACGGGAGGTATTTGACGTGTCCGGCGCCGGGGACACGGTCGCGGCGGCTTTTGCGTTGTCGCTGGCCCGGGGCGCCACGCTGAAGGAAGCCGCTTTTATTTCGAATCTCGCGGCGGGCATTGTCGTCGGGAAACTCGGGACCGCGACGGTGAATCCCGACGAGTTGATCGAATCTTTTTCTTCCGTCCGCCCGCAGGTCCGCGGGATGGCAAGATGAAAAAGATAGTCGGCGTGATTCCCGCCCGTTTGGAGTCGGTCCGGCTTCCCCGGAAAATGTTGAGGGCGGTCGGAGGGAAACCTCTCGTTCAATGGACTTATGAGAACGCGTGCAAATCGAAGACATTGGACGAAGTCATCGTCGCGTGCGACTCGAAAGAAGTTGAAGCGGCGGTAAAAGCCTTCGGAGGGAAGGTCCGGATGACCCGGGCCGATCATCCGAGCGGGACTTCCCGGATCTCGGAAATTGCGGAGGATACGGAAGCCGGGATATGGATCAATATCCAGGGGGATGAGCCCCTGCTGGATGTCGGAGTCATCGATTCTTTGGCCGGCGCGTTTGCCGATCCGGACGTTGAGATGGCGACGGCGGCTGTCAAAAAGACGGACGAGGAAGAATTCAGGAATCCGAATGTCGTCAAGCTCGTGAAGGATGGCCGGGGATTCGCTCTTTTTTTTTCGCGGGCTTCGGTCCCGTACAGCCGCGACGGTCTTTTTCGCGGGTTTTGGAAACATCTGGGGATTTACGCGTACCGGCGGGATTTTTTGACAAAAACCTGGAAGAACCTGAAACCGTCCGCTCTCGAAGAGACCGAAAAGCTGGAACAGCTCCGGGTTTTGGAAAACGGACACCGGATCAAAGTGGTGGAAGGACGGAAGGACTCCGTCGGAATCGATACGGAGGAAGACTTGCGGGAATTTGAAAAAATAATATCAAGGAGTGCGTGAGATGTCATTGATTGTGCAGAAATTCGGGGGGAGTTCGGTCGCAAATCCCGAGCGGTTGAAAAATGTGGCGAACCGCGTGACGGAGACAAGGAAAAAAGGCCATTCGGTGGTTGTCGTGGTTTCCGCCATGGGAGACAAGACGGACGAGCTGATCGAACTCTCGAAGGCCGTTACCGATAAACCCAGCGAACGGGAAATGGACATGCTTCTTGCGACCGGCGAACAGGTGTCGGTGGCGCTGCTTGCGATGGCGCTTCACAAAAACGGCGTGAAGGCGATTTCGTTCACGGGGCCTCAGGTCGGAATTATGACTGACCGCGTGCATACCAAGGCCCGGATCGTAAATATCAACGCGGACCGGATACGGAAGGCTCTTCGCGAAGGGAATGCCGTTATTGTCGCCGGGTTCCAGGGGCAGACGGAAGATCATGAAATCACGACCCTGGGGCGGGGAGGTTCGGACCTGACCGCGGTCGCGCTGGCGGCGGTCCTGAAAGCGCCGGTGTGCGAGATCTATACCGATGTCGACGGCGTTTATACCGCCGATCCGCGGATCGTCGGGGACGCGCAGAAATTGGACGTTATCAGCTATGATGAAATGCTGGAGCTGGCTTCTTTAGGTGCCCAGGTGATGCAGGCCCGGTCGGTGGAAGTCGGGAAAAAATACAATGTTCCGATTCTGGTTCGGAGCAGCTTGAATCATACGGAAGGAACTTTGATCACGAAAGAGGTGAAGGCAATGGAAAATTTTCTGGTGCGCGGAGTCGCGTTGAATACCAATGAGGCCAAAGTGACGATTTACGGGGTGCCGGACAAACCGGGGGTTGCCGCGAGGATTTTCAAGAAACTCGCCGATCACAACGTGAACGTGGACATGATCATTCAGAACAAGACGAACAAGGCCACGACGGACATTTCTTTTACCGTCCTCCAGAGCGAAATCGTGAAAGCGCTCGCGACCGTGAAGGCGGCGGCTGCGGCGGTCCGAGCGGAGACCGTGGACTGCGACGAGAATATCGCAAAAGTCAGCATCGTCGGCGTCGGGATGCGGTCTCATTCGGGCGTGGCTTCCAGGATGTTCGACGCGCTTGCGAAGAACAAAATCAATATCGAGATGATTTCGACTTCGGAGATCAAGATTTCCTGCGTGATCCCGAAGGCCTGCGGAAAGGACGCCGTTTCGGCGCTTCATAAAGCGTTTGGCCTCGGAAAAGCGCAAAAGGTAATGAAGGAATAAGACAGGACAGAAAGACCAAAGATCTCACGGACTGAAGACCGAAGACCGAAGACAACAGACTACAGACCAAAGACTAAAGACGGAAGAAGTGAAAGCTAAGAAGAAAAAAGGCGAGAAGTAAAAGACGGAAAAAGGATATTTATGAAAAAGGGTTCGGTCCGGAAAATCCAGTTATACGACACGACGCTGAGAGACGGAGCTCAGACGGAGGGGATCAGTCTGTCTCTGGCCGACAAGCTTGAGATTGCCCGGAAGCTGGATCATTTCGGGATGGATTATATCGAGGGCGGATGGCCGGGCTCCAATCCGAAGGATATCGAGTTCTTCAAGGAGATTCACCGGAATCCCCTGAAACATTCCAGGGTCGTGGCGTTCGGTTCGACACGGCGGGCGCACATCAAGGCGGAGCAGGACCCGAATCTTTCCGCGCTGGTTGACGCGAAGACCAAGGTCGTAACGATTTTCGGGAAAAGCTGGGATCTTCACGTGACGGATGTTTTTAAGACTTCCCTGAAAGAAAATCTCGCGATGATCCGGGACTCCGTGGCTTACCTGAAATCAAAAAAACTCGAAGTGATTTATGACGCCGAACATTTCTTCGACGGATTTAAATCCAACCGTGAGTATGCTTTGAGCACGATCCGGGAAGCGGCGAAAGCCGGCGCGGACATGATCGTGCTTTGCGATACGAACGGGGGCGGTCTGCCTTCGGAAGTGAAACGGGCGGTTCAGGCCGCTTCGGGCGCGGTCAAAGTGCCTATCGGAATCCATTGTCACAACGACATGAATCTGGCCGTCGCGAATTCTCTGGCGGCCGTCGAACAGGGGTGCGTCCAGATCCAGGGGACGATCAACGGTTACGGGGAGCGCTGCGGAAACACGGACCTGACTTCGGTCGCGGCGGTGCTCGAACACAAAATGAAAATGCCGTTTGCGTCCAAAATCAGGATGAATGAATTGATGAAAATCAGTCATTTTGTGGCGGAAGTTTGCAATATGCCGCTTCAGTTCAACCAGCCGTTTGTCGGGATGTCGGCCTTTGCGCACAAGGCCGGCGTTCACGTGGACGCCATGGTGAAAAACGCAAAGACTTACGAACCGCTGGATCCGGCGCTGGTCGGCAATCAGCGGAAATTTCTGATTTCCGAACTGAGCGGGAAGACGAACATTCTCGCCAAGGCGAAAGAATTTGACGTTGATTTGGGCAAGGAAAGCCCCGAGATGAGGAACATTCTTCACAAAATCCGCGAACTGGAGAACGAAGGCTATCAATTTGAGGCGGCGGAGGCTTCCTTTGAGCTGCTGGTCAAGAAATTGACCGGGAAATACCATCCGTATTTCGATCACCTGGGGTTCCGGGTCATCGACACCAAGGAGGAAAAGGAAGGGGTCGTTTCCGAGGCGTCGGTGAAGATCAAGGTCAAAGGGGAAGTCGAGCTGACCGCGGCGGAAGGGGACGGCCCCGTGAACGCGCTCGATAAAGCGCTCCGGAAGGCGCTCAAGCGTTTTTATCCGGTCATCGCGCACATCCATCTGACGGATTATAAGGTTCGCGTCGTGAATTCCCAGGCCGGCACGGCGGCAAAAGTCCGCGTGTTTATTCAATTCCAGGATGAGAAAAAAAGCTGGCAGACGGTCGGGGTGTCGGAAAATATCATCGAGGCAAGCTGGCAGGCGCTGGTGGATGCCGTCGAGTACAAACTGCATAAAGGATAGAGAGTGGAAGAAACACAGGAAGGCGCTTTAAGTCCCGCCTACAATTTCCGGGAAGTCGAAGAAAAGTGGTATTCGTTCTGGGAGGCCGGCGGTTATTTCAAGCCGAAGGCGGATCCCGCGAAGAAACCTTATACGATCGTGATTCCTCCGCCCAACGTGACCGGCGTGCTTCACATGGGGCACGCGCTGAACAATACCGTTCAGGATATTTTGATCCGGTGGCAGAGGATGCGGGGCGTTCCCACGCTGTGGGTTCCCGGTACGGATCACGCGGGCATTGCTACGCAGAATGTGGTCGAGAAAAAACTGGCCAAAGAAGGAAAGAGCCGTTTTGATCTCGGGCGCGAGGCTTTTGTGGCGGAAGTCTGGAAGTGGCGGGAAGAATACGGTTCCACGATCATCCGCCAGCTCCGCCGCCTGGGCGCTTCCTGCGATTGGTCCCGCGAGCGTTTCACGATGGACGAGGGGCTTTCCCGCGCCGTCCGCGAGACATTCGTGAAATTATATGAGGACGAGCTGATTTACCAGGGCCATTACATCATCAACTGGTGCCCCCGGTGCCGGACGGCGCTTTCCGATGAGGAAGCCCCGTACAAGGAAGTCGAAGGCAAACTGTATTTTTACCGCTATCTTGTGAAAGACCCCAATTTGGACGCGCTGGTCCCCGACGATCAGGTGGTCATCGCGACGACGCGGCCCGAGACCATGCTCGGCGACACCGCAATCGCGGTCAATCCGAAGGACAAACGGTACGCGGGCATCGAGGGCAAGGAAGTCTATCTCCCTCTTCAGAACCGGAAACTTCGCGTGATCCGAGACGACCTGATCGATCCGGAATTCGGGACCGGTATCGTGAAAGTCACGCCGGCGCACGATCCGAACGATTTTGAAATGGGACACCGCCATCAGCTTGAGTTCCGGAACGTATTTCATCCCGACGGGCGGGTGAATGAAAACGGCGCCCCATACGAAAACCTGGACCGCTTCGAGGCCCGGAAGAAAATTCTCGAGGATCTCAAGGCTGCGGGCCTTTTCATCCGCGAGGAAGCGCATGTCCATAAAGTCCCCCATTGCTACCGCTGCGACACCGTCGTCGAGCCTTATCTTTCCAAACAATGGTTTGTCCGGATGAAACCGCTTGCCCAGGAAGCGCTCCGGGCGCAGAAGGAAGGCAAGGTGAAATTTTTCCCGAAGCGGTGGACGAAAGTCTATCTGCACTGGCTTCGGAACATCCGCGACTGGTGCGTTTCGCGTCAGATCTGGTGGGGCCATCAGATTCCCGTCTGGTATTGCGACGCCTGCGCGACACAACAGAACGGGCAGGGTGGAGTGTTTGTCTCGCGCGAGGATTTGACGCAATGCCCCAAGTGTCAGGGGCCGCTGAGGCGGGATGAGGACGTCCTGGACACCTGGTTTTCCTCCTGGCTTTGGCCGTTTTCGACGCTGGGCTGGCCCGACGAACAGTCCGAGGATCTGAAATGTTTTTATCCGACTTCTTCGCTGGTGACCGCGCAGGAAATTCTGTATTTCTGGGTCGCCAGGATGATCATGGCGGGGCTTCATTTCAGAAAGGCGGTTCCGTTTTCGCAGGTTTACATCCACGGGACGGTCCGGGCGGACAGCGGGCAGAAGATGTCCAAGTCGCTCGGGAACGCGATCGATCCCCTCGAGGTGATCGAGGAAATCGGCACCGACGGCCTGCGTTTCAGTATCATCATGCTGACGGCGAGCGGGCAGGACGCCTATCTTTCGAGGGAGAAATTCGAGCTGGGCAGGAATTTTACCAATAAGATTTGGAATGCCGCGCGGTTTGCTCTGATGAATCTTGAGGGGTTCAAGGCTCCGTCCAAATTCAATCTCAAGCCGGAGTCTCTGACGATTGTCGACCGGTGGATTCTCTCCCTGCTTCAGGGGTTGATCGGCGAGATGGACCGCGCGCTCAAGGATTACCGTTTCAACGACGCGGCGACGGCCTTCTATCATTTCTTCTGGCATCAGTTCTGCGATTGGTATCTGGAAGCGGCGAAACCCGTCCTGAACGGTTTCGACTGGGAGGAAAAGGAAAAAACTCTGGCGGTGCTTCTCCATGTGTTCGAAACCGGCCTGAGGCTTTTGCATCCTTTCATGCCGTATATTTCGGAGGAAATCTGGCAGCGTTTCAAAACTTGCTTCAAAGATCCCGGGGCCTTCGGGCCTTCGATCATGGTGAGCGACTGGCCGAAAGCCCAGCGCAAATTTTCGGATCCGGACGCCGAGCGTCGGGGAACGCTGATGCAGCGCGCGGTGAGCGGGATCCGCGATCTCCGCGCGAAGTTGAACATCCCGCACACGGCACTGGTCTCGGTGACGGTCAAAGCGGAAGGAACGGTCAAGAAAGATATCGAATTGATGTCCCGCCTGATTTCGCATTTGGGAAAGCTTGAGAAACTTGAGATCGTCCCGGCCTATGACCGGGACAAAGACAGCGTCGGGAACGTTTACCCGGACATGGAGATTTATCTTCGCGCCGGGGGACTGGTCGATCTTGAAGCGGAACGGAAAAAACTTTCCGGAAAAATCGAGGAGACCCGGCAGAGGCTCGAACAGCTTGAGACCCGGCTCGCGAATGAAAGTTTCGTAACCCGCGCGCCGAAGGAAATCGTCGAGAAGGAAAAAGCGAGGTGCGAAGAACTGAAGAGCCAGATGGCAAGTCTCCGGGAAAATTTGAATCTGTTTTCGGAGATATCATGAAATATCTTAATCTCAATCTGGTGCACAAGCTCGTGAAGAACGCCATCCGTGAAGACTTAGGCGACAAGGATTGGACAACGGACATTTTTGTCTCGAGGAAGCTCGAGGGCCAGGCGCTTATCGTCTCGCGGGAGCCGGGAGTGGTCGCGGGGCTTCCGATGGTGCGTGACGTTTTCGGGTACGTGAGCCGCGCGATCCGGGTGGATTTTCTGAAGCCGGACGGCAGCCGAATCAAGGCCGACACGCCTATTGCGAAGGTTGCGGGGCCTCTCCACAGCATTCTGAAAGGCGAGCGGGTCGCGCTCAATTTCCTCGGGCATCTTTCGGGGATCGCGTCCAAGACGCGGCAATTCGTGGACCAGGTGAAGCCGTATCCCGTGAAGATCATGGACACCCGCAAGACGCTGCCTCTGCTGAGGGTGCTTGAAAAATACGCGGTGCGTTGCGGGGGAGGCTTCAATCACCGGATGAATCTGACCGAAGCGATCATGATCAAGGACAATCACCTGGAAGCCGTGGATTATAACTGGAAGCGCATCGCGAACCGGCTCAAAAAAGTCCGGGGGAAGGAGATCATTATCGAGATCGACCGCCTCGAGATGCTTGAAAAAGGAATCGAACTGGCTCCGGACGTGATCCTGCTCGACAACATGACCGTGGAACAGGTGAAGGCCGCCGTGGCAAAAGTACGCGCTTCGAAGAAGAAAATCCAAATCGAAATCTCGGGACGCGTGACCCTCACGACGGTCCGGGATTACGCCAAAACCGGCGCGGACCGGATTTCCGTCGGGGCGATTACGCATTCGGCGCCCCGTTTCGATTTTTCGCTCGAAATGAGCCCGAGGCGGAAGTGAACAGAAGGGGCTCCGGGCTGCCTCAATGAAAAAGTACGGGGCCTGCCTGAAAACGTTTTTCCTCTGGATTTATCTTTTCGGGGTCATTCTTTTTTTTGCCGTTCCGTTTCTTGCGGTCTATCCGTTCAGCCGGATTTGGGACCCGAAGCGGAACTGGCTCCACGCGGTTATTCGCGGCGGCGCACGGTTCCTGATCCGTACTTTTCCGGTGTGGGAGGTGTCCGTCGAGGGAGAAAATCTTCCGCCTTCGGCCGGGCCGTTTGTTTTCGTCTGCACGCATCAGAGTTTTGCAGACATCGTTCCCCTGTATTGTCTCAGGCCCCCCTTTAAATTTGTCGCCAAGCAGGAATTGTTCAAAGTTCCCCTGATCGGATTGGGGATGCTGCTTACCGGTTATATCGGCGTGAAGCGGAAAGATGACGAGAGCCGGAAACAATGTACCGAGAAAGCCCGACAATATTTGCGCGCGGGAGTGTCCATGCTTTTCTTTCCCGAGGGGACACGCAGTTCGGACGGGCAGGTCCAGGCGTTCCGGTGGGGGCCGTTCCGTCTTGCGATCGAAGAACGGGTACCGATTGTTCCTATTGTGATCACGGGGACGCGGGACCTGATCCGGAAAGGGAGCTGGCTTTTCGGGGAAAGATCCCGGATCCTGCTCTCGGTCGGCAAGCCCGTGGAAACCCGGCATCTTTCGGGTGAAGACGATGTCGCGAGCCTGTGCGATTCGGTCCGCGCGGAAATGGTCGGACGGTTTGAACGGTTAAGCACCGGGAAGTTTACGGAAGAACCATTGAAAAGCAATAATACGACGGAAGAAAGGATACGGATCCGAAATGTCCCTTGTCGGAGCGAATGAACTCAAAAGAAGAATGATGATCGTTGTGGAAGGATCTCCCTACATTGTGCTCGAAGTCACTTTTGCTTCTCCTTCAGCGAGAGGCGCTTCCATGATGGTCAAAGTCCGGCTTCGCAATCTGATCTCGGGTGAAGTTTTGGACAAGAATATAAAATCGGGGGAGAAATTCGAAGAGGCCGACATCGAGAAAGTCTCCGCCAGTTTTCTCTACGTCGACGTGAACGGCTATTTTTTCATGGATGAGAGCACGTATGAGCAGTTCGCGATGCCGCTTGAAAAAATCGAAGAGCTGAAGGGATATCTGAAGGAAAACTGCCCGGTAACGCTGATCAAATTTAACGGCGCGCCGGTTTCCGTCGAGCTTCCGCAGTACGTGGAGCTCCGTGTGGTCTATGCCGAGCCTGCCGTCAAGGGGGATTCCAGTTCCGGGAGCGGCACCAAGCTTGCCAAACTTGATACGGGTATTGAAGTCCGCGTTCCGCTCTATATTAAGGAAGGCGACATCGTTCGCATCAACACCCAGACCGGCGAAGCCGCCGGTCGTGCGTAAAAGGTTAATGTTAAAAGGGGCACACCTAGGTCTGACCCCGTTTCAGCATTGGAGAATCTCGGTGGCAAAATCTAAAACCGAAAAAGTCGATCCGGCACTTTATTCCAAGGATTATTTTTTCCATCATTGCCGCGGGCAGGATGAAATCCAAGGGGTCCGTTCCGGCGAGTTGCATGAAGTTTACCGGCGTGCGGTCCGTGCCGCGGAATTGAAAGCCGGGGAGCGCGTGCTGGATTTCGGATGCGGCAGGGGCGAACTTGTTTTTTACTGCGCGAACGCGGACTGCGAAGTAACGGGTTTTGACTGCAGCGTTGACGCTATAAAAATTGCGGAAGAAATCGTTTCCGTCCTTCCTGAGACCGTCCGTGCGAAAATCGAATTTTGCGTCGGGGTTGTTGAAAATATTCATTTCAAGAAAAAGTACGACGTGATTTTTATGATCGATGTTTTTGAACATTTGCACGACTGGGAGCTAGACGCATTGATGCCGGAGATCAAAGCATCTTTAACCCCCGGAGGGCGCATGATCATCCAAACTCCCAATCTGATCTACGAAAGGTTTTTGTATCCGGCCAAACGCGTGCTGGAATTTCCGTTTACGCTGCTTAAAGAACTTTCGCGCCTGATTCGGCGAACGGGAAAGAGAAAAACGGCACGGGAATTTTTCGTGAAACTTTTCAAATTTCAGTTTCACGACGATCCCATTTATGCCAAAATTCACATAAATGTTCAGACGCCCGGCAGCTTGAAACGACGGCTCGCAAAATACGGATTCCAAAGCTCTATTCGATGCGTTGATCGCTCCCGGAATATTCTGAATTTCCTTTTTGGGCGCTGGGCCGGCCGGACTATCGATGCCATCGCGTATTAATGGTATTAATGGGGTCACCCCCAGGCGTGCCCCCGCTTGATGATGATGAAAAAATTTAATCACGAAAATAGACGTTACCATTCTAACCGCCCGCATTATCGGCGTGCCGTTCCGGAACGGGGCCGGCAGTCAAGCGATGCGGAAAGGCGTTTTCTGGCCGGGACGGCCGTGGACCCTTCGCCGAGGATACGGCTCGAGAACGGCTCAAACGAGATGACTCTGCGCGTCATGGACCTGATTTGTCCGATCGGGATGGGACAACGCGGACTGATTGTCGCGCCGCCGGGGTCCGGGAAGACGACTTTTCTGAAGCATATCTGCGCGTCCGTGGCGAAAAGTTATCCTGAGGCGAAGCTCTACTGCCTTCTGATCAATGAAAGGCCGGAAGAGGCGACGGATTTTCGCCGGAGCGTCCCGGCAGAGGTGAGGTCGTCATCTCTCGATGAAAGCTATGAGCATCATATCGAGACTGCCGATCGGCTCATGCATCAGATTTTCGGGGAAGTCGTCGAGGGACGGAATGTGGTGCTGCTGGTCGATTCCCTGACGCGGCTCGCGCGTGTTCACAACGCGGAGCAGCGATCGAGCGGGCGGACGCTTTCGGGAGGCGTGGACGCGCGGGCGCTTGAGGTGCCGAGGCGTATTTTCGGCGCGGCGCGGAAGATCGAAAACGGGGGATCTCTCACGATTCTCGCGACGATTCTGGTGGACACGGGTAGCCGGATGGACCAGGTGATTTTCGAAGAGTTCAAAGGGACGGGGAACATGGAGATTTACCTTTCGCGCGAGATCTCAAGTCTGCGCATTTTTCCGGCCGTGGATATCCCAAAAAGCGGAACGCGCAAGGAGGAATTATTGCTTGAGGCGGATGAGCTCGGGCGCGTCCGGGAGATCAGACGCGTGCTGGCGGGATTCACGCCGGTCGAGGCCATCCGGAAATTGACCGAAGCGCTCGCAAAATATCCGACCAATAAAGAAATGCTTGCCGCGCTGAGTGGACGCGAACCGGTTTAGGCGACGGATTGCGCGGAACACGGACGATTTTGATGAAATGACTCAAGAAAACATTGATGCGCTAAAATTGGAGAAAATCATGAGAAGCATTTTTAGGAATCCCTTTTTTGTTGTTTCCCTCGCGGTTTTCGCGGCGGTCTTTGTGTCAAACGCACGCGTATCGGCGGAAAATACTGATGACGGCACGGCGCGCGCGGCGCAGATGGCGGAGCAGTTGAAGCAGCAATTATCTTTATCAGACGACCAGGCGACTCAGATCCGGACTATTCTCGCGAACGGCATGGCGAACCGGACGGCCCCGACGGGGTTCGGCTCCGACGAGGAATTTCAAAAATTCCGGGAGCAGAAAAAACAGGAGTGGCAGCAAATCCAGGATCAGATCAATTCGGTCCTGACGGAGGAGCAGCAGCAGAAGTATCAGCAGGTCCGGAACAGCCGGTTGCAGAGAGGTCCCGGGCAGGGCCGCGGGCGAGGCGGGAACGGCGGTGGGATGCCTCAGCAGGGCAACCAGTTTGGCGGCCAGAGGGGTATGCCGAACGGACCGGGCGGCGGGTACGGTACTGGGATGCCTCAGCAGGGCAACCAGTTCGGCGGTCAGAACGGTATGCCGAACGGACCGGGCGGCGGGTATGGTCCGCAGGGAGGCGCGGGGTTCCAGGGTCCGCAGCAGGGCCGGCAGGAGAACACCATGTTCAATCCGACCACGGGGCGGACTTATCCGGCCAACTATAAATACGATCCGCTGACGGGTGAACCGCTGAAAGAAGTTCAGCAGTAAGATACGGGATTCCCGGGCGGGGATAAATTAGGAACCCATGAGCCTTTTTAAACTTCATTCCGCTTTCAAACCGGCCGGGGATCAGCCGGAGGCGATCCGTAAAATTGTCTCGGAATTCGGAAGCCTGAAAGACCAGGTGCTTGTCGGCGTGACGGGGTCTGGCAAGACTTTCACGATGGCGAATGTGATCCGGGAACTCGGGCTCCCTGCGCTTGTGATCAGCCACAACAAAACTCTGGCGGCCCAGCATTACAGCGAACTTGCCGAATTCTTTCCCGAAAACGCGGTGGAGTATTTCGTTTCCTATTACGATTATTATCAGCCCGAAGCCTACATCCCGCACACGGACACCTACATCGAGAAGGACGCTTCGATCAATGACGATCTCGACCGCCTGCGCCTTCGGGCCACGAGCGCGGTGCTGTCGAGGAGAGACACCATTATCGTCTCGAGCGTTTCCTGCATCTACGGACTGGGCGCTCCGGAAGACTGGATGGGGCTTTTGCTTGAATTCGGCCAAGGAGAGCCTATTACACGGGAGGAGTTGCTCCGGAAACTGGTGTCGATCCAATACGAGCGGGCGGATCAGAATTTCAAGCGCGGTACGTTTCGGGTCCGCGGCGACATCGTGGATATTTTCCCCTCCTATGAAGAGGCGCCGTTCAGGATTGAGCTTGGGGCCCGGAGCATCGGGAAAATCGCGCGGCTTGAGCGGGAAACTTCCAAAGTAACGCAGACACTCGATAAAATCGCGCTGTATCCCGCCAAACATTTCGTGACGCCCTCAGACCGCCTGCAGCGTGCGATCCTTTCCGTCGAAAAGGAACTCGGGGATCGCCTGAAGGAATTGAAAGACGGAGGAAAGCTTTTGGAGGCGCAGAGGCTTGAATCGCGGACGCTCTACGATCTTGAAATGCTTGAAGAAGTCGGCTACTGTTCCGGGATCGAGAATTATTCCCGCCATCTTTCGGGGCGCGAGGCGGGGTCTCGCCCGTACACGCTGATTGATTATTTTCCGAAACCGTTTTTGATTATCATCGACGAATCGCATGTGACCGTTCCCCAGCTCGGAGGAATGTATCAGGGGGATTATTCGAGGAAGAAGGTGTTGGTGGAGCACGGGTTCCGCCTGCCGTCGGCTTTGGACAACCGTCCCCTGCGTTTCGCGGAATTCGAACGGATGACGGACCGGACGCTGTACGTTTCGGCGACGCCCGGGCCGTATGAGTTGAGAAAGGCGCAGGCGAAGGTCGAACAGCTGATTCGCCCGACGGGACTGATGGATCCTGAAATCGAAGTGCGCTCGACGGAAGGGCAGATCGACGACCTGATCAAGGAGATCAAACTCCGCGCTAAGAAAAAGGAGCGGACGCTGGTCACGACGCTCACGAAGCGGATGGCGGAGGACCTTTCTCGCTATCTGAAAGACGTCGGGATCCGGGTGCATTATCTTCATTCCGAATTTGACGCGATCGAACGCGTCGAAATTTTGCGGGATTTGCGCCTGCAGAAATACGATTGCGTCGTGGGAATTAATCTTCTCCGGGAGGGGCTGGATCTTCCGGAGGTTTCCCTGGTGCTGATCCTCGACGCCGACAAGGAGGGGTTTTTGAGGAGCTCGACGTCACTGATTCAGATCGCGGGGCGCGCGGCAAGGCACGCATCGGGGAAAGTCATCATGTATGCGGACCGCGTCACGGATTCCATGAAGACGGCCATTGACGAGACGGCGCGCCGGCGGCGGCTTCAGGAGGAGTTCAACCGGGAACATGGAATCGCGCCGAGAAGCATTCAAAAGGCCGTTCGCGAGGGGATCGAGAAAGTGCGCGAAGCGGAGGAACTCGTGCTGGAGGCTGCGGGCGAGACTCGAGACGAGCACGAAATGAAAAGCTACCGCGATTACCTTCGGGAGCGGATGGAGCGGGCGGCAAGCGCTCTCGATTTCGGGAAAGCCGCGAAATTCCGCGATCAGCTGCTCAAACTCGAAAAGGAATCCGGGAGGGAAGAAAACGGCCCGGAAAATTTCCGGAGAGGAAGGGAACGGCCGCGCGGAAAATCCGGCGGGAAAACAAAACGGCCCTAATAAAAATTTGTTGAACTTTTGCCGGACGATGTATAATTCAAAATATAATCCGAGAATCGCCGGGGTTACGGCATTTTACGGAAGATCCGAAGGAGAATAGGAATGAGAGACGAGGCTCTGAAATTAATAGAGGAAAATAAACTCATTGCTTTTATCCGCACTTCGGTGCCCGAAGACACGGAGGCGGTGGTGCAGGCCCTTTTTGCGGGAGGGATCCGCCTGTTTGCGGTTTCGGTCGCGATTCCCCATTGGGTCCGGGTGATCGAGAATCTGAACAAGCGCGAAGGTGTTTTGCCCGGAGTTGCGAGCGTTCTGGACGGGGAAATCGCGCATCGAGCCATTCACGTCGGCGCAAAATTCGTGATGAGCCCGTGCACGGATAAGGATGTGGTGAATGTCTGCAAAAACAGCGACACGCTCGTGATCCAGGCCGCGACGACGCCGACGGAGGCGATGGACGCCGTCCGGCTCGGAGTGGATCTCGTGGAGGTCTATCCCGTCGATCTGATGGGGGGACACGCGTACATCGAAGCGCTGCGGGCACCCCTGCCGTTTCTCAAACTGGTCGCGTCCGGGGGCATCACGGTGGACAACTCCGTGGATTACCTGAAGGAAGGCGCGACGGCGGTTGTCTTGGCGAACGGATTGATCGATAAGAGTTTCCTTCGGACGAATAATTGGGGCGCCCTGCAGGAACGGGCGCAGTTTGTGGTGACGAAAGTGGAATCCCTCAAAGCCCAGAGGATTCCGAGCGTTGCGGTAAAAGAAGCTTGATGCTCCGGCGGGCGGAACGGAGTTGATTCGATACCGTGATTGAGCCGATTACTTTTCCCAAGGATATTTGCCAGGATTTGGCCCTCGCCTGCCGGAAGGAATGGATCGAAACAAACGGTCTCGGCGGGTACGCGGCTTCCACCCTTGCGCTCGCCAATACATCCCGGCATCACGGGCTGCTGGTTTCGGCGGTCGAACCTCCTTTCAAACCGTATGTCCTCCTGTCCTCATTGGAAGACGCGCTGGAAATCGAAGGGCATAAATTCTATCTTTCCAACCATTTTTATCCGGGAAGCGTTTTTCCGAAGGGTTACGAAAATCTGATCGAATTCCGGCAGGACCCGTTTCCGACTTTTGTTTACGAAATCGGAGACGCCTGGCTCGAAAAGACGGTTTTTTTGGTCCACGGGGAAGACACCGTCGTCATTCTCTACCGGCTTTTGAGTTCGGACGTCCCCGTGAAACTGATCGTCCGTCCGCTCACGGCATTCCGGGCGGCCGATACGCTGACCGGCGAAAATCCGAAGCTAAATGCCTCGCTCCGGACTTCCAAGGGGGAAGTCGTGTTCCAGCCGTATCAGAGCCTTCCCGCACTTTTTTTTAACCATAACGCGGTGATCTTGGACAAGGAATCGTACTGGTATAAAAATTTCGAATACGCCGCCGAAGAGATAGAAGAGAAAGGCTTCCGGGAGGACCTCTTCTCGCCTTTTTCGCTGCTTTATTCTTTTTCGTCCACCAACGAAGTGTTTCTGGTCGCTTCCACGCATTCCAAACAGGAGGCCTCCTTGGACGAGATCTTCCAGCGCGAAATGGAACGGCGGGAGAAAATCGACGCGTCATTTCCGACGAAAGATCAGCCGTGGGGCTTCCTGTGGCAGACGGCGGAGAGTTTTCTGGTCAACGACCGGCTCGGGAAAAGGGCGCTGAAGGCCGGGTATTTGTCGTCCCGCGAGAATCCCCGTAACACGCTCCTTTCCCTCCACGGGATTTCCCTGGTGCGCGGGAGGCCGGAAGAGGCGCGGGATATTTTGATCGCCCGTTCCCGGGAATTTGAGGAGGCGGGTTTTATCCCTTTAAAAAACGAACCCGAGGAAGGAGTTTCGCGGATCCGGAAAATTGAAACGCCGCTGTGGTATGCGGAAGCGGTCGAGGATTATTTCAGGTGTTCGGACGCCGCGGAGACGGTCGAGAAAGAATTCTACCCGCTGCTGAAAAAGATAATTCAGACTTACCGGCGGGGAATCCCCGGCCTGTTCGGAACCGGGCAGGACGGATTGCTTGAAATCTTGAATCCCGGGCGGCGTGAATCGGGCCCCGGTGCGCCCGATCGGCCGCTTCAATCGCGGATCAAGCCCGTCGCGCTTAACGCCCTTTGGTATAACGCCCTTTCGATTTTGCGCGAGCTGACGGTCCGTTTCGGCGAACCCCAGATGGGAATGGAATATGCGGCCCTCGCGAAAACAGTCCGGGAGAGTTTCAACCGGGATTTTTGGCTTGAAGGGAAAGGGCATCTTTGTCACGGCGTGACGGAGCAGGGGAAGGATGAAACCCTTCGCCCCTGTTCGATATTTGCCATGAGTCTTTCCTTCCCGGTTTTGGATGAGTCCCGATGGAAAAGCCAGATTGTTGCCGTCGAGAAAGAACTTTTGACCCCGTTCGGGCTCAGAACGCTGCCTCCCGGGGCTCCGGGCTACGTTCCTTCCTGCGAGGGAAACGAAGGCCGGAGGGCTTGCGCCTGCGGGCAGGGAGCCGTCCATCCTTGGCTTCTCGGGGCTTTTTTTACGGGTGTGATCCGCACGTTCGGCGATTCGCGGGAAGTCCGGATCAAGATGAGAGAAGCGATCGACCCTCTGCTGGAGCATGTCTATGACGCCGGGTTGGGCAGTCTCTCCGAGATGTTCGACGGAAATCCCCCGCATATTTCCCGCGGATGTGCTTCTTATGCTTTGAATGTGGCCGAGCTTTTGCGGGTATATGAACTGCTCAAGGGGCTGAGGATTTCAGCCACTTCCCCCAAAGAATTTATTCTACGCTGAAACCTTATTTAAAGAAAAGATTCCTCAGAGTTTTGACAAGAAAAAGTCCTGTGCTATAATTTAGCTTCTGATTTTCTCTAAGTTCCGTTGCTGACATATTTTAAAATCAAAAACCTTCAGGGGTTTAAGATGAAAAGCAAAATAGCTGCCGCTTGTTTTGTGATAACGGCGATTTTATGGAACGGAAGTCAGGCAATGGCTTCCTTTTACGGTGAAGTCAAAACCGGGCTTCAATTTGTTCAGGTGACGGATAAAACAAGCTATTTCATTTATGTTCCGAAGACGTACAAAGGGGATAAAGTTTGGCCGTTGATTATCGGACTCGACAAGTTTGGTTCCGGAACGAAAAAATATGCGGAGGCATGGATCAAGGAGGCCGACAAGCGGGGATATGTGGTGCTTTGCCCGAATTGGTATAAAGCCCGGGAGTTTCCCATGGCGGGGGACAAGTGGTTTTTTAAGACGATGCGGAGCGTCGCGGAACAGTACAGCATCGACCCGAAACGGGTTTTATTAACGGGATTTAACGACGGAGGAGATTACGCTTATTATCTCGCTCTCCGGGAACCCAAAAGGTTTTCCGGGGTGGCCGTGATCGGAGGAGGTTTGACGCCCAGTTATGGCGCCGTTGCCTATCTCGGCAGGATCAAAAGGCATCCGATCCCGGTTTATGTGCTGGTCGGTGAAAATGAGAAGCCTCTGAAATCCCGGGATCTTTCCGTCGAAGGAATCCGGGAGGGAGTTAAGAAGCTTCAATCGGCCGGTGTGCCGGCCGAGCTCTGGCAGAATCAGAGGGCGAATGATATTTTTGATCAATCAATGATTTCCAAGATTCTGGACTGGTTCGAGAAAACGTCCGGAGGCGGGATTCAGAAAGAGCGGAAAGAGAAATAAAATGAAAATGAGGGGAGCACAAATTCTTGTCGAGGCGTTGAAAAAAGAAGGCGTGGAATATGTTTTCGGAATTCCCGGAGGATCGGTTCTGCCTCTTTTTGATGCGCTTTACGACGCGCCTTTTAAATTTATCCTGACGAGGCATGAGCAGGGTGCCACGCATATGGCGGACGGTTATGCCCGCGCTTCGGGAAAACCCGGCGTTTGCATCGTGACGTCCGGTCCCGGCGCGACGAATGCCGTGACGGGAATCGCGACGGCCTACATGGATTCGATCCCGATGATCTGTATCTCCGGCCAGGTGAAGACTTTCCTGATCGGAAACGACGCGTTTCAGGAAGCCGATATGATCGGGATCACCCGGCCGATTACCAAGCACAGTTATCTCGTGAAGGACGTTCGCAATTTGGCGCGCGTGGTGAAGGAGGCCTTTCATATTGCCACGACGGGGCGTCCGGGGCCCGTTCTGATCGATTTGCCCGCGGACGTCAGCATGGCGGAAACGGAATTCGAATATCCCAAATCGGTGAATATCCGGGGTTACAAACCCGTTCTGGAAGGGCATATCCGCCAGATTCAGAAAGCGGCGGAACTGATCAATCAGAGCAAGAAGCCGGTCTTGTACGTCGGCGGGGGTTGTATTCTTTCCGGGGCGTCGGAGGAACTCACGAAGCTGGCGCATAAGACGACGATACCCGTGACGACCACGCTGGCCGGATTGGGTGCTTTTTCGGAAAAAGATCCTCTTTCTCTCGGGATGCTGGGAATGCACGGAACGATGTACGCGAATTATTCCGTGCAGAACTGCGACCTTCTGATTGCGGTGGGAGCGCGTTTTGACGACCGAGTGACGGGGCGGACGGAAAAATTCGCGCCGCATGCGAAGATTATTCACATTGACATTGATCCGGCTTCGATCGCAAAGAGCGTGCGCGTCGATATCCCCATTGTGGGGGACGTGAAGTGCGTGTTAAAACAATTGACGCCTCTCGCGGAGAAACTTCACCTGAAAAATTGGCATGAGCAGATCGCGGCTTGGAAACAGAAGCATCCTTTGAAATTCAACGGGGGCTCTGGCCGGATCAAACCGCAGTATGTGATTCAGGAAATCAGCCGCCTGACCGAAAACAATGCCGTGATCGCGACAGGTGTGGGACAGCATCAGATGTGGACCGCTCAATGGTATTCTTTTGTGAAACCCCGGTCGATGGTCACAAGCGGCGGGTTGGGAACCATGGGGTACGGATTCCCGGCGGGCATCGGCGCTCAGATTGCCCGTCCCAATGAAACGGTTTTTGTTATTGACGGCGACGGGTCGTTTCAGATGACGCTGACGGAATTGTCGACGGCGGTTTATAATAAAATTCCGGTGAAAGTGGCGATTTTGGACAATAGCTATCTCGGGATGGTCCGCCAATGGCAGGAACTTTTTTATCATAAACGGTATTCGTCGGTTGAGCTGGGGCCTTCAGCTCCGAATTTTGTGAAATTGGCGGAGGCTTTCGGAGCGATGGGGATTCGTGTCGAAACTCCGGCGGAAGTGGCGCCGGCCATCGAAAAGGCTCTGGCGCATCCGGGGCCTGTTCTGCTGCATTTTCTAGTGGAATCGGAGGAGAACGTTTATCCGATGGTTCCGGCCGGGCAGGCGATTGACCAAATGATTGATATGGCATAGCGCCAAGCAAACAAGTTTGGCGAGAAGTACCGCAACTATGAAGTTGCGGCCATAAGAAGCTCCACGTCGGCTGCTAGGCCGCAGCCTCCTGGAGCAAATTCGCGCGGGCGGTTTGACGTTCACGCGGTGAACGTAAACCGTGCGCTCATTTGATATGGCATAGCGCCAAGCAAACAAGCTTGGCGCGGCCGGAGTTTTATCAATCCGGCACTACAACCAAAACTTGTTGGGTTTGGCCTTCATAAGGCGCGTGCTCATTGATGAATTGTTGATATGATTATTGTAATCCCACATCGGCTGCTAGGCCGCAGCCTCCTGGGATAAATTCGCACGGGCAACTTGACGCTCCCTCTGGTCGCGTAAGTTGCGTGCTCATTTAAGGAGACTTGCATGAAACGTATCCTTTCGGTTCTGGTGGAAAATCATTTCGGAGTTTTGGCGAGGGTTTCCGGGCTTTTTTCCGCCCGCGGGTTCAATATTGACAGCCTGACGGTCGGGGAGACCGAAGATCCGACGGTCTCGAGAATGACGATCGTAACGCACGGCGACGATCCGGTGCTTGAGCAGATTATGAAGCAGCTCAACAAACTGGTGGACGTGATCAAGGTGGTGGATTTGACCAATGAGGATACGATCGACCGCGAGTTGGTCCTTGCTAAAATCAACGCAACGGCAACGACCCGGCCCGACATTATTCAGGTGGTGAATACGTTCCGGGCCAAGGTGGTGGATGTGGGGTCCAATTCGCTGACGGTGGAAGTAACGGGGACCGAAAGCAAACTGGACGCGATGATGGAACTGTTGAAACCTTTTGGAATCCGGGAATTGGTCCGGACGGGATTGATTTCGGTGGCGAGGAAGAGGGAAATTACCGTGAAGGGGAAAGAAGGAAAGACGGAGAAACAGAAAAAGGCGTCCGCGAAGAAAAAAGCGGAAGAAGATATGTCGGAAGAGTAAGGTCTACATCGGCACGAAGGGGAATCTTCCCCTCGGGCAGAATCCGGTTTTTGAATTTTTAATTTGAAGAAAGTCCACGAAGGAGGAGAAGATGGCGAAGATTTATTACGATCAGGATGCGGATCTCGGAATATTGAAAAATAAAAAAGTTGCCGTGATCGGTTACGGAATCCAGGGGCGGGGGCAAAGCCTCAATTTGAAGGACAGCGGAATTGCCGTCATCGTGAGCGAGTTGAAGGGAACGAGGAACCATGATCTCGCGGTGGAGGACGGGTTCAAGCCGGTCGGTGTGGAAGAAGCGGTGAAACAGGCGGATGTGATTCAAATCCTGACACAGGATCATTTACAGGCCGAGATTTACGAGAAAAGCGTCGCGCCGTTTTTAAAGGAAGGGATGACGCTGCTTTTTTCTCACGGGTTCAACATCCATTTCGGGTACATCAAACCGCCCGCGTTTGTCGATGTCTGCATGGTGGCGCCCAAGGGGCCGGGATCACTGGTGCGGTCGCAGTTTTTGGAAGGGGGAGGGGTGCCCTGCGTCGTGGCCGTTCAGCAGAATCCTTCGGGACAGGCCCTGAAACTGGCGCTTGCCTACGCGAAGGCCATCGGGGGAACCCGGGGAGGCGTGATCGAGACGACTTTCAAGGAAGAAACGGAGACGGATCTTTTCGGCGAGCAGGTGGTGCTGTGCGGGGGCTTGACGGAGCTCATCCGCGCGGGATTTGAGACCCTTGTGGAGGCCGGGTATCAGCCGGAGATCGCCTACTTTGAGTGCCTGCATGAAGTCAAACTGATCACCGACGCGATTTTTGTCTCCGGGATCAGCGGCATGCGCCGGCGGGTGTCCGATACCGCGGAATACGGCGATTATACCCGGGGTCCGCGCATCATCAACGAATCGACCCGAAAGGAAATGAAGAAAATCCTTTCCGAAGTCCAGTCGGGTGCGTTCGCGAAAGAGTGGATGGAGGAGAACAAAAAAGGCCGCCCGCTTTACAACGCGCTCCGGAAGAAAAGCGACGAGCATTTGATCGAAAAAGTCGGCGAGCAGTTGAGAAAAATGATGTCTTGGCTGCATGAAGGCGGAAAGAAGAAATAAGATGAATCAGGACCGGAAAAAGATCTTTATTTTCGACACCACGTTGAGGGACGGGGAGCAGTCTCCCGGAGCGTCTCTGAATCCGCAGGAGAAACTCGAGGTCGCCCGCCAGCTCGAAAAACTGAACGTGGATGTGATCGAGGCGGGTTTTCCCGCGGCTTCCCGGGGGGAGATCGAGGCGATTCAGATGATTTCGAAAAAGGTGCGTAAGCCCGTCATCTGCGGTCTTTCGAGAATGATCCGCAAGGACATCGACGCCTGCCGCCAGGCTTTGAAATTCGCCAAGAACAAGCGGTTGCATGTTTTTCTCGCGACGTCCATGATTCACCGGGAATACAAGCTGCGGAAAGACAAAAGCGAATTGGTCCAGATCGTCAAGAAGGAGATGGAATACGCCAGGCGCTTTTTTGACCAAATCGAGTTTTCCCCGGAGGACGCTTCCCGGACGGAGTGGGAATTTCTGGCGGAAGTCGTGGGGATCGCCATTGAGGCGGGGGCGACGAGCATCAACATCCCCGACACGGTCGGTTACGCGCTTCCTTCGGAATTCGGGGACATGATTCAATTCCTGGTTCGTCAGCTGCCGGAATTGGGCAACGCGGTCACCTTGTCGGTGCATTGCCATAATGATTTGGGGCTTGCGGTTGCCAATTCGCTGGCGGCCGTGGCGAACGGCGCCAATCAGGTCGAGTGCACCGTTAACGGGATCGGGGAAAGGGCCGGGAACGCGTCGCTTGAGGAAATCGTGATGGCGATCGATACCCGGAAAGATTCCCTGCCGGTGAGGACGGACATTGAACTTTCCGAAATTATCAAGACGTCCCGGCTGGTGTCCCGTCTGACGGGGATGGTGGTTCAGCCCAATAAATCGATTGTGGGCCGAAACGCGTTCAGTCATGAGTCCGGGATTCATCAGGACGGCGTGCTCAAGAAACGCGAGACGTATGAGATCATTGATCCCCACCGGATCGGGCTTGAGGAAAGCCAGCTGATCTTGGGGAAACATTCGGGGCGTCACGCGTTCCGGGAGCGGCTGAAGAAGCTGGGGGTCGTTTTGTCGGAGAAGGAATTGGAGCGGGCTTTTGAGCGGTTCAAAAAGCTGGCCGATCAGAAGAAGTACGTTTTTGACGAGGACATCCAGGCGATTGTCGAAGACGAAGTCGTGCGGATCCCGACGACCTGGGCCCTGGAACATTTTTCCGTCAATATCGAGACTCAGCGTCCGCCTCGGGCATTGATGCGTCTGAAAAAAGGCGGGAAAGTTTTCGAGGTGTCTTCTTCGGGAGACGGACCGGTGGACGCCTGTTACAAAGCGATCGAGAAGATCGCGAAGGTTAAGGCGAAATTGTCGCAGTACAGTCTCAATGCCGTTACGGGCGGGAAAGACGCTCTGGGGGAAGTCTCGGTGAAATTGAAATTCAAGGATCAGGAAATTGCGGGACGCGGAGCGAGCACGGATATTATCGAAGCCAGCGTGAAAGCCTATCTTCAGGCCTTGAACCGCGCGCTGGCTTACGGAAACAAACGGCGCCGGGAAGCTTTGGTTTGACCGGGCCGAAAACCACGTTGCGAGGGAACTGAGTTTTGCAAAGACAAAAACGGTTCCGAATTTTTGAAAGGGATTGCGGGCTCTTATGAAAATTTTCGGGATATTCGGTTATCCCCTGAAGCATACCCTTTCGCCTGCTATGCATAATCCGGCTTTTCAAAAGCTCGGGATCGATGCCGGATACCTTCCTTTCGAATTGAGCCCGAAAACCTTTAAGTCCGTCATGAAAGAGCTCGGAAAGACCCCGCTTCAGGGGTTCAATGTCACGGTGCCTTACAAGGAGACCGTGATCCCTTATCTGGACCGGATTTCCCCGGGTGCCGCGGCCGTCGGCGCGGTCAATACCGTCAAGCGGCGGGGGAAGAAATTTTTCGGGTACAATACGGATGTCGACGGATTTGTCCGCGCCCTTTCGGAGGCCGGGTTGAAGCCGGCCGGGAAAAAAGCGGTTATTTTGGGGGCGGGCGGCGCCGCCCGCGCCTGTGTTGCGGGTTTTTTGCGGGAAAAGGCCGCGTCGATCCGTCTCTTTAACGCGGCCTTCGACTTCGAACGGGCGCGAAAACTGAAACGCCATTTTTTGAAACGGTTTCCCCGCGCGCCGCTTGAAATTTTCGTGTTGAACGAAAAAGACCTGAATCGGGAGTTGGAAGACTCATGTGTTCTGGTGAACGCGACGAGCGTCGGGATGAAAAAGGAAGACCCGGTTCTGATCCCCGCGCGAGTTTTGCCGAAGCGGAAAATTCTCGCGTTTGATGTGATTTATAATCCGGCGGAAACCGCTTTCCTTCGCCTGGCGCGGTTAAAAGGCCACAAGACCGCCAACGGGCTTTCGATGCTTTTTTATCAAGGCGTGAAGGCCTTCGAAATTTGGACCGGGAGAAAAGCGCCTCTTGAGGTGATGCGGAAAAGTCTTCTCAATGCCCTGGAGGGGAATCGAAAATGAACGGTGTTTTGGATTTTGTCAGATTGTCGGCGGATGAAATGCTCCGCACGTTGCGTGGGCATTCGGTTGAGATGAAAATTTTTGTTTTTGTCTTCGGGCTTTGCATCGGGAGTTTTCTGAACGTGTGTATCGTGCGCTGGCCCAAGGAAGAGTCCGTTATGAAAGGGCGCTCCCGCTGTCCCGCGTGCGGCGTAAAACTCTCATGGTTTGAAAATATACCCGTCGTGAGTTTTCTTTTTCTCGGCGCGAAATGCCGTCATTGCAAAAAAGGGATTTCCTGGCGCTATCCCTTGGTGGAATTGCTTGCGGGCGCGATGTTTTTTCTTCTCTGGTCCCGGTTCGGCTGGACGGCGCCTTTTGTTTTTTACGCTTATTTCCTGTCGTCTCTGATCATTGCCACATTTGTGGACTTCGAACATCAGATTATTCCGGACGAAGTCAGTGTTTTCGGAATGCTGGCGGGGCTTACGGCGAGTTTTTTCCTGCCGGCGGTTCACGGGGAAATCGACCGGCGGCTCGGCCTTGCGGAATCCGCTTTGGGTATGCTGGCCGGGATCTGGCTCGTCTGGATTACCGCGGTTGTCGGAAAGTGGGCTTTCAAAAAAGACGCGATGGGAGGCGGGGATCTGAAGCTTTTGGGGATGATCGGCGCGTTTGTCGGATTTAAAAAAACACTTTTCACGTTTTTGATCGCGCCCTGGATCGCGATTCCGTTTGCGTTTTGGGCTCTATTCTCAAGGAAGAAAACTCCGGAAGGACTTTCGCAGACCGGGCCGGGAACCCCCCCGGAAGGGCCGGTGCCGGGGATGATTGCCTTCGGGCCCTTCCTGGCGCTGGGGGCGGTGGCGTCTCTTTTGTGGTCGAACCGAATTATTGCGTGGTATGCCGGCCTGCTGGGTTTTTAGAACGGCCGGACTTACAGGGAGGAGGACTGATTCATGCTTGAATTCATGACATGCGGCGAGTCGCACAACAAGTACCTGATGGCGATTTTAGAAGGGATGCCGAGCGGGCTCCGGGTCGATTCCGACTTGATTCGGGAGGAACTCGCCCGCCGCCAAAAAGGGTACGGACGCGGTGCGCGGATGAAGATCGAGCGGGATGAAGTCGCGATCACCTCCGGTGTGATTGCCGGGAAAACGACGGGCGCGCCGGTGGGGTTTCTGCTGGTGAACCGTGAGACGAAACTCGGGGAATTGCCTGAGCTTTTCAGGCCGAGGCCGGGACACGCGGATTTGGCGGGCGCGTTGAAATACGCGACCGGGATCCGGGCGATTTTGGAACGGGCTTCGGCACGGGAGACGGTCCTGCGCGTTGCGATCGGGGGTTTGGTCCGGCAACTGCTCGCCTTTTTCGGGATTGAAATCGCTTCACATGTGGTTCGCGTGGGAGAAGCGTGCTTGTCCGGTAAAGAGCCGGTGCCGTTCGATCAGGTCAGGCGGGCGCGGGATTCAATGATGAATTGCGTCTCTTCGCGGCTGGAATCGGATATCTGCCGGATGATCGAGCGCGCGCAAAAGCAGGGAGACACGCTGGGAGGGGTTTTTGAAGTCCGGGTGAAGGGAGTTCCCGCCGGTTTGGGATCGCACGCGCATTATTCGAGAAAACTGGATGCCCGGCTCGCGCATGCGGTTTTGAGCATTCAGGCGATCAAGGGAGTGGAATTCGGGCTGGGATTCGAACTGGGGGCCCTGAACGGGTCTCGGGTTCACGACGAAATCTTTTACGGGAAGGACCGGGGTTATTTCCGAAAGACCAATCATGCCGGAGGCATCGAGGGGGGGATGAGCAACGGCGGGGAGATTTCCCTCCGGGCGGTGATGAAACCGATTTCGACTCTGGCACGCCCTCTGCGTTCCGTAAACATGAAGACTAAAAAGCCCGAGAAGGCCAGTTACGAACGGTCCGATATTTCGGCGGTCCCCGCGGCGAGTGTTATCGCGGAAGCGGCCGTGGCGTTCGAAATTGCGCGCGCGTTTCTTGAGAAATTCGGAGGGGATTCCGTCCCGGAAATCGAAAGAAATTTCCGCGGGTATTTGAGACAGCTTCGGGGACGATGACGGTTTGGGGGTTATGAAAAACATTTTTCTGATCGGGATGATGGGGGCCGGGAAAACCGAGACCGGCAAATGCCTGGCGAAAAAATTGGGTCTCATTTTTGTCGATTTGGATTCCGAAATCGAACAGGAGGCCCGGATGACGGTCAGCGGGATTTTCGGAACGCACGGTGAGCCCTTTTTCCGGGATCTCGAAAAAGGGGTCCTGAAGCGGATCGTGAACCGGAATTCGCAGGTCATCGCGACGGGGGGCGGGATTGTTTTGGACCCGGCCAACAGGCTTTTGATGAAGGAATCGGGAACGGTGGTTTATCTCAGGGCTTCGGTAAGAGTTTTGTTCGAGCGGCTGAAGGAGAAAAAGGACCGGCCCCTTTTGAACCGGCCGGACCCCGAAGAAGCTTTGGCGAGGATTTTTCAGGACCGCCGTTCGCTTTATGAATCCTGCCATGACGGCGCGGTCGACACGGAGGGGAAAACGCCGAGGGAAGTCGCGGAAGCACTGATCGCAAAACTGGGACTAAAACAGGGGGCGGCATGAAAAGGATTCGGGTGGCGCTGAAAGAGCGGAGTTATGACGTTTGCATCGGGAAAAATATTCTTCCTCTTCTGGGCAAAGAGATCCGGAGGATCGGTCTTTCCGGCAAGGCCCTGATCGTGACCAGCCCGAAAATCGCGGGTTGGTATCTCGGCAGGGTTTCAAAGGCGCTTCGGTCGGAAGGGTTTGAGGTCTTTTCGTTTTCGAAACTGCCTTCCGATGAATTCGCGAAATCGCAGAAGAATCTTTTCGGAATTTATCGGCATTTGCTGAAAAACGGATTTGACCGGTCTTCATTTTTGATCGCGCTCGGCGGCGGAGTGGTCGGCGACGTCGCGGGATTTGCGGCCTCCACGTTTATGCGGGGAATTCCCTGGATCGGAGTGCCGACGACGCTTTTGGCGCAGGTGGACAGCTCGATCGGGGGAAAAACCGCCATCGATCTGCCGGACGGAAAGAATCTGATCGGGACGTTTCATCAGCCGAGGCTTGTCTTTTCGGATGTCGAGACTTTGAAAACCCTCCCCGACCGTGAGATCAAACACGCGCTTGCTGAAATCATCAAATACGGAATGATCTGGGACGAGAATTTCTTCCGTCTTCTCGAAAAAAATATTCTGAGAATGAAACGGAAAGATTTAAAAATCCTGCTTTCGGCGGTTTCCCGGTGCGCCGAAATCAAGGCAAGGGTCGTCGGCGGCGATGAGCGGGAAACGAAAGGGCTGAGGGCCGTTCTGAATTACGGGCATACGTTCGGGCACGCGTTCGAAGCGGCCAGCCGGGGATGGTCGATGCCGCACGGCGAGGCGGTGGCGCTCGGGATGATGGCCGCGGGGCGGCTTGCCTGCGAGCTGGGGGTGTTTCCCTGGCGGGATTACGAACGACAGAGGACTCTGATCCAGAAAGCGGCCCTTCCGGTCCGGTTGCCCCGATCCGTAAAATTATCCCGTGTCCTGGAATCCATCCGGTACGATAAAAAGAAAATAAAGGGGGTATTGAGATTCGTGCTTCCGGTGAAAATCGGAAAGGTAAAAGTCGTTTCCGCGATTTCCGCCGAAAAAGTCCGGAAAACAATCGAACAACTTCAGGAAATCAACGCAGGGAGCTGCGCTTGCCATGGATGAAAATCTCCGGGCGCTTTTGATTTTAAACCGCGTAAAAGGATTCGGGTGCCGTATGTTCAAAGAGGCCCTGGAAAGATGCGGAAGTCCTTCCGAGGTGCTCCGAGAGTGTTTCCGCGGGCGGTTTGCGGAGAAGATCAGGATTCTTTTGGATGATTACACGCCTGAGGAGGAATACGAGCGATGTTTGGGGATGGGAATCGGTATCTTGGGAATCAGCGGGGAGGCCTATCCGCGGAGTCTCCGGGAAATCCATGATCCTCCGATGGTTCTTTATGTCCGGGGCGATATTCTGAAAGAAGATTTTTACGCGGTGGCCGTCGTGGGGACCCGTAAACCGAACGATTACGGATATCAAACGGCGAGACAATTTTCCGGAATTCTGGCGGAACGGGGACTGACCGTGGTTTCGGGGCTTGCGCGGGGCGTGGATTCCGTAGCTCATCGTGGAGCGATGGAGGCCGGGGGCCGCACGATTGCCGTTCTGGGATGCGGGCTCGATCAGATCTATCCTCCCGAAAACGAATCGCTTTACCGGGAGATCGAAAAACACGGGGCTTTGATCAGCGAATACGCCCCGGGAACGCTTCCTTTGGCCGGAAATTTTCCGCAGCGAAATCGCCTGATCAGCGGGCTTTCACTGGGAGTATTGGTTGTCGCCGCTCATGAAAAAAGCGGGTCTCTGATTACCGCAAGACTTACGTTGGAACAGGGGCGGGAAGTTTTTGCGGTTCCCGGGCGTATCGATTCATTGAGCTCCAGAGGAACGAACCGTCTGATCAAAAGCGGTGCGGCGTTGGTCGAAAGTCCCGATGATATTTTTGCCGCTCTGGCGCCGGTCCTGAAAGGTTATTTAGCCGAAGAGAAAACGGTTAGCGAAAGGAATGCCGGCTCTGAAGATGACGATATCCGCTCTTATCTGGAGATTGCGCCTCTTTCTCCCGATGAAATTTGTCAAAGAACCGGCCGGTCTTCCGGGCAAATTATGGCTGAATTGACCCGAATGGAATTGCAAGGCCTTGCCCGGAAACTTCCTGACGGGAGATTTGCCGTGACGACGGAAGAGACGGTATCCGAAGACGACTGAGTGCGCGATTACGGATTTTTGGAAAGGACTTGAAAGAGGTTTTTCTTCCCGCTATACTTTTCACCGTAAGTTAAAGTAATCAAATGAGATTAGGATTGATAAAAGTTTAGTAAAAGCGAAAGGAGCAGATAATGACACCAGAAATGAACAAAGAGGGAATCGTTGGAGGTCCTCAAATTCCCGCTCTTGCAAGCAAGGGAAAAAGGTTTGCCGCGGGGATCATAGATCTTATCATTATTCCGATTATTCTCGGCATTGTGGCCGGCCTTCTTCTTCTTGCCGCAAATGACGCGATACGGAACACTGTCCTGATTTTGGTCAATATCGGGTGGATGCTTTTCAGGGATACGGTTTTTTCCCCCGGTAGGAAGATGGTCGGATTGAAGCTGGTAAGCCTTTCGGGAACGGAAAAGCCGTCGTTGGGGCAGGCGTTTATCCGGAATGTTCTTTTGATCATTCCGTTTGTTCTGGTGATCGGCTATCTCGTTGAGATTGTCGCTTTGCTTGCAAAAGGAGAACGGATCGCCGACGGATGGGCCAAGACGAGAGTTACGGAAGCCGCATAATTTCTCCATGGCGGGAGGAGACGACAGAAAAATCCGTCCGGAAGGGGAGCGCTCCCCGGAAGAATGGGCGAAGGAGCTTAAGTCTTTTCAGGATGATTTAGGCTATCACCGGAAGCATTTGGATAAACTCTGGGAGCAGGCGACGGAAGCGCGGGAACGTCTGCAGGATCTTGAGATCCAAGTCAATTTGGTGACACGTCTCCTCACGACGATTTGCCTTGAAGTCCTTAAAATCCCTCAAAAAACCTTTCGCGGTATTGTCCGGCAGATTGAAAAAGAGGCGGAACGGGATTCGCAGGTTGTTCATTTGGAAGAACTCTTCCGCCTGGAGTCGAAAAAGAAGGAAGGGGAGGAAGATAAGAGGAAAGAGCCCTGAATCCGGCCAGGTTTTCGCGGTCAGAGTTTCATAACTCTGACACTTCGGCCGGAACCAGACAGTTTCGGCCTTCGAGTGCAGGAAGCAAGGGCTTCCTGCACCGTGCGTTGAACGATTAGAGAGCTGCGAATGGTTGGATATTTTTTTAGAAGCGAAGAGCCCATCATCGAGGTTGGCAAGTAGTGCCGCACATAAGAAGCTTGTGGCCTTGTGCTGCTAAAAACTTTATTGAATTTTAAAAACGCGCCTGCGTAGTGACAAACCGGCAAGTTTGTCACGGAGTGCTGAAAGCAAGGGCTTTCAGCCCCCTGCACTTCGTGCGGGGCTGGCATTAGTTTGCGAGCGCCTCTGCGAGGCGCGATAGTTTGCGAAGCGTTAATCATCAAGATTAATGCGAAGTGCCGAAGC
>Ga0116177_10000138_pt1 | contig 51494 bp, 18 predicted proteins | sample AD_STIC10_MetaG_FD_89750 | JGI IMG/M metagenome (GOLD analysis project Ga0116177, IMG submission 89750) | Active sludge microbial communities of municipal wastewater-treating anaerobic digesters from USA - AD_STIC10_MetaG | ecosystem: Engineered > Bioreactor > Anaerobic > Digestate | place: USA... | reverse complement strand
TTGGCGGGCTCGCCCGGGCGAGCCGATCCGATCATGTCGTCGCGCTTGCCGGCCGACAGCTCCTGCAGCGCCGAGACCAGCTCCTCGCGGGTTTCGGCGGTGATGGCAGCGCGGCGGCGAAGCTGCGAGCGTCCTACCGACAGCGTGATGGCGGCGTCGGCCAGCGAAGGGCCATCGGGTTGCGAGAGGGCGGCGGCGTGGCTGGCGGCCGACGTCTTGAGGGCCGCATCATTCATGGCTGAGAGCGGGACTGTGACGGGCCGCTCCGCCACGACGGCTCCCGGCGTCACCACCGGCGCCTCCTCGAGGATGACGTGCGCATTGGTGCCGCTGAGACCGAAGCCACTAAGGCCCGCGAGGCGCGGACGCGAGGTGCGCGGCCAGGACGTGTTCTGGTCCACGACCTTGACCCGCCCGGCGGCCCATTCGATCCGAGGATTGGGTGTGTGGAAATGCGCCTGCCCGGGCAACTGCTCGTGCTCCAGTGAGGCAACCAGCTTGAGAAGGCCTGCCATGCCGGCGGCGGCCTCGGCGTGGCCGATGTTCGGCTTCAGTGCGCCGATGAGAAGCGGACGGTCTACGGGACGGCCCGGACCGAACACGCCGGCTAGCGCGCCGACCTCAATCGGGTCGCCGATTGGCGTACCTGTGCCGTGAGCCTCGACATAATCGATATCGGAGGGCGAGAGGCGCGCGCTGGCGAGGGCCTGGCGCACCACGGATTCCTGAGCCGGCCCGTGCGGCACAGTCATGCCGCTGGAGCGCCCGTCAGAGTTGACTGCGGACCCACGAATGACTGCACGGATCGGATCGCCGGCGGCGAGCGCATCAGACAGGCGCTTGAGCACCACAACGCCGCACCCCTCGGCGCGCGCGAACCCGTCGGCTGCTGCATCGAACGTCTTGCAGCGGCCGTCCGCGCTCATCATGCCCCAGCGTGAGAACATCACCATCGCATCCGGCAGCAGGATGACGTTGACGCCGCCCGCGATGGCAAGATTGCTTTCGCGGTTCCGCAAACTCTGACAGGCAAGGTGAACCGCGACGAGCGACGAGGAGCAGGCGGTGTCCACCGTCATGCATGGGCCCTGCAGACCGAACGTGAAGGCGATCCTGCCCGAGACAGCGTTGAGCGCACCGCCGGTCGCCGAATAGGGATCGGCCTTGTCGACCCCGTCGGCCCACATCAGACGGCCATAGTCGTTGGTGGAGACGCCGACGAAGACGCCAGTGAGAGTTGTCGCTAGGCGATCAGCGGGAATGGCAGCGGCGTCTAGCGCTTCGACAGTGGTTTCGAGCAGCAGGCGCTGCTGCGGATCGAGCGCGGCGGCCTCCCGCGGGGAGATTCCGAAATAGTGTGGATCGAACTGATCGACATTGCGCAGGAAGCCGGCGCGGCGCGTGGTCATGCGGCCAGCAGCTTTGGGATCAGGATCGTAGTAGGCGTCGATATCCCACCGGTCCGCAGGCACTTCGGCCACCGACTCGCGCTGCTCGGTAAGCAGCGACCACAGTTCGTCGATCGAATCCGCGCCCGGATAGCGACAACCCACGCCAACGATCGCGATCGGCTCATTGTCCGCGCCGCGCTCGGCAAGCCGCGCCTTAAGCTTCTCGATCGTCGCAAGCGACTCACGCAAGAGATCGCGCGCCATCTCAGTCCCCTTTTGCCGCCGCAGCGACCATTCTACTTGTCATGTCGATTCAATCAGACTCAGCAGGCGAGCCTCGACCTCGTCATCAGTCAGCGCATCCAGGTGGCCCGTATCGTCCGTCGCCAAGGTGGGCTGAGCCGGCGAAGAGCTCGCGACTACGATATCGAGATACCCAGAAAGCGCTCTTACATTCGGATAGTTAAAGGTCAGCGTTGCAGGAAGCGCGTGGCCGATCCCCTGCTCCAGCCGACGTTTCAGCTCGAGCGACATGAGGGAATCCATGCCCATTTCAAATAGACCCAGATCAAGTGACGGCGGATCATCCGGGCTGGAACCGAGGACGCCGGAGACCTCGGACCGGACGAAGGCAGTCAGCAGTTCCATTCGCTGGGCGGGCGAGGCCGAACCGATCTGCTGAAGGAGGCGCGCGTTACTTGCAGCGGCAGGCGTATCGCCCAGCTGGTCGCCCACGATCTCGGTCAGAAACGGCCGCGCGCGTCGTGTTTCATGGAGCGCTTTCATTCGCGACCAGTCGATGTCAGCGATCGCCAGCGCGGGCAGCCGCGCGGCGATAGCCCGACCCATCAAGTCCAGAGCGCGTGTCGGTTCCATTGGACGAAGACCTGCCCGGCGGTAGGCGTCGCCGGCTTCTTGCGACACGCCGCGCATTTCACTCCAGGTGCCCCAATTCACCGTCAAAATGTGCGGACGACTTACTCTTGACTGGGCGGTTGCATCCAGAAAAGCGTTCGCGCCCGCATAATGGGCGAAGCCAGCCGCACCAAGGAGCGCGGTGGTGGACGAGAAATGCACGATGAAATCGAGGTCAGCTTCCGCCAAGACGGACTCGAGCGCCAGCGCGCCGCCGATCTTCGGTGCTACCATCTGGGCGATCTGGTCGTCGGTGAGACTTGCGAAAGGCGCCGTGTTAAAGCTGGCCGCGGCATGGAACACGCCGGCGATCCGTCGCCCCATGCTGACGAATCTGGCAATAGCGGCGCGCAGGCTCACCGCATCCGCCACATCGGCTGCCAGAACATGGACAGTTGCGCCGGCCTGACGGATCGCGTGCAGGCGTGGGTCGGCCTCGTTCGGCTTGCGACCCAGCATAACCACATGGCGCGCGCCGCGCTCAGCCAGCCAGCGGCCGACATGCGGGCCGAGGCCGCCGAACCCGCCGGTCACCAGATAGGCCGCGTCAGCACGCGGAACAAAGTCGGCCGCCTGCGGAATGCCGCTAGGTGTGAGGCGCGCGACGAAAGTGCGGTTGCCGCGAATGGCGATCTGGTCCTCCATACCGCCGCGCAGAATGGCGTCGGCGAGGTGCCTGGCGCTATCCGCATCGGCGGCTCTGGGATCGAGATCAACCAGCGCGCCCATGCGGTCAGGCACCTCGACAGCGAAGGCGCGGCCAATTCCCCAAGCGGTCGACTGTGACCGCCCCTGCGGCGATACAACGCCCTCGACGGGCCAGGCGCCGTGCGTGGCGATCCAGGCGTGACTTCGCGAGCGAGCCAGCGCTCCGTGGACGGCTATCAGCTCGTCTGCAGGGTCAGCCGTCAGGTTGGCGAGATAGACGAGTTCGGCGTCGAAGTCAGCGCGATCCGTTACGCGGTGTCCGCGCGACTCCAACTCGGTCGCGATGGCCGTCGCCAAAGGATTGTCGTCGGCGGCGGCAATGCGAAAGCTGCGGGGAGAAGCCGCGGCGCGCGCGACGATCAAGGCTTGCTGGCCACCCGCCCGACCGTGCTCGGCATGGTCGCGGCTGACGATCACATCATCGAAACCGCTCGCCGCTAGCACGTCACGCCAAGCCGTGCGGCCGATCAGCGGCGAAGCCTTGCGCAGATCCGTATCCGTGTAGCGTCGCCAGCCATCCGTGAGGCCGAAGGTAAGCTCCACCCAGGCGTCATCATGGACGCCTTCGAGGGCGAGCATCAGCCCGCCCGGCGCCAGCAGGGCGCGGGCATGGCGCGCGGCGTCGGCGATATCGCGCGTGGCGTGGAGCACATTGGCGGCGATGACGATGTCATAACCGCCTTCGGCGAAGCCTTGGCTGGCCGGCGCAGTTTCGATGTCAAGCACGCGGTATTCGATCGACGTGTCGGAGAAGCGCTCCTTTGCACGTTCCAGGAAGAGCGGCGAGACGTCGGTCAAAGTGTAGGCGATCTCACGACCGGCGAGAGCGCCAAGGACCTGGCTCGTGGTGGCGCACGTGCCGGCGCCGATTTCCAATACCCGGACGCGCGCATCGGCGGGCACGGCAGACAGCGCCGTGCGCAACGTAGCGGCTAGCGCTGTGTTGTGCGTGCGGGCCGAGGCTGACTGTTCGTAAACCAGCCGCAGATCGTCGAACCCTCCATTGGGGAAGAGCAGCGAGGTCGGATCGACCGCGCCGCGCAGGACCTCCGCCAAGTTCCCACCGCAGCGGCGGAGCAGACGAAGTTCGCCATTGGCTGGCGCAAAGTCCGCGAGCAACGCATCACACCGAGGCTCTGGGTCGATGGACTCCATGCGGCGCTTGACGCGCACCCCATCACCGTCAATCGCGCAGGCGCCGGACACCTTGAGGACAGCCTCGAAGGTGCGAGCGCGCTCCGCTGGAATGCCCAGACGGGCGGCTTCCTCGGCGAGGCCGGCGATGCGGCCTGGCGTGTCATCAAAGCCCAGTGCAGACAGCGCGCATCCGGCATAAGCGACCGACAGATCGTCAAGTGTCGCCAGAATTGTGTCGTACTCGCGGATTCTATGTTCAGCGGCGGCGGCCTCCCAAGCGACTTCCAACGGTCGCGCCAGCGCGGTGGGAAGTACGAAATGCGGGATCGCAACGGTCGTAGTCTCGATCTGCCGCCACGCCAGAGCGTAGCACCACTCATCGCGTGCGGGCGCGACAGCACGTAAGCTAACACCTTCTATCGCGCCGAAAATTGTTCCATCCGCGTCACATAACGTCACATCCGCAAACACCTGATCGGGGTCGCCGGCCGGAAGCCTGAGCTGGGCATGCGCAAAGCATGGACCGGCGGGGGAGGGATCGATTTCCAATGTGTCGATCGTCGAGACAAGGCGAAGCGGGGCGTGGTCCGCGGCGGCGAGACTGATCGTTTGGAAGGCGGCGTCCAGCGATGCGGGATCAAACGCAGCGTCCGGCGCGAGGGGGAGACGCCAGTCGATGCGGGCGAGCGCCTCGCCCCCCCCCCGCCAAGCACTAACGATACGGCGGAAGGCAGCGCCGAAGCGGACGCCTTTCCCCGCCAGCGCTTCATAATGAGCGACGGGATCGGCCGTCGACAGCCGCGCTTGCAGAGCCGAAAGATTGATGCGTCTGTCATTAAATCCGGCCGGCGGCTCGAACCGGGCGCGGGCGCAAACGGCATCCGCCCCGTCGCGGGAGAGTTTGTGCAGGGCGTGGACGTTCGGCGTCTCAGCAACCCGCTCCAAGACAACGCCCTCGGGTCGAACCTCGATGGCTTCCAGGAAGGCGCAATCGCGCAGGCGCAGCGCACCGCGGACACCCGCGATGGCCTCGATCTGGCTGGACGCAGAGACTATGATGCGATCGCCCACCACATGGTCGGCGAGATAGCTGCGCTCGCGCGTCGATAGGCGGATCGTGCGCGGCTGATCGGCGCCTTCACGCGGGTTGAGGCGGGCAGTTTCGATCCAGTATTGGCGGCGATCGAAAGGATAGGTGGGTGCGGCGACATGGGCGCGCCGGCGGCCCTCGTCCCAGCCGCGCCAATCGATGTTGACGCCGCCGACAAAAAGTTGGGCGACAGCGGTTGCGATTTCCTGCCAGTCATCACAATCGCGGCGCAACGAGGCGGCCAGGACGGTGGCTTCGCTCAGGATCGGCGCAGCGAGCGCAGTCAACGTAGCGTGCGGCCCGATCTCAAGGAAGCGTGTGAAGCCGTCGCGTTCCAGAGATTGCAGACCATCAGCGAAGCGAACGGTGGCGCGCATGTGTGTACGCCAATAGCCGGCATCGGGTGCGCCATCGCCCGGTAACGGCTCACCCCCAGTGACGTTCCAGGCGACTGGGATGCGCGGCGCCTGCATGGAAACCTTGCCTGCTTCGGCCTCGAACCCCTCGAGCGAGCCCTCAACCAGCGGCGAATGCGCCGGCATGTCGATGCGCAACACTTGGCTGCGCAGGCCCCTCGCCTCAAGGGCGGCCGTAATCGACATCACCACATCGGGCGCGCCCGAAATCACTACATTGTCTGGCCCGTTGATCGCCGCGATCCCAACGCGATCGGGCTGTCGCGAGACCAGAGCTGCGACATCGGCTTTCGGCGCAAAAATCGACACCATCGCGCCCGGCGGCATCGCGGCGCACAGTCGCCCGCGTGCGGCTGTGAGGTGAAGTCCGGCCTCGAAGCTAAACACACCGGCGGCGCAAGCGGCCGCGAACTCGCCCAGCGAATGGCCGAGCACAGCCGCAGGCTCCACGCCCCAAGCGCGCCACTGGGCGACCAGCGCATGCTGGAACGCGAACATGGCCGGCTGCGTCCATTCGGTGCGGTGGATTGCGCTGTCGCCAGCTTCGACGAATAGAACATCCTGCAGACGGAGGCCGTCCGGCCCGTCGCCAATGATGTCGGCGCAAAGATCGATGGTTTCTCTGAATTTCGCGGCGTGCGCATAGAGCGCGCGACCCATGCCGGGATCCTGTCCGCCCTGCCCACTGAACAGGAAAACAACGTCGGCCCGGTTGTTGGCCGAAACTTCTCCGCGCCGAAGCCCGGGATGCGGCGTATCGGCGGCGAGCGCCGCGAGAGCGGAGCGCGCCTCGGTCACGTCGCGCGCGATCACGGCGGCGCGATGCGTCAGGCGCGCGCGGCCGACGCCAGCCGCATGAGCTAACGCCGCCAGGTCCGCCCCCCCGGCCAGAGCCTGTTCGTAAGCTGCGGCCAACCGTCGGAGTGTCGCCGCGTTATGAGCCGACAGCGGGAGGATATGCACCGGCCGCTCGTTCGCGATGGCGGACGCGGGCTCCGACGCCGGCGCCTGTTCGAGCACGACGTGAGCATTGGTGCCGCTAAAGCCGAACGAGCTGACGCCTGCGCGGCGCGGGGCCTCCGCTTGCGGCCAAGCCATCGTGTCGGCGGCGACCACCACATTCGCTTCCTCCCACGCGATGTGCGGGCTCGGCGTCTTGAAATGCAGACTCTTCGGGATCACGCCTGCGTCGATCGCCAGCGCCGTCTTGATGACACCCGCGACACCCGCCGCCGATTCCAAATGACCGATATTAGTTTTGGCCGAGCCAATCACCAACGGGTGCTTGCGGCCGAAGCCGAAGGCGCCGCCCAGCGCGCGAACCTCAATAGGATCGCCCAACGGTGTGCCTGTCCCGTGCGCCTCTACGTAGTCCACATCACTCGGGGCCAGGCTTGCATCCCGCAACGCGGCTCGGATCACAGCCTCCTGTGAGGGGCCGTTGGGCGCGGTGATACCACCGCTGCGGCCATCCTGATTGACCGCGGACCCCCGGATGACGGCGATGATGCGATCACCATCGGCCTGAGCGTCGCTGAACCGCTTTAGTGCGACCAAGCCGCAGCCTTCGCCCCGCGCGAATCCGTCGGCGGCCGCATCAAACGCCTTCGAGCGACCATCCGGCGCCAGCATGCGGCCCCGCGAAAGGGCGATGGCAACTTCCGGGGCGCAGATGACGTTAACGCCGCCGGCCAGCGCCATCCTGCACTCGCCTGAACGCAGGCTCTGCGTCGCGAGATGCAAAGACACCAGCGAGGACGAACACGCCGTGTCAATGGTGATCGCCGGCCCCTTAAAACCGAAGCAATACGACAAACGGCCGGCGGCGACGCTGGGCGCGTTACCGGTAGCGAGATAGGCGTCGATCCGCTCGCGCCCGTGTGCGGCGAGGCGATGAAAATGATCGATGTTACAGAGGCCGACGAAGACGCCGACAGATTGGCCGTGCAAACCATCGGGCGCTTGCCCTGCCCGCTCCAGTGCTTCCCAGGCAGTTTCAAGAAGTAGCCGCTGCTGCGGATCCATAGTGAGGGCTTCGCGCGGCGAAATGCCGAACAGGCTGGCGTCGAAGCCCGCGACGTCGCGCAGATAACCGGCTCGACGCGACACGATGCGGCCGAGCGCATCGGGGTCGGGATCGTGTAGCGCATCGGCATCCCAGCGGTCGGCAGGTGTGTCAGACGTCGCGTCCCGGCCTTCTGACAGGAGGCGCCAGTATTCATCCGGCGAGTCCGCGCCGGGGAAGCGGCAGGCCATACCGACGATGGCGATCGGCTCACGCACCTCGGCTCGATCGAGCCGCTCACTCAACTCCACCGCCAGCAACAGGAGTTGCTTCGGCGACATCTGGCGCAGTTTGTCGAAGGAAATACTCATATGCGTCGACCCGTCATGCGTTGAGCCAACAACTTGTCGATCTCGTCGTCGCTGAGGTCGCCTATGATGTCGGCTAGGTCGCCAGCGTCGGGCTGCATGGCTTCGACCTCCCGCTCGACTACGGTGTCCGGGAAAACCGTCGCGCTGATGTACGCGGCCAACGCATCGATGGTCGGACGGTCGAATAGTAGCGTCGCCGGGAAGCGGGCGGCAAAGGTCTCGTTTAACCTGTTGCGCAGTTCGACCGCGAGAAGCGAATCCAACCCCATCTCGTTCAGGGCGAACGCGGGATCCAGCGCGCGCTCCGACTCGAAGCCGAGCGTGACAGCGGCCTCGCGCATGATCCGCGCCGCGATGAGAGCGGGCCGGCGCTCGATGGGCGCGCGGGCGATCTCGTCCCTAGCGCTGGCCACTGGCTTCGACGTGGAGCGTACTACCGGCTTCGCCTGCGGAGCGGCGGCGCGCATCATCGCGACCTCCGCCAGCATTCGCGGGGGCGCCGTGCCGAAGCGTCCAACGTAAAGCGGCCAATCGATGCGAGCGGCAAATAGCTGAGGCTGGTCTCGCGACAGCGCCACATCCAGCACGCGCAGCCCTTCCTCGATCGAGAGGAACTCAAGGCCCGTGCCTCGCAGCTTATCGGCGGCAGCGACAGCCGCTCCAGCGCCGGCCCAAGCGCCCCAGTTAAGGCTGATCGCAGGCAGGCCGCGTACACGGCGACGGTGCGCGATGGCGTCAAGGCTGGCGTTGGCCGCCGCGTGATTGGCTTGGCCGATCGCGCCCACCACAGAGGCGGCGGAAGAATATAACACGAAGAAATCGAGCGGATCGGAAACGGTCAGCGCGTCGAGCACGCGAGCACCTTCGACCTTGGCGTGGAAAACGTCGGCGAAGCGGCCGGCGTCCTGATTGGACAGCGCAGCGTTGGCGAGCGCGCCGGCGGAGTGGATAACGCCACGCAAAGGCAGACCGCGTTTGCGGATACGAGCGAGCAGGTCTCCCATGGCGCGCGGATCGGCAACATCGGCGGATTCCGCCCAGACTTCGGCGCCCGTCGCCCGCATCTCCGCGAGACGGGCTTCCGCGGCAACATCAGGACCACTGCGATTGAACAAGACGACCAGGCCCGCGCCCCGGCGAACAAGGTGCGTCGCCGTTTCGAGACCGATGCCGCGCAAGCCACCGGAGATCAGATAGGCGCCGTGCTTGCGGATGCTGGGGACGGACTTGCGGCGGACCAACGCAAGCTTTCCGAAATGGCGCGCCTGCGCCATGGCGCGGAAGCCTTCCTCGGCCCGCTCCGCCGAGAAGGTGCCGACGGGAAGCGGCGCGACCTCTCCGGCCTCGGCGCGCTTAAGCGAACGATCGAACACCGCTACGATGCGCTGCGGATCGGTCTTGGCCGTTTCGCCCCAATCGACGATCGAATAGGCCATGGCTGTATCAATGGCTGCGGCTTCAGATGGCGCCTTGATGCCGCGCTTACCCAGTTCAACGAAGCGACCACCCTGCTTCAACACGCGGAAGCTAGCCTCCAGGGCTGAGCCGGCCAGCGAGTTCAGCACGACATCAACACCGTCGCCGTTCGTGGCGGCGAGGATGGCGGCAGCGAATTCCGTCGAGCGGCTGTCATAGACATGCGCGATGCCGAGAGCGCGAAGCGCCTCGCGTTTCCAGAGCGCACCCGCCGTTGCATGCACCTCAGCACCGAGCGCTTGGGCCAGATGCACTGCGGCGAGACCAACGCCGCCGCCCGCTGCATGAATGAGTACGCGTTCGCCGGCCTTTAGCCCCGCGATGTCTTCAAGGCAGAAGGAGGCCGTAATCCAAGGAATGGGGAACGTCGCTGCTTCCTCGATAGTCCAGCTGTCTGGCTTCCGGCGCACAAGCGACGCCCGCGTCGTGACATGCGATGCGAAGCTGCCACCCGCCGCTGCCATGGCGATATCGCCGACGGCGACGTGTCGGACATTGGCTCCAACTGCCGTGATAAGGCCAGCGCATTCTCCCCCGAGCGGGCCGGCATCCCCGGGATACAGACCAAGGACATTCAGCACATCGCGGAAGTTGAGGCCCCAGGCTTGCGTCTCGATCTCGACCTCGTCCGGACCTGGAGCGCGGCGGGCGAGCGGCGCGCGGGTGAAACCATCCAGCGCACCGAGCTTGGCCGGCGCGAGACGCCAGGCTTCAGTTTCGGCGGCGGCGTTTGGCGGGTGATGGCGCTGCAGGCGCGGCGTCCACATGGCGCCGCCGCGCAGCGCAATCTCGGTGCCCGCCGGCGCCGCGAGCGCCTGAGCAACGCGATCGACTCCTGACTGGTTCGGATCGAGATCGATGGTCGCGGTTTCCAGAGACGCCGCTTCCAGCGTCAGCGTGCGAGCGACGCCGAGCACAGCCGCTTGTGCGGGCGCGACGCTGGCTGGCACGAGCGCAGGCTGGGCGCCGCGGGTAATGAAGCGCAGGCGGGGTTGCGGGGACAGTTGCAGCGCGGCCTGGGCAAGGGCGGCGGCCCTATGCCCGCAGGCCGCGGCGGCGATATCCTCCGCTCCAAGTGCGCGCGTATCGATAACGCCGCGCCGACGGGCTGCGTCCGTTCCGGCGAAGGCAGCTTCAAGCGCTTCGACCGAAACAGAGTCTCCGGCGAGATGCACAACCTGAGCGCCACCGGCGCTGAGTGTATCCACCAAGCACGGCGCGACAGCATCATCGCCGAGGACGACCCAGGCTTCCGTATCCTGCGCCAACGCGATGACCAGACCTTCTGGGCGATCGCGCAGCGCGCTGGGTGTAACCACCTGAACACCACCAAAGCCTTCGTTCACCAGCGCCTCTCGCCAGCCCACTGCATCCAGCGTGCAGTACCCCGGTCGCAGATCCGTATCCTCGAATGCCCACCACCCGGCCGTCAGACCGACTGTGAGATCGAACCAGCGTTGCGGGCGGAGTACCTCGATCAGCAGCAGTACGCCGCCGGGTTTCAGCAAACTGCGCACCCGCTTGAGCGCGGCGCGCACATCGCGTGTCGCATGGACGACGTTGGCGGCGATGACGACATCGAACCGACCAGTCTCGATGCCTTGAGCCTCGGGGTCCGCGTCAACATCGAAGCGGGTTGTCTCCACGCGCGGATCGTTGGCAAAGCGCGTCCGGGCGCGGGCGAGGAAGGCTTGGCCGATGTCGGTGAAGACATAGCGCACGCCTTCCGTTGGCAGGGCTTCCAGGATCGGCGCCGTCGAGCCACCCGTGCCGCCGCCGATTTCGAGGATGTCCAGCGCGCGAGTTTCGGCCTTGTGCGCCTCCGCGATGGCCTGGACAACGCGTGCCAGCATGGCGTTAAGCGCCTTGGCCGTCGGTGCATCCGCATACATGCGCTCGGCATCCTCGGCCGAGCCATCGGGAAACAACGCTCCAAGAGGATCGGCCTTACCGGTCAGTGCGGCAGGTAGAAGGACGCCAGTGCGTTCGACGATGGCGATCAGGGCGCGCAAGCCCGGGCCGGCCTGGCGTCTCAGGCTCTCGAGATCCGGTGCGGGATCCTCCAATGAAAGCGGGGCCCGCACGCGCCACGAATCTCCTTCCAACCGCAGCAACAAATCCTGCTCAGCAAGGATGGCGAGCATGCGGGCAAATAGTCGCTGGTGAGTGGGTAGAACACCGAGGAGTTCAGCTAGATCGCGCGTTCGGACGGTCTCGCCGGCCTCGAAGCGCGCGCCCATAGCCGCAAGAGCGCGGGCGACCAGCATGGCGCAAGCACGCTCCACCGTATCCATGTTGCTGGCGTGAGCGAGGAGGCCGGCGCGCTCCGTTGCGGCAGGCTCTTCCTCGATCGCAACGGCGGCGAGCTGGCCGGCGTCGAGCGGTTGGAACGGCCGCCAAGCGACGTCGTAGAGCACATCATCCAACGCGACATCGCGATTGCCCGCGGCGAAAGCCACGCCGATGCGGGCGAACCAGACGCCGAAAAGGTGCAGCGCGACGCGGCCATCCTGGTCCATGAGATCGAAGTTCGCCGAGAAACCAGCTTCAGTAACGCGGGTGATGCGGGCATGCGCGATGGCACCGCTGGCAAGCCCACCGATATCGAAGACCTCGCAGCGATCGATCGCGGCGGGCACGTAAACCGCACCGCCGGCGTCTCCCAGCGCGATGGCGGCAGCCTGGAAGCAGGCGTCCAGCACCAGCGGATGCAGGCCGCGCGGATCGGCGGCTCGATCAGTCGTGTTCAGTTCGATATCCGCTACCGCCTCACACCCTGCGCGACCTAACTTGCGAATAATTTGGAAGGATGGACCCAAGGTGACGCCTCGGGCGGCAAGATCGGTATAAAGTGCTTCGGGATCGACTGACGTACCGCAAGCCTTGCGGATAGCGTCGATATCGCGCCGCGGGGATGCGGCGGCTAGCGCTAGGGATTTCGTCCGAGCGCAGACGCGCCACTTGCCACCCTCAGCGGCGAAGACGGTCGTCTCACAGCTGTCGTCGCCGAGCCGCGCGCACAATGTCTGCACCTTCACCGCCTTCCCCTCGGGGACTTCGAGCGGCGTGAGGAAGTTGACATCAGACAGTTGCACCCCTTCGCTTTCCAGTGAGACGCTTGCAGCGCGGCGCATCATCTCGAGCAACATGGCGCCGGGCGCAATGGTGCGCCCATGCGCAACATGCTGCCGAATATAGTTCGGTTCGTCGCGCGTAACTGCGGTTTCGAAGAGCCCAGCGGCAGCCGGCGTTTCAATACGTTCGCCCGGAAGGCCGCCTGCCTGCGCCATGGGCGCGAACGATGCACGCGCAGGCGTGCGGAACCAATGACGTATGCGTTCGAACGAAGCACCGGGAAGATCGATGGGCCGGCCGACCCGATCAGCATCCAGGCCTTTCCAGTCGATCTCTACGCCAGCGAGATGCAGCGCGGCGACTGCATCGAGGAAAGCATCCCATCCATCGGCGTCCTTGCGGAGACTGGCTACGATGTGCGGCGCCCGCTTGCCTTCAAGTACGCTGGCGGCGAAAGCGCCGAGCACGGGCTGTGGGCCGATCTCGATCAGAACATCGACGCGAGCAACGCCAAGCGCGCGCAGGCCGTCCTCAAAGCGGACCGGGTGACGCAGATGCTCGCGCCAATAGGCGGGACGCGCGATCTCGCTGGCGGTGATGGCCCGACCCGTAAGGTTGGAGATAACACGGAGGCGCGGCGGCGAAAAGCGCGCCTTCGCCGCCTCTTGCTCGAACGCATCAAGGATCGGGTCCATCAACGCCGAGTGAAAGGCGTGCGAAACGTCAAGCGGATGTGTCTTCACGCCGGCGGCGGCAAGCGTAGCGCGCACGCGCCCAAGGCTTTCGGCCTCGCCCGAGATCACCGCCTGGGCTGGTCCGTTGATGGCGGCGACGGACACCCTCCCCGCCTCGGACTTGAGCGTGTCCGCGAATTTGGAGGACGGCGCGAACACCGCCGCCATGGCGCCTCCGGCAGGTAGGCTCTGCATGAGGCGCCCGCGCGCAACGACCAGGCGCATCGCATCGGCCAGCGAAATCGCCTCCGCCACGCAAGCCGCCGCGATTTCCCCGATCGAATGGCCCAATGCCGCAATCGGCGTCACGCCGACGCTACGCCAAAGCATGGCGAGAGAATATTCCAACGCGAAAAGCGCGGGCTGGGCATAACCCGTCTGCCGCAGTGCATCGCCCGCATCGATGGAGAACATCAACGGCAGCAACGGGCGATCCATCAAGGGATCGGCAACGGCGGCGCAAGCATCCATTGCCGCGCGAAAAACCGGCGCGGCGTCATAGAGTGAGCGGCCCATCCCAGCATATTGTGCGCCCTGCCCGGTGAACAGAAAGGCGATGCGCGGCGGATCCCCGGCGCGAGGCGCAGCCTGCTTGAATGCGCCCGACTCGTCACGCGCCAGTGCTTGCAGTGAAGCTTTCAATGCTGCGGCATCAGAGAAACGCGCTACAGCGCGATACCCGGTATGAGCGCGACCTTCGGCGAGCGTACGGGCGATATCCGCGAGCGCGGCCTTTGGCGAGAGGACGTCGGCCAGTGCGGCGGCGGAAGCCTGGAGCTGCGCGGGCGAGCGTGCCGCGAGCGGGATGACACGACTTCTGGCGTCGATCGATGTGGGCGCTGGCGCCGCCGGCGCCTCGACGATGACATGCGCATTTGCGCCGCTGAAGCCGAACGAGCTGACGCCGCCACGCCGCGCGCCGTCCACCGCGGGGAATGGCGTCGCTTGCGCCGGCACGCGCAGCGAGGTTTCCGCCCATGGGATATGCGGCGACGGCTCATCGAAATGCAGATGACGCGGAATAACGCCGCGCTGTAGCGAAAGGATCAGCTTGACCAGACCGATCGCACCGGCCGCCGCTTCCATGTGACCGATATTGGTCTTGACCGAACCGATCCACAGCGGGCCGCGGTCGGCCGGTCGGCCAGCAAAGACAGAAGCCAGGGCGCGCGCTTCCAGAGGATCGCCCAGCTCCGTACCCGTGCCATGTGCTTCGATATAACCGATGTCATGCGGCTCAAGTCCGGCGGCGGCAAGCGCCGCGCGGATCACGACTTCCTGTGCCGGGCCGTTGGGCGCAGTGAGGCCGCTGGAGGGACCATCCTGATTGATGGCTGAGCCGCGGATAACTCCGAGAATACGATCGCCATCGGCCTCTGCTTCGTCCAAGCGTTTCAGCGCCAGCACTGCGCACCCCTCGCTACGGCCGAAGCCATCGGCGGCGGCTGAGAAGGCCTTGCAGCGTCCATCCGGCGCCAGCATGCGCGCGCGCGACAGGGCGATGTAGATATCCGGCGCCAGCATAAGATTGACGCCGCCTGCAAGTGCGAGTCGACATTCCCCGGCGCGCAGCGACTGGCAGGCCAGATGAACCGCGGTAAGCGAAGAAGAGCAGGCCGTATCGATGGTGAGGCTCGGCCCCTGCAAGCCCAGGAGATAAGACACGCGGCCCGAGAAGACGCTATGCGCAATGCCCGAAGCGAAGTGCGGATCGAGCAGCGTTGGGTCGCCGGACTTGAGCTGAAGGTAGGTGTAGTCGGCCGACGCCGCACCGACGAACACGCCCACAGGCGCGGATCGCAGCCCATCCGGCGCGATGCCCGCATGCTCCAGCGCGCGCCAGCAGCCTTCGAGGAGAAGGCGTTGCTGCGGATCCATCCCGTCCGCCTCGCGTGGGGAAATGCCGAAGAACGGCGCGTCGAACTGGTCCACGTCCTCTATGAAGCCGCCGGCGCGCGCAGCGATGCGCCCCGGGCGACTGGGATCGGCATCGAACAGCGCATCATGGTCCCAGCGGTCGCGCGGGATCGGCCCGATGGCGTCGCGTCCCTCATCAAGCAGCCGCCAGAAGCTCTCGGCGTCGTGCGCGCCGCCGGGCGTGCGGCACGAGAGGCCGATGACGGCAATGGGCACGGTCTGCGCGCCTTCCAGCTCGACGATGCGGGCTTCGGCGTCCTGCAGGGCGAGAAAGGCCTGTTGAAGCGGCGTGAGCGGCGCGTTCATCGCACGCCTCCCTTGCGGTTTTTCTGCGAGGATCTGACCGCCAGCTTCTCGGCGATCTCAGCGTCGCTCATCGTTGCCACGCGATCTGCGCCAACCGGCGACGGCGACGGCGCAGACGGTGCGACGGGAGCGGGCGGTGGCTGCATCGACGATAGGAGATACGTCGTCAGCGCCTCGATCGAGGGATGGTCGAACATAACCGAGGCGGCCAGCGGCTTGTCCAGCGCGAGCCCGCGGCTGAGGCGATTACGAAGCTGCACGGCCATCAACGAATCGAGGCCCAGATCTCTGAGGGGGCTGTTGCGATCCAGCGCCACGTCCGGCGCGGTGCGCAGGACGGCGGCGACCTGACCGCGCACGAAGTCACGAAGGGCGTCGCGCCGCTCGGCGGGTGAAAGCTCCGCGAGCGTTTCGACAATCTGCGGGACGGCGGCAGGCTGATCCGCCATGGCTGCGATTGGGGTGGATGCTTCCTCGCCCCGCGCGCCCAAGGCGCCGTGAGTCTTTGCCAGGATCAGGTGCTGGCCGAGCGCCTCGCCTGCCTCACCTGCCTGCGGCCATGAGCCCGCTTCCTCGAAACCCGCATCGCGCAGCGCCTGCGTCCACGTACCCGGCGGCAGCAGCGGTTCGTCCTGGCGCAGCGTATCGTCGAATGCGCGCCAGCCTTCGATCAGCCGCGTGGTGATGTCGAACCACGCGAAGGCCGTGGTGGATTCCACCAGCGCCAGCATGCCACCGGGCGCCAGGGCGGCCTTCAGCTTGCGCAGCGCGGCAGGCAGATCGGCGCAGGCGTGGACGGCATTCGAGGCGACGATGATGTCGAACGCGCCCGCATCCGCAGGATCGAGCGGGGCGTCGAGGTCGAACAGGCGGAAGCGCAGGGCCGGCACATGACCGAAGCGCTCACGGCCGCGATCGAGGAAAACGTCCGACACGTCGGAATAGGCATAGGCGCCGACGCGCGAACCGAGCGCCGGAAGAAGTTCGGAAGTCGCGGCGCCAACGCCCGCGCCGACTTCAAGCACACGCAGCCCCTTTGCGCCCGGCGCGAAGGCGCGAACGGCGGCGACGGCCATCAGGTGTCCGTAGTGCATGGTCTGGGAGCGTTGATAGAGGTTCTCGGCCAGCGCGAAGTCGCCGCCGGGGAACAGCGTCTCCAGCGCACTTTCGCGCCCGGTGACGACGGCGCCCACCAGCCCGCAGCAATGACGGACATAATCCAACAGGGGCTTGTTATCGCTCAGGGCCGCATCGACCAGGCGCAGCTGCGCGTCGACATCCAGCATGTCGATCGACGCATGGGCGCGATAGGCGTCCGCTTCCTGAATTGCAAAGCCCGCGTCAGTGAGGCGCCGCAGCCAGCGCGTCGCGAGCGGGACGAAGGCCGGCGCAATGCTGGCCCGGTTGAGGATATCCACTGCCGGCCGACCTTCGGCGAGTGACAACGCATCCTCGCGGCGCAGCCCGCGGGCGGCTACGGCGAGCGTAAGGCGCTCGAGCAGCGCCCATTTCTTAGGATAGGACGCCGGCGCGAGGCCGAGCGGCCCCTGAAGCGATTGCGCAGCGGCGGCGGCAGCGACGTCCGGCCACGCCGCTTCCGACTTCGGCTCGCTGGCGGCCTCGATCCAGTGGCGGCGACGCGCGAAAGGCGTTGTCGGCGCCGCGATGCGATGGCGCGGATAATCGGCGTCAAAGCCGGCCCAATCTATCTTGGCGCCATCGACATGCAGGCGCGCGAGGCTTTCCAGGAGATCGATCCACGACGCGCCGTCGCGGCGCATGGAGGCGAGCCAGCGACCGTCGTCGCCATGCGCATCGGCCCCCAAAGCACAGAGCGCGGGATGCGGGCCGATTTCGATCCAGTGCGTGGCGCCAAGGTCTCGCAGCGCGCGCACGCAGGCGTCGTAACGCACGGGCTTGCGCATCTGCTCGACCCAGTACGACGCAGTCGACATCTCATCGGGCGCGGCCAGCGCGCCCGAGAGGTTGGCGGCGATCGGTAAGCTGGCCGACGCGTAAGTCGCCCTGCGGAGGGCCGCCTCGAGTTCAGGAATGGCGGGCTCGACGAAGCGCGAGTGAGAGCCGAACGGAATATTGAGAAGGCGCGCCTTGCGGCCCTCGCTCTCGAAGCGCGCAACGAGGCGCCTCGCCGCTTCCGGCGCGCCGCTGAGGACGAAGTCGGCCGGGCCATTGTAGGCAGCGATGGTAAGATCCGGCTCTCCGCGCAGAGCGGCCTCGACGATATCGAGTGATGCCTGCACCGCTACCATGGCGCCCTGGCCTTCGGCGCGCGCAGATGCCGTTCCGCGCGCCATGACGATGCGCATGCCATCCTCGAGCGACCAGACCCCAGCCGCGCAAGCGGCAGCGTATTCGCCAAGGCTGTGACCCAGCACCGCGAAGGGCTCCACGCCCCAGGATCGCCACAACGCTGCAAGACCGGCCTGCAGCGCGAAGGTCGAGGGCTGCGCCAACGCCGTATCGCTCGACAGGTCGCCATCGCCCAGCAGCGCCGCGCGCAGATCAATGGGGCGTACGCTGGCGGCGATGTCTGCGCATTGGTCAATCACGCCCCGGAAGACGGGAGACGTGTCATAGAGCGCGCGACCCATGCCCGGATGGTTCAACCCCTGCCCCGTGAACAGGAACACTGGCCGCGGACGATCCGTAAGGTTGGGCCGCGCCTGGAAGGCGTCGGCGCCCGTAGCCGCCAGATCGAGGCCGGCCTTGAGCGAGGCGCGATCGGTGAAGACGATGGCGGCGCGTTCCTCCAACTGGGCGCGGCCGATATTGGCGGTGTAGGCGAGATCGGCGAGCGTATCAGCGGTTTCCGCCGCATCGCGCCAGCGTTGGGCGGCGTTGCGTAGCGTTTCGGGTGTTCGCGCGGAGATAGTGAGTATATGCGCCGGACGGTCCGCATGCACGGGCGTTGGCGCAGCGAGCAGCTCGGGCGCTTCGAGGATCAGGTGCGCGTTGGTGCCGGAGATGCCGAACGCGCTGACCGCGACCAGGCAGGCACCGGGCAGCGACATAGCGGCGTCGACCACTTTGAGCGGCGCACACTCCCAATCGAAATGCGGGTTGCCGGTGCGGAAGTGCGCATTCGGCGGCACAGAGGCATTCGCGAACGCCAGCACGCATTTCGCCACGCCCGCCGCCCCCGCCGCCGCCTCTGCGTGGCCGATATTCGATTTGACGCTACCGATGAGCAGCGGCGTTTCTCGACCTGCACCATAGGCGGCCGCCAACGCATTCAGCTCGATCGGATCGCCAAGTGGCGTGCCCGTCCCATGGCATTCCACATAACCGACATCCTGCGGGCGTACGCGCGCATCGGCGAGCGCGGCCGCGATGACGACTTCCTGCGCTGGACCGCTGGGCGCCGTGAGCCCACTCGAGCGGCCGTCTTGATTGATCGCCGAGCCCCGGATGATGGCGAGGATGCGATCTCCCTCCGCGCGCGCATCGGCCAACCGCTTCAGCGCGAACATCACGCACCCCTCGGCGCGCACATAGCCATCAGCATCCTTATCGAAAGCCTTGCAGCGGCCATCAGGCGCCAACATGCGCCCCTTCGAGAAGGCGATATTCGCCTCCGGCGCCGCGATCACATTGACGCCACCGGCAACCGCAAGATCGCATTCGCCGCGACGCAACCCTTGGACAGCAAGGTGCAGCGCGGTGAGCGACGAAGAACACGCTGTATCCACCACTAGTGCCGGGCCCGTGAGGCCGAGCACATAGGCGATACGGCCAGCCGCGACACTCGGTAGGCCACCAGTCATGAAGTACGGATCGATCAGCGCGCGCCGCGTCAGGATCGCCCGACTGTAGTCACTGTTGCTTAGGCCAAGATAGACGCCAGCCAGCGCACCGCGAAGCTGATCTGGCGCAATGGCTGCGTTCTCCAACGCTTCCCAGGTCGTCTCCAGCGCGAGGCGCTGCTGCGGATCCATACTATCGGCTTCGCGCCCCGAAATACCGAAGAAAGCCGCGTCGAACTGGTCCACCTGGTCGAGATAGCCGCCATGGCGCGCGGTCATGCGCCCCGACGCTTCGGGATCAGCATCGTAAAAGTCCTCCAGACGCCAGCGATCCGGCGGTGTCTCCACGATGGGATCGACACCCTCCCACAGCACGCGGGCGAAGCTTTCCGCGTCGTTTGCCCCTCCGGGCAGGCGCAGCCCCATGCCGACGATAGCGACCGGCGCATACAGCGCGCTATCAGCTGCAGTCAGCTTCGCTCGGAGATCGCGGATCTCGTGCAGAGCGCGTCGGATCAGCTGTTCGGCGTTCGCGCTCATGACCGCGCACTTTCCACCGCCAGCGAGAGGAGCGCAGCTTCAAGCTCGGCTTCGAGGTCATTTGCCTTGACTGCAATCGGCGCGGACGTCAGCGACGCGGGCGCGGGCTGTGTTGTGTTCAACGACCAGACAACAGCCAGCCGATGCTCCAGCGCCTCGATGGTAGGATAGTCAAATGCCAGCGTTGCTGGAAGAGGCATGCGGCCAAAGCGTGCGAAATGGTTGCGCAACTCCACGGCCATCAGCGAGTCCAGCCCGCATTCGCGCAACGGGGCATCAACGGGTGGCGCCTGTGAGCGATCGATCCCCATCACGGCACAGACGCGGCCGACCACCAGATCGCGAAGCGCTCTTGGCCTCAGCATAGATGACGTCGTGCGCAAGACGGTGAGCGGAGCGTTCTCATCTTCGACCCCAGCGCTAGTCGCGACAACGTGCGTCGGCAAATTGCCAGCGAAGGGCGAGGCGTCAAAGCCATCCGGCGTGGTTGCGGCAAAAACCTGCCAATCCATGTCGAGGATCAGGGCCGAGGTGGCGCCGCTGGCATAGGCGCGATCCAGCAAGGCATGCGCGCGCGTGGGTGCCATTGGCCTAAGGCCGCGCTGTAGCCAAGCGTCGCGCGCCACTGCGGCGACGTCTGCGAACATGCCCCCCCCTCCCCACGCACCCCAGATGGCGCAGAAGGCCGGCAGCCCTTGCTTTCGCAGGATCTCGGCGAGGGCTTCCTGTTCGGCGTTGGCGCTGGCATAGGCGGCCTGTCCGGTGGCGCCGAGGTGGGCAGCGGCGGCGCCATAGAGAATAAAAAAATCGAGCCCCCCATCCGCAAAGGCGAAAGCGAGAGCGCGCGCGCCTTCAGCCTTGGCGCGACGCGCCCGCATGAAAGCGGCCTCATCGAGATCACGCACGAGACCGGAGACATCGACGCCCGCTGCATGCAGAACGCCGCGCACGCGCCAGCCATCGCCGGCAAGACCAGCGGCGAGCGTTGCCATCGCATCAGCATCAGCGCAATCGGAACGGACGATACGAACTTCGACGCCAGCGGACACTACCGCATCGATCGCGACCTGAGTCGACGGATCGGGTGTGGAGCGCCCGATCAGGACAATGCGGCGTGCGCCACGCGCCTGAAGCCAGCGCGCGCCTTCGATTCCCAGCGCGCCGAGACCTCCCGTGATCACGTACGCGCCGTCCGCGCGCACCGGCATGGCTTCTGGCGCGGCTAGCACCAGCTTGCCGACATGGCGCGCCTGCGCCATCGCGGCCAACACGTCACGTGCCTGGCTCAGCGGGCGCGTCGAGACCGGACCGAAACTCTCCCCGCGCCTCAACATGACGAGCATCAATTCGGCGGTCTCCGCGAACAAAGCCGGCCGATCCGCCGCCATCGAGCCGGCGTCGTACGCATGATAGGCGACGTCGGACCGGACGACTGCAACCTGCGCGGGCGTCCACACCCCACGCTTGCCAAGTTCAAGGAAGGTGCCGCCCTGCGCAAGCGTTCGCAACGTGGCGGCGATGAATTCGCCATTGAGTGAATTGAGCGCGACGCGAACCCCTAAGCCGGCTGTATCTGCCAGGATCTCGTCTGCGAAGGAGAGTGATCGGGAATCATAGACATGCTGCACGCCCATGGACCGCAGCAGTGCCCGCTTCTCCGGCGATCCGGCAGTCGCGAAAATTTCGGCGCCCCGTCGACGAGCCAGCGCCAACGCGGCGAGCCCCACACCGCCTGTCGCGGCATGAATCAGCACACGATCGCCCGCACGAACATCCGCGAGCGAGGCTAGGCCGATATACGCAGTCAGCGCAACGACCGGCATGGCGGCGGCATCCAGCGACGATGCGCCTTCAGGCAAACGCGCCAGCAGATCAGCGCGCGCGATGGCATGGGTTGCCAGGCTGGCGCTGGCGAGGCCGAACACACGATCGCCAACGCGCAAGCCATCGACATCCTCGCCCACCGCATCGATGCGACCGGCGCATTCGGCGCCTAGACCGACCGGCTCCCCCTCATAAGCGCCGAGGGCCAGCAACGCGTCTCGAAAATTTAGCCCCACAGCCTCAACCGCGATCCGCACTTCGCCGCGCGCAGGCCTGGTTGGCGCAAAGGTTTCAAACCGTAAGCCGTCGAGGCCGATTTCACCGGACACCCAGCGCTGCGGCACACCATTGGACGCCGGCGATTTCCGCCAACGCGGCGCCAGCAGCGTATCGACCTTGAGACACAGATGCGCATCAAGCCAGCGGCGCGCATCGAGAACAGCCCGTGCGGCGGCTGCGAGATTCGCATCCGTCGCGATCTCGACCGTACGCAGATCGAGGTCCGGTCGTTCAACGCGCGCTGCGATGACCAATGCGCGGATGGCTGCTCCCGCTGCGTCGGCGCGGACAGCCAGAATTACTTCGCAATTTCCATCGAGCTTCGAGAGCGCTCGCGCAATGCGGGCAAGCTGCGATGTCATCGCGCCTTCGACGGCCCATAGAATTGCGAGAACTTCACCTACGGAAACATCGGCTTCTTGAACCTGGCGGGCGGTCATACCGGCGGCGGCGGCGGCGACGGCGAATGCGCCGAAAACTTCCGGTTCATCAGCGAGCACAGCCCAGCGTGCCGGCGCACGTGAAGCAGCGATGGGAGCCTCGAAGGCGCGGAGAAACACCTCGCCACCGGCTTTGTCCGAAGCACGCGTCAACGCATCGGCATCCGAGCGGATCATGCGCAGACCTGCGAGCATGAAGACAGCATGGCCGTGCGCATCGCGCAGCACGACATCGGCGGTCGCGGCGTTGGCTGAGTGCGCGCGGATGACCGCATCGACGCACACTGCGCCACTAACACCGCCGGCGAACGAAGCGCGATCGATGCCGACCGGCAGGTAGAGCCCATCGGAAGAAACAAGCGCAGCCGTCACCAACTGGATTGCCGCGTCCATCACGCAGACGTCGGGCTGACCAGCGGACTCGATCCGTGCCGTAGCGAAGCCTTCGCCGCGCGTGATGCTGCGAAGCAGGCGGAATCCGGCGCCGAAATCAGCGCCGCGCGATTTGAACGCCGCATAGAAGGCCTCGGCATCAACCGTTTCGTCACCGTCGCGGACAGCCGACGCAGAGATCGCTTGCGCTGATTCGCTTTGCGCCCGCGCGACGGCGTGCCAGGTCACGGTTGCGGCGTCGCGAGCTTCAAAGGTCAGATCGCGATCTGGGCCCAAACGGATGCGCCAGGCGGCACCTGGCTCTGGCGCTAGAAGTGGGGTCTCGAACGCGACATCGAGCAGGTCCACCGCTCCGCCTCCACCCGATTGCGCGGCGGCCATCATGGCCGACAGGATCGCCGCTCCAGGCAGCACCTGCCTATCGAACAACCGATGGGCCGACAGCCACGCTGCCGCCGCCTTCGGGCGCAGCGGAACAACCGCGCCCTCGGCCTGCGCTTCGCGCGAGCCTATGAAACCGACGGTCTCAACAGGCCGGGTCGCGATCCAGTGACGATGACGGGTCCAGGGATAGGCCGGCAACGAGACGACGGGCGCGTCCTCCTGCGCCATGTCCCAGTCGATCTCTGCGCCAGCCTCGTAAAGACCGTCCAGCGTAGCGCGCAGGGCGTCGACCTCGTCGCGACCCCGTCGCAACGTCGGCAGCACGGCCCGCGGCGTGCGGCCATCCAGCGTCTGCGCGATGGCGCCAGCAAGCACTGGATGGGGGCCGATCTCAATGAAGACATCGATATCGTCATCGGCCATGACGGAGATGGCGTCCGCGAAGCGAACCGGTGCGCGGATGGCCCGAGCGATATCCGCGCCCTTGAACGCGCCGGGCGCTCGGGCGCCGGTGAGCGTGGAATAGAACGCTATGGTGGGATCCTTCAGCGCCACAACGCCAAGCGCCTGCTGGAACTGCTCCTGCAAAGAAGCCATGCCACGGCTGTGAAAGGCATAATCGACCGGCATAAGTCGGCCGCGCGACGGGCCAGCCTCCGTCAGGGCGGCACGCACCAGAGACTCGTCGCCCGATAGAACCAGCGAACGCGGTGCGTTGTAGGCGGCGATATCTAGTTTATTGCCCGCCAGCGTTCGGACATCGCCCTCAGACATTTCGAAGGCGGCCATGCGACCATTCCCCGTCGCCTGCTGCATGATGCGACCGCGCAGCACGACGATGCGCGCGGCCTCGGCCAACGACAACGCGCCTGCGACATGCAGTGCTGCGATCTCGCCGATGCTGTGCCCAATCACCGCATCGGGAACGACGCCCCAGCTTTTCAGGAGCGCTGCCAGCGACACCTGCAGAGCGAAAAGCGCGGGTTGCGCGAATTCTGTTTGACCAAGGCGCGTCGCCCCCTCATCTCGCCTCAGCTCGGCCAGTACCGACCAGCCGGCCGTGGAGACGAGAGCGGCGTCGCAAGCGTCGAGCGCTTCGCGGAAGGCGGGCTCATGCGCGTAGAGCTCAAGGCCCATTGCGGCTCGTTGCGGGCCCTGACCGCAGAAGACGAGACCAACGCGGGGCGCACCGCTATGCGATGCGAAGCCGCCCTGCTCCAGCCGTGCGACCAGGGCAGAACGCAGCCCCTCGGTCGTACGCGACGAGACGGCGACGCGCGTTGAATGGTGCGTCCGGCGACGGACGGCAGTCGCGCAAAGATGGCTGATCGGCTCGGAGGAGGTCGTCAGAAGCTCCAACCAGGTTCGACTGAGATTGCGCAAACCTTCGCCGGTCTTTGCGGAAAGCGTCAGATGCAGCGGCGCCTTCGATACAGCCTCCGGCGCAGCGATGACTGGAGCGGCTTCGAGCACGGCATGGGCGTTCGTGCCGCCAACGCCGAAAGAGCTGACCGCGGCGCAGGGCGGCGCGCCAGTGTCCGGAAGCGCTGTCGCTACGACCGATACGGCTAACCGGCCGCGCAGGCCGAGATTCGGGTTGGGCTTGGAAAATCCCGGCTGTGGCGGCGCCATGCGATGACGCAGCACTAACGCGGCCTTGATGAAGCCCATCACGCCGGCCGCCGCTTCCAGGTGGCCGAGATTGGCCTTGGCCGACCCGAGCAGGCAGGCTGGGCCGCCGCTATCCGCGAAGACTGAGGCGATCGCCTCCACCTCAATCGGATCGCCCAGAGCGGTGCCGGTGCCGTGCGTCTCGACGAAGACGACGCGCTCGGGCTTCAGCGCGGCATTCGACAGAGCTTCCCGCAGGAGCGCAGCCTGCGCCGGGCCATTGGGCGCCGTTAGAATCGTGGAGCGGCCATCCTGATTCACCGCCGTGCCGCGCACCACGGCGTAGATCCGATCACCCGCCGCCAGTGCATCGCTGAGCCGCTTGAGCACAACAATACCGCAACCCTCGCCGCGGCCAAAGCCGTCGGCGGAGATGTCAAACGTCTTGCTGCGCCCGTCCGGCGCCATAAATCCGACCTTGGAGAGCGCGACCATAATCTCCGGCGTCAGCATTAGCGAAACGCCGCCGGCAAGCGCCCAATCAATGTCACCCATGCGCAACGCCTGGCATGCGAGATGAATGGCGGTGAGCGAGGCCGAGCATGCCGTATCGATGGTAATGCTGGGGCCGCGCAGATCAAAGAAGTGCGAGATGCGGTTAGCAACGACGCTGTGCAGCGTGCCGGTCAGCGTACGCAAGTCAACGGCCTCGATGTCGCGATAGACCTCCCGCGCATAATCGTTGTGGTAGGAAGCCATATAGACACCCGCGCGGACGCCTTTGATGTGGTCCTGGATCAAGCCAGCATCGTCGATTGCTTCCACGGCGCATTCGAGCGACAGGCGTTGCTGCGGATCCATGAAGTCGGCTTCACGGTCGAAAATGCCGAAATAGTCGGCGTCGAAACGATCAACATTGTCCAAGAAGCCGCCGCGACGTACAACACTCTTGCCAAGCGCAGAGGCGTCTGGATCGAACCAAGCGTCAGCATCCCAGCGATCAGCCGGCACGTCGCGGGTGGCGTCGACACCATTCTTCAAAAGGGTCCAGAACGCATCCGGCGTGTCGACGCCTCCAGGGGCGCGGCAACCGATGCCTACGATGGCGACCGGATCCGCATTGAGGATGGCACGCGCATCCTGTCGGGCCTCGCGCGCGAGCAGCGCGAGTTTGATAGCCGATAGATCCGAAAGCGCCGCGGTCATGCGCGGCTGCCTTTGCGCGGGCCACGCAGCTGCGCCAGCGCCTCCTCGTCGCTAAGCGCCGAGACGGAGGTGAGCACACGGACGGCCGCCTGCGGTTCGCCGGTCTTCGACTCGGGGGAACCAGCCTCATCGGTAAGATGCGTCGAAAGGCTTTGGAGCGTGGGATAGTTGAACGCCAGCGTCGCTGGCAGCGGGCGATTGAGCGCGTTCTCAAGTCGGTTGCGAAACTCCATCGCAAGTACCGAGGTGAGACCAAGCGAGCCAAACTCCACGTTGTCGGCGATCCGGACCGGCGGAAGCTTCAACGTGACGGACAGCGCCTTGCGCGCAATATCCGCGATGGCTGCCTGATCGAGAGTCCTCACCTCGCCGACGCCTCCGGTGCCCGCTAAATCGGCGAGCAGAGAGAGGCGGCGCGTGCGCATATACTGCGCCCAGTCTCCCGATGCGAGAACGAGATGCGCAGCCGCGCGGCCCGCCGCCCAAGGGAAGAGCGCTTCGCCATCTTCCGGCGTCAAAGGCGCAAGTCCACGCCGCGCCATATCGTCTGCGTTCATCGCGCCCGCGCCCGCGGCGACGAGGCCAGCCCCGGCCCATACGCCCCAACCTAGGCTGATCGCGTGCTGGTCGCGGCGGCGGCGATTGTGCGCCAACGCATCAAGGCCGGCGTTAGCGGCAGCATAGTTTGCCTGTCCCGCCTGAGGTAGCAAAGCGCCGAGCGAGGAGAACATCACCAGCCAGTCGAGATCGGGCAGATTGGCATCGATATGCCGGGCGCCGTCGAGCTTGCCGGCGGCAGCGGCGGCGAAAGACTCAGCAGTGAGATTGCGGGCGAGCCGGTTGTCGAACGCGCCAGCAAGGTGCGCAACGCCGCGGATAGGTGGGTGCGCGTCGGACACTTCCCGATCCAGAAGAGCACGCAGTGCAGCGTCATTCGATACATCCAGGCGCTCCCATCGGACGTTTGCGCCCCGCGCCTCGAACTCTCGCACGAGCGCGATCTGGCGGCCAGCGGCGGAGTCCGCATCGACATCACGCCAGGCGCTGCGAGGCGGTGGCGCATTGCGGCTTATCAGAATCAAATGGCGTGCACCGGCCTTGACCAGCGCGCGGCCGATGCGCCGGCCCAACGCGCCGAAACCACCGGTCACAAGATAGGAGGCGTCTGTCCGCAGGCGCAACGCGAAGCCGGGCGTATCGGCAGCTTCAACCAGGCGTGGCGCGAAAGCGGCGCCATTGCGGATCGCCAGCTCGTTGTCCTCGAAGGCGCCGGCAAGCACGGCGGCGGCGACTTCGTAATCCGCAGCGGTAGGAGCGGCGGAGAAATCGATCAGGCCGCCCCAAATGTCAGCGTGCTCTTCACCCACGACGCGGGCCGCGCCCCAGGCGGCCGCATGATCGACATCAACCGTCTCGGCTTCGTTCGGCGATTGAGCGCCCTGCGTCGCCAGCCACAACCGGATAGGCGCTGCTTGCGGCAAAGCGCGCGCAAAGGCGATGGGAAAGTAGCCAGCGGCGGCCCCGAACGGCGCAAACGCAATGACACCTGGAGGCTCACCCTGCCCTTGCAGACGCGCCGCAAGATCGTCCAGCGCGCAGACCTCAGCGTGCAGTGAGCGCTTGCGAAGGGCGGACGCAAGCTGCTCGTCCTCACCGACAACGAGCCAACGCGAAGGCTGCACGCCGCCGCTGGAGGCTAGCGGCGCAGCACGCCAGACAACGGTATGCGCCAAGGCCTTGAGGCGTGGTTCGATGTCGACCTGCTGGCCAGCCGCGGTCGGCGCGGCGATCTCAGCGATATCGATCCAATGGCGCTCGCGGTGCCAAGGGTAGAGCGGAAACGCCTCGACATGTGGCGCGCCGGCGCGCTCGCCCGGCCAGGCGACCGCGCCGCCCGAACACCAAATCTGACCAAGCGCCAGCGCGATGGACACATCGGCTGACACATCACGCCGGCCGACACAGATGACAGAGGCATCAACGCCACGCGCGCGGGTGACCTGCGTGATCGCCGGTGTCAGCGTCGGATGTGGCCCAAGCTCGACGAGGATACGAATGCCGCGATCCAGCAATGTCCCCACCGCAGCGCTGAACTGCACGGGCTGGCGCAGGTTAAGCGCCCAATAAGCGCCATCCAACCTCACGCCCGGCATAAGGAATCCCGTTACGGATGAAACGAACGGCGTTGTCCCGTCGGATGCGTGGAGACCGGCAAGCTCCACTCCGAGCACGCGCGCCGGCTCATCCATGTGACTGGAGTGAGAGGCGACATCGACATTGACGGCGCGACTGAACACGCCCTCGCGCGTGAATGTCTCGATCCATTTTTCGATCAACGCCGCATCTCCGGAGATGACGCAGGCACGGGGGCTGTTGATGGCGGCGACACCGACGTTCGGCGTATCGGACACTAGCCGGGCCTCGACAGTCGCCGCGTCAAGGTCGACCAGCGCCATCGCGCCACGGCCGCGCTCTGCTCGCATCAGCGTGCTGCGTCGCGCGAGCACGTCGAGCGCATCCTCAAGCGAGAGTACCCCCGCAAGGCGGGCCGCAGCGGCTTCCCCCATGCTGTGTCCCGCCACTGCATCTGCACGAACGCCAAAAGCTTCGAGCTGCGCGGCATAGGCGATGGACATGGCTCCAAGCGCCGGCTGGACCACGTCGATATCGCCGAGGCCAGCCCCCGTGCGCCACGAGACTGCGGCAGCCCCACCTGCGAGTGAGATTTCACATGCATCTAGTGACGCGGAGAAGGCGGGTGCGCGGGGCGCCGCCAACGCCATGCCAGCCCATTGTCCGCCCTGCCCTGGGCAAATGAAGGCGACGGGACGCGTTGCACGCGGATCGACCTCGCCCTCGGCCGGCGCCGGACCACCAGCCGCATAGGCCTCAAGCGCCGCGAGAAGCGCCGCGCGATCAACCGCAGGGAAGGCGGCGCGATGCGACAGGTGGGCGCGGCGATGCTGCGCATGCAGGCAGAGCGCTGCCAAATCCAACGCATCATCAGCCACTAGCAGCTGGCGAACCTCGAAAGCCAGCGCTCGCAACGCCGCCTCGCTGCGCGCGGACAGGGGCAGCACAGGCGCCGCCGACTGGATGGGCAACGGAGCCCTCTCTGGAGGCGCCTCGACAATAATATGCGCATTGGCTCCAGCGATTCCGTAGGAGTTGACGCCAGCAATCCGTGTCGCCTTCGCGTTCCAGCGCGTACCTTCACGCGCAATCTCCACCGGCGTTGACCAATCGATATCCGGATTCAGCGTGGTGCAATTGAGGCTGGGCGGAATTTGGCCGGTGTTAACGACGAGCACCGCCTTCATCAAGCCGGCAGCGCCGGCGGCGCCTTCTGTGTGACCGATATTGGTTTTCACAGAGCCAATGGGTAGCTTTGCCTCGATCCCGTTCGGACGCAGCGCGGCGGCGATGGCGGCGACCTCAACCTTGTCGCCCGCGCGCGTGCCGGTGCCATGCGCTTCGATATAACCGATCTCCGCACCAGCGACGCTCGCGTCGGCGCAAGCGACGCGCAGCAACGCCTCCTGCCCCGCTCGGCTGGGTCTGCCGATCGATCCGCTACCGCGACCGTCATTATTGATCGCCGATCCACGGATGATGGCGTGGATGCGATCGCCATCGCGCAGGGCCGATTCCAGTCGCTTGAGTGCAAATAGGCCGACGCCTTCGCTGCGGACATAGCCATCCGCCGCGGCGTCCCCGAATTTGCAGCGGCCGTCCGGTGCCATCATGCCGCTTTGCGAGTAAGCGATGTGGATGTGGGGCGATAGGATAACGTTGACGCCGCCCGCGAGCGCCAGGTCCGTCTCGCCCGAGCGAAGTCCCTGGACGGCAAGATGTACGGCCGTGAGGGAAGACGAGCAGGCCGTGTCCATCGTCACGCTCGGCCCCATCAATCCGAGCGCATAGGCGATGCGGCCCGAGCTGGCGTAACGACCGCTGCCGAGCGTCATCGGGAAGTCGACATTGGCGGGATCTTGGAACAAGCGCCATTCGAAATCTGATAACCACTGGCCAACATAAACGCCCGTGCGGCCGCCTTCGAGCCGGATCGGATCGAGGCCCGCGTCCTCCAGCGCTTCCCATGCCGTTTCCAGCAGCAGGCGATGCTGAGGATCCATACGCTCGGCCTCGCGCGGCGAGATGCCGAAAAAGGCCGCATCGAACTGATCGAGCCCCACCAGGAAACCACCGCGCCGCGCGATCGTCTTTCCGGCCGTCTTGGGCTGCGGGGAGTAGTAACGCTCCAGGTCGATCCGCTCTGGCGGGAGGTCGCCAATGGCGTCGACACCATCGAGCAACATTTGCCAAAACTGGCGAGGCGTGGTCACGCCGCCCGGGAAGCGGCACGCCATCCCGACAATGGCAATGTCTCTCCCCGGCGTGCGGGTCATTGCGCCGGCTCCGAGCCCAGGCGATGGCGCGCGAAAGCGGCGAGCGTTGCTGAGACATCGGCCAGCAAGGCGTCGCGCGCATCGTTTATATAGAAATGACCGCCGGGAAAAACTCGGATGCGGCACGGACCTGTGGTGGCTCCGCGCCAAGCCTCGAGATCCTCGCGCGAGACAGCCGGGTCGTCCGCGCCGCCGAACACAGAAATGGGACAAGTTAGCTCGCCCTTCACCTCACCGAAGGTCTCCAGCGCCTCGATGTCGGCCCGCATGCCAGGCAATAGCAACTCCAGCACATCCGGAAGCTGCATAATCTCGTGAGGCACGCCGGCATAGCGGCGGTTCAGCTCGGTGATGAAAGAGGCATCGTCCAGCTTATGCAGCAACGAAGACGGGCGGCGCATGGGCTTGGCGGAGACAAAGAGGTGAACCGGGACCCTGCCCCGTGCGGATAGCACGCGCGCTGCCTCGGCCGCCACCAGACCGCCCATCGAATGGCCAAACAGCGCGATCGGCCGGTCGAGCATCGGGGCCATGACCGACAGGGCCTCGGCGACCAGATCTTCAACACGCCGCAAGGGCGGTTCACGGAGACGATTGGCGCGAGCGGGGGGCTGGTAGGCGACGACCTCGACCGACTCAGGCAGCGCCTGCGGCCACAACCGAAAAATGCCCGCGCCGCCGCCGGCGTAAGGAAAGCATAGCAGACGCAAAGCCGGATTCCCGCGTGGCGCGGGAACGTAAACGCCGTTCGATGACAATAGCGCCGTCCCTTCCACCGGAGTCCCCCCCACCGTCTGCGTCGGTTGCTACGAGACCGCGCCAGCAAGGCTGAATTTCAAGTTTTAAGTACATAGCCGTGAATTAAATATCGACGGCCGAGACGCCTGACGCTTGTGCAGTATTGAGTCAGATGAATCAATACGAATCAATCCTGCCGCATGCAGAACTCATGCCAAGTGTCGCCTTTCCATCGCGCGTGCGCAGCATGCCCTTGTGCGCTGACCTTAACGGCTCCGGCACAACCGGCAACCTAGGTTAGGAGAGATCTATTTTTGGGGCGGTGCGCCATCCAGAGAAGGCTTGGCTGTACGCAGCCTGATAGCACATTGTTGGCAAACACCCGTACTATCATCCACCAATCTTGTTATAGGCTAGCCCGATATGTCGGACGACGCGCAGATGTTTAGACAGACAACGTGGACGTCCACTTCAACAACGGAAATTGATCCCGCTACGCTTGATTGGGACGACATACATCTTTGTCTTTTGCCGCTGACTCAACCCCCATCCGTTCTGGACGATCTCGCAACGACGCTGACGGTCGACGAGCACGAAAGAGCGTCGCGTTTTCGCTTCGACAGGGATCGGCATCGATTCATCGTTGCTCGTGGGTTATTGCGAAGGCTGCTAAGCCGATACGCTGGAGCGTCACCAGACGCGCTGCGCTTCGCTTACGGCACCTTTGGCAAGCCGTATCTTGAAACCGGTGCAAACCAAGAGAAGGTGGCTTTTAGCTTATCTCATTCTGGAGATTGGGCGCTGGTCGGACTGACGCGCGGCCGCGAGATCGGCGTCGATCTGGAACAGGTTCGACCAATGGCTGACTATCTGGATCTCTCGGAATCAAATTTCGCACCGGCAGAAACCGAGGCGCTTCTCCGCCTGCCCGAGGACCAGCACATCGACGGTTTCTTTGCTTGCTGGACGCGCAAGGAGGCATACATCAAGGCCCTCGGATTGGGTCTCTCGCTGGATCTAGCGACATTCGTGGTGTCGGTCGAGCCACGCGAAAGCGTGGAAATCATTCCCGCCACGCCGCGAGCTGACGCGCACCATGTGTGGGGCATGCGGCCGCTCCGAGACTTCTGGGCAGCCGTCGCCATCGCGGCTCCAAATGCACCAGCGGTGTTTCCCAAAATAAGCCGAGTTTCGCATTCTACTCTTGCGACGTAGAGACGCCCGCGGGATACACGACAAGCGATTCCAAAGATCGCCGACGCGATATACGTGCCCTCCAAAGCATAGGACCTAAATGGCGAATATTCGCCGCGCCCTCGTCTTCGCTTCGGCAGGACGGTATGCAGCCAGGGCCGTCAATCTCGTTATGACGTTCGTACTCGCACGCATGATGGGTCCGAGTGAATTTGGGGTCTCCGTACTCGGCGCATCCGCTTTTCTCATCCTTGAGGCGATCCGGGAACTCGCTTCGGTCAACTATCTGGTGCAGCAACAAGAATTGACCCGCGACAAGATCAACAGCGCATTTACCGTCAGCTTGGCGATTACCGCCGTCCTGACGATCATGGCGCTGCTGTTAGCGCAACCCATAGCAGCGTTTTACGGCGAACCACGGCTAGCCACCTACATCTACGTCACGGCTTTTGGTTTCGCGCTTGGACCATTGATGCAGCCGATCTACGCGCTGTGGAGCCGCGCACTGGCTTTCCGGACCATTGCCTTCATGGACGTCTTGTCCGCCGCTATCAATGCGATCGGCTCGATCGCGCTGGTGTCGCTCGGCTTTAGCTATATGGGGCTAGCTTGGGCTTCAACACTATCGGCAGGAATTGGCGTGGCTCTGGCGTGTTGGCTGACCCGTCATCAGCTCGCAATATTTCGCCTGTCGCTTAAAGAATGGCGTAGCGTCTTTTCCTTTGGTCTGTACAGCAGCGCAACAGCGATCATCTATAAAGTATCTGATGCTTTTGCATTCATGGTGTTCGGCAGAATACTGAGTACGCAGGCTGTGGGATTGCTGCAGCGTGCCGTCACCTTATCAAGCTTCCCGGACAGCGTAATCCTCGCAGGCGTCAGCGCCGTCGCGCTTCCCGCTTTTTCACACAAGGCCCGCAGTGGCGAGGATCTGAAACAGGCCTATCTCACCGCATTGTCGCACGTAAGTGCGCTGCAGTGGCCGGCACTGGTATTCATCGGCACGATGGCCACGCCGCTTACCCTCCTCGTGCTCGGGCCGCGCTGGATCGAGGTTGCTCCTCTGGTGCAGATTCTGGCGTTCGCTTCGATGTTTAATTTCGCCCTGACGCTCAATTTTCCGATTCTTGTCGCTGCGGGCGCCATTCGGCACACACTGCCGATCGCCATAGTCCAAGTTGTGTTAGCGCAGCCGATTTACGTTTTGGCTGCAACACAGGGGCTGCAGACCATCGCCTTGAGCGCGTTTGCAACCGTGCCTTTGGGGCTGATTTTATGGACAAGCTTAGTGCGAGCCCACGTGCCTTTCAGGCTAGATGAGTTCTTCGCCACTCTTGGCAAGAGCGCCGTCATTCTGCTGTGTAGCGCGGCTGGACCAATTGCGGTTCTGATTTATCGGCAGGGAGCCCCTTCGATTTCAGACGCGGCGGCGGCGGCGGGATTGTGGGCCGCAGGATGGCTGCTCGCGGTACGCCTGACGCGCCACCCGTTGCTCTGTGAGATGAACAAGGCGCGGACGGCCATTCTGCGCCAGCTTCGAAAAAAAACGGGAGCTAAGCCACCCCCAAACGCGAACTAAGGTTCAGAAGGGGTCACGACCTTCGGATCAACGAACGTTGTCGTGCGGAGCCAGGCCTTCACCATGCCAAACAGTCGCTCGCGATCCGCGGCGAACGTAAAGGTGTGGTCGCACCGGGCGAAATATTCGAGCCGAAGCTGCTTTCCAAAGCGCACATTCCGCATCGCATCTAATAATTGGCGGCGATAATTGTGCTGGTACTCTAGCCCACCCGTAAAAACCGCGAAGAGCTGATTGCCGCTCCGCACGGCTGCGCCGTAAGCATTTTCCAAGAATTTTCGCACTTGGTGATCTTTGAATGAGAGCTGCGGCGGAGCCCACTCTTCGAGCGACGGCTTGGGCGTCGATTTGGCGAAAGCTCTCCAGAACCGGCCTCGTCCCCGCATAAAATTGGTCCAGTTTTGCGGGCGCATCAGTCGCTCGCCGAAGAAATTCAGATAATAGCGCGGCGTAGGTGGAATGGTGGGATCAAGCAAGATCAGACCAACAACGCGGGGATCGCGACCTGCATAAACAATCGAATGATCCGCTCCGGAACAAAGGCCTACGAGCACCACGCTTTTCACGCCCCGAGCAGCGAACAACCAATCGATCGCGTCCTTGATGTCTGCGAGGCTGGCCATCAGGGGATCGATGATATCGGGCCGCGCTTCGCTATCCCCAATGCCCGAGAGATCCACCCGCAGAACAATGTGCCCCAACTCCGCAATTTCGCGGGACAGGGCTACGTACATGCGATTGTGGCCGACCCGGTGTATGATGCCGGTGTTCAAAATTATGATGGCGGGAGCATCGGCTTCCGGAGCGCCTAACGGCTGAGTTGCGATGGCAACAACGGACTTGCGCGCGCCCAGCAGAACCACCTTGTCTGTGGTCTTGGTCATTGCGCGACCCACTGCACGATCTTCTGGAGAACATTGACTGGAACGATGCCCGCGCTTCTGGGCCAATCCTCAAGCCAGATGGGCAGATGCTCGATACGCTCGATTGCAATAGACGACACCGAGTCCAAAGCCTTCTGCGCACGTTGGCCGGCCAGTTCCGACTGCGAGACGATCACATGGACCGGGCATCTGACTTCTAGCGCTATCGCTGCGAGGGACAGATCCAACAACTCGGCATGGACACGTCCCGTAAGCGGAAAGCCAAGAATCTCGAATCCACCGCCTAGACTCTCTGGTCGCGGCACAGGCTCCTTTATCGCGATCGGCTGCGCGCGACAGACGGCGTAGAGCTCTTTTACGTAGTCACGCCCGTCAGTGATCGGATCCCAGAGCACGAGACTCTCGACAGCCTTACCAAGATCGACGGATGCCTTCGCAGCCAACGTCGCGCCGAGGCGCAAACCAACCAAGCTCAACCGCGTGACGCCAGCGAGGCTGGTCAATTCTTCAGCCGCGGTCAGGATATCCTGCCGCCATCCCGCAAGATCGCCCTCAATGCCGTCGCCCGCAGAATCGCCCGTTGCATAGTAGTCGAAACGCAACGAGTCGATGCCTGCGTCCGCAAGAAGACCGGCCAGATGTCGCATCGATCTGTGGGCGTGGAGATATTCGGAGCCCCAGGGATGGCAAAGCAACACCGCGCGGGGCCTAGAGCGGGCAAGCCGTGACGGCTCATAGATTCCAAAAAGACGCCGGCGTCCCGATCCGAAATAAAAGGCGTGCATCAGCCAGACTCGGCTTGCGGACCGTCGCGTCGGGCAGAGGCGGCGATCTGTCGTAGCGTTTGGAAGAACATCGTTCGCGCCGGTATCCGCCAGCCAGTTTGCTTTTCAATGGCAGCTGCAGCGCGAAGCGAAAGCAGAGAGTGTCCGCCGAGTTCGAAGAAATTGTCTTCGACGCTGACCCTTTCGACTTGCAACAAGTCCTGCCAGATTTTCGCGATCAGGCGCTCCATCGCCGTTGCAGGCGCCGTGTAGACATTCAATCGGGTGGCGCGTTTGTAAGGATCGGGTAAGGCGCGGCGATCAACCTTGCCGTTTGGCGTCAGGGGAATGCTTTCCAAGGCGACATACGCAGACGGCAGCATGTATTCGGGTAAGATGTGACGGAGATGCGCCCTCGCCTCGCTGCCGGTCAGCTCTCCACCGTCCGCGTAAACTATGTAAGCGACAAGTCGCGCATCTGCGCCGCCCACTTCGCGCGCGACAACTACCGCCTGCCGCACCGCGGTATGCGTACGGAGCGCGGTTTCAATTTCACCCAACTCAATGCGGAAGCCGCGGATTTTCACCTGATGATCAATGCGACCTCGGTGGATTAGCTTGCCGTCGGCGCGCCAATGTCCGACATCGCCGGTTCGATAGAATTTCGCGCCGCTACGCGGCGAGAAAGGGTCCGATACGAAGCGGCGCGCTGTCAGCGCTTCGCGCTTATGGTAGCCGCGAGCGACACCCCCGCCGCCGATCCAAATCTCGCCTAGGACACCGGTCGGGCATGGCTGGCCGGCGGCGTCTAGAACATAAACTTGCGTATTGGCGATTGGGCGACCAACCGTGATCTGCTCCGCACCGCGCTCGACCTTGTCGACTGTGGACCAAATGGTGGTTTCGGTCGGACCGTACAGGTTCCAGAGCTGCTCCACTCGATCAAGTAGGTTGTCGGCAAGATCCCGAGCGAGCGGCTCTCCACCGCAGAGGGCACGGAACCTTGCAGGACCACACCAGTCGGCTTCGACCAGCAATCGCCATGTCGCTGGTGTGGCCTGGAGAACAGTCGCGCCGCTCGCCTTGAGCTGTCGTGAAAGTGCGGGACCATCGGACGCTGTTTCCGCGGACACGAGTTCGATCCGTGCGCCCGCTATCAACGGCAGATAGAGTTCCAATCCTGCGATATCGAACGAGATCGTCGTGACGGCGGCCAGTACGTCGCGACTCGAGATGCCGGGCTCGATCCGCATGGAGCCCAGAAAATTGGACAGAGCAGCATGGTCGATCACAACGCCGTTCGGTTCGCCTGTCGAACCCGAGGTGTACAGGATGTAAGCTACAGTATCCGGCGCTATGCGTTTGCCAAGATCGCCATCTTCGAAACCGGCAAGGTCGAGCGCCGCCGGATCTACGACGCTGATGTTTTGCGACGCGCCGGACGAAACGCCGTTGTCACTGAGCAGAACCGCAGCGCCGCTATTGGTCAGCATGAAGTTGAGACGATCCTGGGGGAAAGCAGGGTCAAGCGGCAAATAGGCCGCGCCGGCTTTCTGTATGGCAAGGAGCGCGACCAGCAAATCAAGCGATCGCTTCATGTGAACGCCGATCAGCGTTCCGTCTGCAACACCTATCGATTGCAGGCCGCGGGCAAGACGGTTGGCGCGACGATTGAGGGCGTCGTAAGTGAGGTTCGCACCGTCGAACGCAACAGCTTCTACACCGGGCGTAGTGGCGACTTGACGTTCGAATTGCATGATAAACGGATCCGGGTCGAGCGTGACCTCGGTAGCATTGAAGTCTTTGACTACCTTCTCACGCTCAGCAGGCGTCAGCACCGATATCTGGCTTATTTTCCGCTGCGGATCCTGCACGGCCATTCGCAAAATCGCTTGAAGGTGTGAAGCGATCCGATCAATCGTTTCAGCCTGATAGATATCCGAACGGTATTCTAAGGAACCTTGTAGTTTTCCGTCGATCTCGGCTGCGTACCAGGTCAAATCCTGGACGGCGCCGCCGCTCCAAAGATCACCGGTGGCTCCGCCAACGCTATCGTGCATGACGACGCTGACCTGAAACAGCGGCGAGCGGTCAAAGGTGCGGACGGGATTGAGGCGCTCAACGAGAGTTTCGAACGACGCGTGCCGGTGATCGTGAGCATCGAGGACTGCGTTGCGGGCACGCGAGAGAAGTTCACTGAAGCTTGGGTCATCCTCCAAGTCGAGACGCATGAGCAAAAGATTGACGAACGGACCGATGACGCTTTCCAGTTCCGCACGCTCACGCAGGCCCATAGGGCTGCCCAACACGAGATCTGATTGGCCTGTGTGAGCGCGTAGCGCGGTAGCGCAAGCAGCCAACAAGGTCATATAGATTGTAGCACCCTGCCCCCGGGCCAAGGCATGAATCTCCTTGGTCAATTCTGAATCCCAGCAGAAAGGCCGCGAAGCGCCCGTCGGCTCGTCGCCAGAATGGTCGGCCGGAAAGGTCGAGAACTGTGGGATATCGGCAAGACGCCGCTCCCACCAATTCAAATCACTCGCCGCCGACGACGAGGCGTGCATACGCCGCTGCCAGGCGGCGTAGTCGCCATACTGCAGATCCAAGGCGGGGCGCGGCGCGCCGCCCTGGGCGACGCTCCGACACTCGACCTCCAACTCCTGGCGTAGAATACCGAAAGACCATTGGTCGATGACGATGTGATGGGCAGAAACAAGAATGGCCAATCGTCCTTTTGAAAGCCGGTAGACCGCCCATCGTATCGCAGGCGCCTTCTCTAGGTGAAACGGCCGATGGGACGCAGCGTTGCGATCCTCCTCGAGCAACGCGTGCGCTTCCAAGTCGGTCATCCCGGCTATATCCAGGATCCGGACATCCGACTCTGCAACGAGTTGCACGCGCGGCTTGCCGGCCTCATCACTGAAGGTGGCGCGCAAAATGTCGTGACGCAGCGCCAGGCGACGGATTGCCTCAATGGTCTGGTGGGCATCAACGCCTTCTGAGCCTGGCCAGATGACAGCCACGTTGTAGGCAGTGCTATTCGGCTCCAGTTGATGGATGACCCACAAGCGTTCCTGGAATAACGATAGTTCTCCGGGGCCGACACGTGGAATCGGAGCGCCCTCGGCGACGTCACCTTCCGCTATGGCTTCAAGCGCTTTGATGAGTTCAGCCTTGTTGTCGGCGATCGCTTGACGGGTCTCTGCATCGAGCGCGCCCGGCAGCGCGCGCACGCGCAATACGCCGCCGACCGCAACGAGGCCGATGCGGAGGGAAGCAAGGTGCTCGAGAAGGTGCGTGGTGTTCAGATCAAAATCTCTTCTTGGTCGTCCTGTTCAGCCCGAAGTTCGGTCAGAATCTTGGTTAAATGCGTAGCCAGCATGCGTACAGTGCGCTCTTCAAACACATCCCTAAGAGCAAGACGCACACCAAGCCTAGTGTTAATCCGCGCCAATAACCGCGTCGCCAGCAGCGAATGCCCGCCAAGCTCAAAGAAGTCGTCGTCGACCCCGATTTGAGGCACGCCTAACAGCTCAATCCAGATTTCAACCAGCTGATTTTCAACTTCGTTCGCGGGAGCGGCGAAAATCGTTGGTGACGGGACGCGCGCCTTATCGGCCGCGCTCGCGGGAGAAGGCGCTGAGGATGCGCGTGTGCGGATGCCATCGACGAGCTTCAGCAGATCGAAGCTTGTCACAACTGCCCGCTTGCGATCGGAAGCTAGAAGGTCAACCAAAGCCTTAACGCCGGCCTTTGGTTCGATCGCTTGTTTCAGAAATGCCGCCCGCTCAGCCTTTTTGGCGTCGGGCAACGAGAGGTTGGCGGCCATCCCGATCTCGCGCCAAGCAGTCCAGTTGATCGAAAGCACACGTCGCCACGAGAGCGGCACAGCATCGCTATCGGCGAAACTGTCGAGTACGGCGTTGGCGGTCGCATAAGGTCCTGCGTTCGGCGAGGGAGCGATGGCGTTGATCGAGCTCATCAGGACAACGAAGTCGAGCGGCTTGTCACCGAGCAATTCGGTCAGCACGGCAAGACCGCCCCGTTTTGGAGAGATAACGGATCGCATCTCTTCTGTGGTTTCAAGGAATGACGGCTCTCCCGCTCCGGGCACGCCCGCGGCGTGGATGACGCCGTCGATCGCGCCCCAACGAGCGTTCGCATGGTCGATAGCGAGGCGCATCATTGCTGCGTCAGCGGCATCGGCAACTACCGTGAGAATCTCAGCGCCCTCGCCCTCGAGAGCGCGAATAGCCCGGATTGCAACGACTGCGCGATCGTCCGGCGCAACGGCGGCCAGACGTTCGTCCCATTCCTCACGCGCCGGCAGCGGGGTACGTGAAGTGAGAACAAGCCGCGCGCGCACCGTTCTGGCCAACCAGCCAGCCAGTTCCAGACCGAGGCCGCCAAGGCCGCCGGTAATGAGATAGACGCCGTTTTGCTTTACTGGCGGTGCGCCCTCCTCAGCAAGGGTAAGCGGCTCGTAACGCCGCAACCAGCGGCACCCTGCGCGCCAAGCCACGAAAGGCTCGACGTCGTGTCGCATAGCTTCTTCAAGCAACAAGCGAGTGGCAACGGTTGGATCGACGCCGGCATCCAGATCGACGCTGCGAAGCATAACAAGCGGCAGTTCTGCCGGCAGGGCTAGTACCGCGCCAAAGGTTAGCGCGGCATCGACGTTACGCACTGGTTCGCCAAAGACGCTCTGCGCGCTTGTTGAAGCAACCACAATCCTTGCCGCGATCGTTCGTTCAGCGGCGCCCAGATTTGCAGCTAGGCGAAGCAGCATTTCGTATCCCGCGAGGTCGCCGAATGCTGCTTTATCAGCCGACGTCGGCTCCCACGCGTAAATGACGCCGCGAACCGCGGCTGCGGATCTCGACACGCTGCGGATGGCCGCTTCCAAGCTTCCCGCAGCCCCCGGGCACACCTGCACCACGTCGCCGCGCTGGCCAGCAGCCATCGCTGGCTCAAAAAGCATGGCCTCAGCGCCTACGTCTTTGAGTCCATTCAGAATGGCCCGTGTCCGCGGTCCATCCGCGCCGACGACAATCCATGTCTGCGATGAAAGTGATGTTCTCGGCGCTTGCGACGTGTCTCGAGTCCACGTCGGCGCGTAGAGACGCACGTCGTTGTGGCCGGTATCAGGTGCGAGCGCAGAGCCGCCACCGATCGACACTGGGGGTCCATCAACGAAATGGCGGCTACGCTCGAACGGATAGGTTGGTAACGGAACGCGCGTGCGGCCGACACCATGAAGGCCCCGCTCGTCCAGCTGCACACCTGCGACCCAGAGCCGGCCTGCGGCTTGAAGCATAGCAATTGCGTCGGGGCATTTATGCCGAGGATGCGACAGAGAGGCGACTACGAGTCCCGCTCGCGCGGCGGTGAGGTTGGCACGTGCCAGCGTGGTGAGGGCGTCCCCCGGCCCAACTTCCAACACGAACATGCCGCCGCTCGCAGTCAGCGTCTGAATGCCGGCCTCGAACTGGACGGCATGACGCAAATGCTCGGCGTAATAGGAAGGCGACATCGCCTGCTCGGACGTTATCCAGTTCCCGGTGAGGTTAGACACATAAGGAATGAGTGGTGCGTGCAGCGACGCTTTTTCCACCACCGCGATGAAGTCGGCAAGCGCCGGCTCCATCATCGACGAATGGAAGGCGTGCGATGTGTGCAGGAGACGGCTATCGACGCCACTTGCCCCCAGCGCAGCGACAAAGGCCTCCACGAGCGGCGTAGGTCCTGCGATAGTGCAGAGTTCGGGGCCATTAACGGCCGCGATCTCGACGCCCGCCGTCAGGCGCAGCCGCAAATTTTTGGCCGCAAGATGGATCGCGGCCATGCTTCCAGGCTGCATGGCTTGCATCAGTCGACCGCGCGACGCCACCAATGCAAGCGCATCGTCCAATGAGAAAACGCCCGCGAGGTGCGCCGCTACATATTCGCCAATGCTGTGGCCCATCATGGCGCTCGGCTTCACACCCCAGGACTCCCAGAGTTTTGCCAAGGCCAATTCGACAGTGAACAGGGCCGGTTGGGTCAAGGCTGTCTGGCCAAGCGCTTCGCCGGATTCGCCAAACATCGTGTCACGAATATCTAGACCAAGGTGCGGCTTCAATATCTCGGCGCATTCATCAACGATGCGCCTGAAAACTGGTTCGGTTTCGTAGAGGTCGCCGCCCATACCTGGATGCTGACTGCCCTGACCGCTAAACAGGAAAGCTACGGGGCGCTCGCCGCCTTCATGCCTGCCGACGAACAGTGGCTTGGGCGCTTCCCGCAACAGACGAATTGCCTGGGCAGCGTCCGCAGCCACCACTGCGCGGCGCTGCGCGAAGGTCTTGCGACCTGTGTGCAGTGTCCACGCGACATCAGCCATTGCTTGTTCAGGATGCCGTTCCAGGTGCGTTGCAAGATTTTGGCTGGCCTGATCCAGCGCAGCTGGCGTCAGCGCCGACAAAACCAGCAACATCGGCCCGCCTGCTTCGACAGGCGTCGAAGCGGGAGCTTCTTCCAACACTACGTGCGCATTGGTGCCGCCAATACCGAACGAACTGACGCCAGCAAGCCTCGGAGCACCTATGGTATCCCAGGGCGTAAGCGTCGCGCTTGCGACAAAGGGGCTGCCCTCAAGCTTCAGCTGCGGATTGGGTGAAGTGAAGTTCACCAGCGGCGGGATCTCACGATGCTTCAGCGCGAGGACGGTCTTGATGAGCCCCGCAACGCCGGCGGCGGCGTCAAGATGGCCCAGATTGGCTTTCAGTGAACCGAGCCGGCAGAAGCCAACGTCGTCCGTCGAAGCACGGAAGACTTCGGTCAGGGCGCGGATCTCGATCGGGTCTCCCATCGGCGTCGCGGTGCCGTGGGCTTCCATGTATGTGATGGCGCGTGCGTCAACGCCGGCAAGAGCCTGGGCAGTGGCGATCGCTTCAATCTGACCGTCGACGCTCGGCGCGGTGTAGCCGATCTTGTCGGCGCCATCGTTGTTCACAGCAGCACCGCGGATGACGGCATGAATGGTGTCGCCATCCGCGATAGCGTCCTTCAGACGCTTCAGCACAACGAGACCCGCCCCGGCACCTGGTCGCGTTCCAGCAGCCGCTACGTCGAACGGACGACAGTGACCGTCTGGGGACAAAATCATGCCGTCTTGATAGAGATAACCCGAGCGGAACGGAAAACTTACCGAAACGCCTCCCGCCAGCGCCATATCGCATTCCGCGTTTCGCAGCGCTTTGCAGGCAAGTTCAACAGCAACCAGCGACGTTGAGCACGCCGTCTGGACGGTCATGCTAGGCCCGTGCAGATCAAGCTTGTAGGAGGCTCGCGTGCAGAGAAAATCCTTGTCGTTGCCCAGCATGAGTTGATAGCCGCCCGCGGCCTCAAGCACCGACGTGTCGCGCAGTATCTGGTTGAGCAGATAGGTATTCATGCTGGCGCCGGCATAGACGCCGACGACGCCCTTCTCGTTTGGGCCGCCATAGCCGGCGTGCTCCATCGCCTCCCAAGCGCACTCCAGGAAAATGCGATGCTGCGGGTCCATTACCTGAGCTTCTCGAGGAGATACGCCAAAGAAGCCCGCGTCAAAGAGCTCGGCACCCTCAAGATGCGTCGTCTTCCGAACGTACAGCGGATCGGAACGAAGCTGCATTGGTACGCCTGCCGCGTCCATGTCCGCATCGCTCACGTCGGTAAGGGCTTCCCGACCCTCACGCAGATTGTTCCAGAATTGATCGAGGTCAACTGCGCCGGGAAAACGGCCCGCAAAGCCAACGATCGCGACTGCATGTGCAGGAAAAGATCGGATGTCAGACACGGGCAAATCTTTCTGCACGGTCGCGCGCGCGTTCCAGCGCATCGCTCGCGCGCAAGGGCGAGTTCATGCGGTCGGCCTGTGTGGCCACAGTGGTTCGCTGAAAAAGTTCGACAAGCGGAAAGTCGATGCCGAACTCTGCCTTGAGCCGAGCGTGGAGCTTGACAAGTAGCAAGGAATGCCCGCCGAGATCGAAAAAATTGTCAGTCAGACCGACATGATCGACGCTCAGGAGGTCTTTCCATATCTGCGCGACACGACGCTGGGCCGGATTCATGAGGTCGGCTGCGCGATCGATACCCGCAGAGCGAACAACGGCGCAATGGCGCGGCAGGGCAGCGCGATCAATCTTGCCGTTGGGAGTGAGAGGTAGTGCATCGAGCACCATGAAAGCGCTCGGGGTCATGTATTCCGGCAGTCGTTTGCGCAGTTCAACCTTGGCCGCATCAACATCAAACTCAAAGCCGTGCGCAACCGTTAGATAGGCGACAAGACGCTGATCGCCTGGAGCATCCTCCCGTACGATCACTGTGCATTCCCGTATGCCTTCATGGCCAGCGAGCACGGCCTCAATCTCGCCCAGCTCGATCCGGTAACCGCGCACTTTGACCTGGTGGTCGCGACGGCCGATGAACATAAGCTGGCCATCACTTGTGAAGCGAGCGAGGTCCCCGGTGCGATAGAGCCGCTCTGCGCTTCCACTTGGAGTATCAAGAACGACGAATTTTTCAGCACTGAGATCTGGACGATTGCGATAGCCGCGTGCGACACCTTCGCCGCCGATGCAGAGCTCACCAACGACACCGATCGGCACCGCGCGATCGTTCGCGTCGAGCACACAGACACGGGTGTTTGCGATAGGCCGACCAATAGTGATCGGACTTGCAGAATCCGTGATGCGACTCACAGTCGACCAGATGGTGGTCTCGGTCGGACCATACATGTTCCAGAGTTCGGCAACGCGCCCAAGAAGATTTGCAGCGAGATCGCGCGGCAACGCCTCCCCCCCGCATAGAGCCTTGAAGTCGGCCTTCCCTGTCCAACCGGCATCCAAAAGGAGGCGCCATGTTGCTGGCGTCGCCTGAAGCATGGTCACGCCGTTCAAGCGGATGAGGTCCGCCAACCGCGCACCATCAATCACATCGGCGCGAGTCGCCATGACGACGCGGGCGCCTTTCATCAACGGAAGCCAAATCTCGAGCCCCGAAATGTCGAACGCGGGCGTCGTGACTGCCAGCAGACAATCATTCGCCGAAAGACCAGGTTGACGCGCCATTGCGTCGAGCAACGCGACAAGATTGCGATGTTCGACCTCAACGCCTTTGGGCCGTCCCGTAGATCCGGACGTGTAGATAACGTAGGCAAGGTCGCCCGGATCTACATCAATCGCGAGTGACTCGCTCGACTGCTCCTGTAGCGCGCCTTGCTCCTCATCCAAAATGAAAAGCCGCGTCTTGGAAGCGTCGAACAACGGAGCGAAACGGCGCAGGGTGACGACACAGGCGGCGGCTGAGTCCTCGATGACATAACGCAACCGATCCTGCGGGTGAGCTGGATCAAGCGGCACGTAGGCCGCGCCAGCCTTGAGGATCGCGGCCATCGTTGTCGGAACATCCGCCGTTCGATCGAGGCAAAATGCGACAAGATCCCTCGGCTTGACACCTCGCTCGACAAGCAGCCGGGCGAGCCGGTTAGCGCTCCGATCCAAGTCGGCGTAGCTTAGCGTGCCCTCGGCGGCGATTAGCGCTGGCGCGTCTGGAGTCGAGGCGGTCGAAGCTTCGAGCAACTGATGCGCGCACAGCTCACGATCGTGCTCGACGGACGCCGAAGACCAAGTCTCGATAAGAGCACGGTCCCGCGAGGAGAGCGTGAGAGGCACGTCGACAATGCGCTGCGACGCATCTACCGCGAACGCAGTGAGCATCTGCTCGAAATGGTCGTGCAGGCGAGCGATTGAGCTTTCGTCGAATAAGTCGGATGCGAACTCGTAATTGACGCGCTGTTTGTTTGCGTGTTCTCCAAATGCGTCAATCGACATCTCACACGTGAGATCGAATCTCGAAGCGACTGGGTCGAGGACGACTGGCTCGATACTCAGACCTGCCGTCGATGGCGCGCCGACGGGAAATGACATATGGGTAAAAAGCACCTGAAAAACTGGGGCGTGGGCTGCACTTCGGTGCGGGTTGAGATGCTCGACCACCAGATCAAATGGCACCTGTCCATGCTCAAACGCAAACAGCGATCGGCTTTTTATCTGGTCTAGGAATTCAGCAAGAGTCGGAGATTCGTGAAGGCGACCGCGCACAACAACATTGTTGATCAGGCAACCAATCAAGCCTTCGAACTCGGGGCGATCGCGATTCGCCAGCGGAGTACCAACCAAAATATCTTCTTGGCCAGAGTAACGGTGCAATACCGATTGCCAACAAGTCATCAGCGCCATGAAGGTCGTGGCATTCTGCTGCTGCGCACGTGACCTGACCCGCGCGATCAGGGCGGGGTCTATGAAGCGCGTCAGACGCCCGCCGCTGAGGCTGGCGGCGGCTAACCTCGGACGGTCAACCGGAAGGTCTAGGACGGCCGGAGCGTCCTGCAGGGCCTGCTTCCAGTAAGCGAGACTGCGGTCAAAAAATCGTGCGACAATCTGATCGTGCTCCCAACCTGCAAAGTCGATCGGACTGAACTCTAAAGGCGGCGGCGGACTCACTCCACCAAGATGGGCTTGATAAAAGTGGAACATTTCGCCGAGCATGAGGCTCAGCGACCAGCCATCAGAAATGATGTGATGAATGCAGCTGGCTAGCACATGATGATCGTCGGCCAGTCGTATGAGCAACGTCCTGAACAACGGCCCCCGCGCTAGATCGAATCCGGTGCGCCCAAGCTGATTTGCTAATTCGTGTAGTATCTTTTCAGCTTGCTCGGGGAGACAGTCCGTTAGGTCGACAAGTTCAGCATTCGCGCTAGCCGCTTCAACGATTTCGAGCCAGGGCGCTCCGTCACGTTCGCCAATGCGGGTTCGCAGCGCGTCGTGTCGTGCAATCACATCTTGAAATGCGCGTTGGATGGCCGCCACGTCGAGATGCCCGCGTATCCGCAGCGCACCCGCGATATTGTATGCAGCGCTTCCGGGGTCGATTTGATTGAGAAACCAGAGCCGCTGCTGAGCAGCAGACATCGGCAATCGACCGTCTCGCGGAGTACGCTTCAAAGCACCTGGAATTCGTTCGCCAAGCAAGCTGATCAGCAAAGGTTTGTTTGCGGAAAGTTGGGCGCGCAGGGGCTCGTCGAGCACGCCCTTTGGCGCACTCACACGCAACGCATCGCCCTCGAGCACTAGCCTGACACCCTGCTCCTCGAGACGGCGCAGAAGCGCTTCAACCTCCGACCTGCCCATCATCCAACGTGCTCCACCACGGCGTCGCCGCCGCACAAGCCTCTGTCTGAGCGTTCGAATATACGGGACATTCCTAACTTATCCGCCAAGATGGGTCGCAAAAGCGGCTGCTTCCAGCGCGCCAAAAATCGAGAGACCCCGGTGCGCCGCACGCATGCGAAAGGTAGAATATCTAAGCAATGGACTTATTGATCGCGCCCAAGTGCTGGAATCAAGCGCTAGCTGTAGCTTCGGCACTCCAAGCTGAGGTGCTGCAGGGAGCCCCCTGAAGAAGCTGTTCTTTTGATCGGCCATGCTATTCCGCAAACTGACTAACTTGGGCCGGATGCATTAACCAAGCGACGGACGCCATTTAGGTTTAACTCCAAGCTTCCCGCTACGTTCATCCGCACGCAAATTTGAGGCCGCCCGGCCTATTAATATTCATATTGCTCACCAGCAGAAAGGCCACAGGAATAACCAATGACGCCGGAACAGGAGTTGCTTGCGCCTAGGCCACTTGCCGCCCCTGCCGGCCAATCTCGGCTCCGCGACCAGCCGTGCAGACTCAAAGAGTTACATCCTAGGTTTGTTTTTTGCGCCACAACCTAGGAAAACCCCTGAAGCGCGCATCTTGCGCTATAAATACATTCAAGCGGTAGGGATGACCCTCCCGAGATGATGCAAATGCACCAACGGGCGGACCAGGTAATTTTAGCCGCAGCACCAAGGGTCTCGCGGTATTTAAACTAAGGGCGTACGTGCGCACCGTTGTTGGTCGTGCCACGGCTTGCGAAAAATAGCCGTAAGCGCGTAATGTCGAAGAATTGTTGCGCTCTTCGCTCATAGCTTGCACGGCGCGCTCAGTTCGGCGTTGCCGGCGCAAGCATGCTCGCTTGAAATTGCCGTGCGTTTCCCGCGCGTTTCCAAGATTTCGCTCAATTTTGGTGCGCTGGGTTGGGTCCCGGATGCGCCGGATTTTGGCTGAGTTTTCAGCCGCCTCTTGTTTGAGAGATTCGAAATTGTTCCGAGGTGCGCTGTCATCTTCCTTGCGAGCCGCAGGGAGCCAGACCGCAATATGTGCGTTGGTTACCGGACGAAGGGAGCAGTTCATGTTTACGCTGACAGGCCGGATCTCGGGCAAGCTGCTTAAAGTCGACGATCATGCGCGTTGGAAGAATGTCGAGCTGATGTCCTGTGTCATCGTGGGCGGGCCGGCGGTGCGCTTCGACAAATTTGAGAGCGTCGCCTTCATGAATTGCGTCTTCCTCTATGACGGCATGGAGATCGAAGGGCGCGAATGGCTGTCCTTCATGAGCATGGAGCGCATGCCTGCTCCAATGCGCGCGGCACGCCGCAACGGTTGATGCCGCAAGCGTAGTAGCGCCTACGCGCCGTCGTAGGATCGCCAGCCCCCGTCCCTGCCACGCAAACGAATGCGGCCGTCTTCTGTTTCAACGTCAACTGGCGAAGCAAGCGCTTTGGAAACACCGCCTGGAATGTCGATGACGTAATGCGGTTGTGCGAGACCTGAGATGCGATCGCGCAGCTGGCGAACAAGATCCTGTCCTCGCTCAACCGTGAGACGGAAATGCGATGTGCCGGGCGCGAGGTCAGCATGATGCAAGTAGTAAGGTTTGATCCGCACTTCGACGAAGCCGCGCATCAATTCAGCCAGCGTATCGATATCGTCATTCACGTCCTTCAACAGAACGGTCTGACTTAGCAGAGGTATGCCGGCGTCGATCAGGCGAGCACAGGCCGCGCGGACGTCGGCGGTTAGTTCACGGACATGATTGCAATGCACCGCGACGTACACGGCCTTTGATGCGCTGCGTATCGCCGAGACGAATTCGACAGAAACGCGTTCTGGATCAGCCACCGGCATGCGTGTGTGCCAGCGGATGACCTTGACGTGAGCAATCGCCTCAAGCTCGCGCGTCAGCGCCGAAGCGCGGCGCGCAGACAACATGAAAGGATCACCGCCCGTGATGATGACTTCCCAGATTTCCGGGTGCTGGCGGATATAGGCTAACGCCGCTTCAAGCTCAGCTGGCGCAAGATTGCCGTCCTTGTCAGGCCCCACCATCTCGCGCCGGAAGCAAAAGCGACAATACACCGGGCAAACCGACACGACCTTCAGCAACACGCGATCGGGATAGCGATGGACGATGCCGGCGACCGGCTCGTGTGCATGGTCGCCGATGGGATCGGGTAACTCTTCCGGACGCACATCCAGCTCGGCCGAGGACGGCACGAACTGGCGAGCGATGGGATCAGCGGGGTTGGATTTCTCAATCAAAGCCGCGAGCGCCGGTGTAATGGCTGTGGCGTAGGCGGCAGTCACCTCAGCAAGCTCGGACGACGGCACAGCCAGGCCCGCGGCGACGAGATCGTCGGCGGTGCGCAGGGTGCGGGGGCCATTGAGGCCAGCGTCGAGCAGGCGGGTCATGAATGGCGGGCTCTATCGCGCCGTTAGCCGCGCCTGTCCAGCAGGAGCCCCAGATCTTCGATCGCCTTGGTGGCGCGTTCATTGACGCCCTGCTCGCGCAGAATGCTGGCGAACAGCTGGGCCGCTCGCGGGGCTGTGTCGCATTCCGAGACGGCGTCGCTTACTTCAGGCCAGAGGTCGTTCATGAAATCGGACGCCAGGGTGAGCACACCACCGGCGGCCAGGATCATCATCGGGATGCCGCCTGATGTGTCGATGCCGCCCATGCCGGAGAACATCGCCGCGGAATTGCGCGCGTCACGGAACTCCTTCTGGTGACCCTTCACGAAGTCAGCGACAAACCGTTCCGTCTTCCAGTGTACCCATTCGGACGTGCAGGGTTCCGGTGTCGTGGCGCAACCGGGAGCGCCGAGCACGAGAATAGCGAGGCTGGCGGCGATGAGTCGTTTCATTGGCGATCCTCTTTCCGTCATCAGACGCGTTTAGACCGGCGGCGTCCAGAGCACGTCTGCAATCCGCCGCGCGCCGGTCGCCAGCATCACCAGCCGGTCGAAACCCAGCGCAACACCGCTCGCTGGCGGCATCTGCGCCAGCGCACTCAGAAAATCCTCGTCCAGCGGATAGCGCTCGCCGTAGACTGCCTGCTTCACATCCATTTCGGCTTCGAAGCGTCGCCGCTGTTCGGCGGCGTCAGTCAACTCGCCGAAACCGTTCGCAAGCTCCACGCCGCAGGCATACAGCTCAAACCTTTCGGCATAGCGCGGGTCGTGCGTCAGCGGTCGCGCGAGCGCTGCTTCCTCGGATGGATACTCGCACAGGAGCGTCAGCCAGCCCTGCCCCAGCTTCGGCTCTATGCGTTCGACGAGCACGCGGCTGAATATGTCGGACCATGAGTCTGTGGCGGTCGTACGAATGCCGATGGCTTGCGCAACCCGCGCCAGCGCTGTCGCACTGCCAAAGGTTGGCTCAAGATCAATTTCAGCGTGCCGCATGAAGGCGTCGGCTACGGTCAGGCGCTCGGGCTCAGGGCCGGGATCACAGGCGACACCGCGCCACTCGAACGCGTCGCGACCAGCTTCCTTGAGCGCCAGCCTGCAGAGCGCGACGCAATCCGCCATCACGGCCGTGTAGGGCTCGCCCGAGCGATACCATTCCAGCATGGTGAATTCCGACGAATGAAGCGGGCCAGCCTCGCCGTTCCGGTAGACGCGGGCATAGTCAAAAATCTTCGTCTCGCCGGCGGCCAGAAGCTTCTTGGACGCGAATTCCGGCGAGGTGTGGAGATAGAGCGGGCGTCGCGTTCCGTTCTCCCCCACCCAGTCGGTCTGGAAACCATGAAGGTGAGCCTCGTTTCCGGGCGACACCTGAAGCGCTCCGCACTCGACCTCGGTGAACCCTTGCCGCTTGAACCAGTCGCGGGCGGCATCCCGAATCCGGGCGCGCCCCTGCAGGAAGGGGCGGCGGTCAGCGTGAGATTCCTTGTCCCACCAAGGCTTTGAGTTAGGCAAACCGGGCTCCATAGGCCTTGCAAAGCCGGGCTTGGCCGCCAAGGCGGGGCATTGTATGACCGCGCCGCTTCAACAGTTTCCCAGCGGCCGAGCCATACTCCGCCGCCATCCAAAGACAAAGGCAGCTTCCGTGGTCAAAGTCATCGCCAGCGACGTGCGCAAAGGCAACGTTCTCGAGAAGGAAGACGGCCAGCTCTACACGGTCCTCAAGGCCGAAACCTATCGCCCGGGCAAGGGCACGCCGACCGCCACGATCGACATGCGCCGCATCTCCGATGGCGTGAAAGTGGTCGACACCTACAAGACCACCGACCAGCTCGAACTCGCCTTCGTGGAAGAGGTGAAGCACCAGTTCCTTTTCAAGGACGGTGAGCTCTACGTGTTCATGAACCCGACCAGCTACGAACAGGTCATGGTGCCTTCCGCCATGCTGGGTGACGACGCCGCCTACCTCGGCGAGAACATGGACTGCGACCTGCTGATGTTCGACGGCAGGCCGGTGGCGATCAAACTTCCCCAGCGCGTGACGCTCGAGATTGTCGAAACCGAACCAGTCGTGAAGGGCCAGACCGCGTCGGGCTCCTACAAGCCGGCCAAGATGTCGAACGGCATCCGCGTGATGGTGCCCCCGCACATTGGCACGGGCACGCGCATCGTGGTGTCGACGGAAGACGGCGCCTATGTCGAGCGCGCCAAGGACTAAGCGCGACCCACTCTATTGAGCAGACTGCGCGAGCGGCGGGCCGGTGAATTCCGTCTCGATCGCGATTGTCACTTCATCACTGACGC
>Ga0116177_10000136_pt1 | contig 52080 bp, 64 predicted proteins | sample AD_STIC10_MetaG_FD_89750 | JGI IMG/M metagenome (GOLD analysis project Ga0116177, IMG submission 89750) | Active sludge microbial communities of municipal wastewater-treating anaerobic digesters from USA - AD_STIC10_MetaG | ecosystem: Engineered > Bioreactor > Anaerobic > Digestate | place: USA... | reverse complement strand
TACAGCGTCTTGTAATTCTTGGCGATATCAATGAGCTTTCTCGCCAGTTCCTTATTCGTCATTTTCTTCTCCTCCGTCTTTTTGAATGTTGGTAATCCGTGCCATGTAGTAAACCTGCCTCAGGGTCTTCGGAAACAGCACATCGGGATTCTTGATGAGCAGATACAGCCACGCGGACGAAACGACAGATTCCCAAACATGGAACTCCCAGGGAAGCTGTGCATGGGTAGCGGTCACATAAAGCACACCGCCCGTGCCGTTTTCAATCTCCTGCAAAGCAATGCACTCATCCACATAGGTTTTCGCTTCCTCGCCATGCCCCAAGAGCAAGGCCAGCGCCGCATACCCCAGCGTTCCTTCCGTCCACACGATGTCCGGTGAGCCGGTATAGCCGCCGTCTCTGTCGCTGTAAGGCTTGAAGCCGGAGAAAGAACGGCTGCTTGCGTACCTCTGATTGTAATAATCCTGTGTGTTACTTTGGACGATGTACTTGCCATCAGTCAGGAATTCACTCTTCGCGGCATCTTCACAGGCAAAGGAGCACTCTTTGTTAATGATGGAAAAGGCCGTAATTCCCGCCCAGGTTGTGCAGTCAAGTGCCCACGCAGAATCCGGTACGGCACTGATGCCTTGATAGAATCGACCGTTTTCCTTGTCGTACAGTTTCAGATAAAGCTGATCTCTTACCAGCTCTGCTGCTTCTTTGTATTTCTTCACGTTGAGAACAAGGGAGCAGCCTTCCAATCCCTGCAAGGCGGAGCACTGATGTTCCGTAGAACACCACTCGATTTCACCCTCGATGTAGGAGTAATCGTCAAAGTCGTAAGTGCCGTAGCCGCCCTTGAGCAATCCGTACCGAGGGTCTTTGGTATCGGTGATCTGTCGGCTGATTAGAAAATCTCCCGCTTTCTTGATCATCTCATTGTAGGCGGTATCTCCTGTGGTCAAAGCGTAATAACACGCACCCCATAAGAGCCAGCCCATGGCACCGGTTCTCACATAATCCTCAAAAAGCTGTCCGATGTAGATGTCATAACTGAAATTGAACGAACCGTCATAGTTCTGTTCAAAAGCCATACGGTCAAGCATTTCTTTGCAGATGTCGTAATCACCGCTTGTAGTGAAAACGAGCAAAGCCAGTCCCACGTCATATGCCCATGTTCGGGAGTTCAGACAGTAGCCGTAAATCCGCTGCGCCCGTGTGCCGTCCTTGTCATACTGTGGGTCATCCGGAGGAATAAAGAAAGAAGCGGGCAACCGTCCGCTTTCGATGTTGGCAACAGCACCCGCAAGCCCGATGACCTCATAACCGCCGGGGATGGGATGAATCACCTTTGCAATCTTGTGTCCCTGGGTGACGTGATTGGTAAACCAGATATAGCCACCTTCACCGCAGTTCCAGATTTTGCAGTCCTCCAGCATATATTCCGTGTCTGCATAGGCAAATACCCTGACGGAATAATCCGTCAAATAGCCGTAGGCATATCCGCCATTTTCCGGGGTTTCCTCACGGGAAAGCGAGTAGACCTTTCGATAGGCTTTCATATCCTCCGTGGAAGAAATAAGCTCCCAATGTGAAGAAAGACCGTAACCGAGCCGGAATTCTTTGATGCCTTCCCGCACTTCTACGGGAAGCGTGTAATAGACTTCTTCCTCATATTCCTCGCCGGTCTCCGGGTCGATCACTTTATAGACCTCTTTGTATTCCCATTCTGCGACCCAGCTCCCGCCGGACTGCAGCGGACAAGCTACGACCTCATAGCCGATGTCACGATAAACATAGATATTCACTCCGGCATCGGATGGGCTGCTGACATTTCTCCAGCTTCCCGAAACCTGACCGGTATAATCGTATCCGTAGAAACGGCTTGTTGAAATATACCGTGGTTCAATTTCACTTTCGCCTCCGGTAAAGCCTGTGACGCTGCCCCACATGACATCGCCTTCATACCAGTCGGAATACTCCGCACCCCAATGAATGTTGTAGTCAAAGTGGTTTATATCCAGTTGATCCCTGATGAATTGCAAGGCACGGTTTGCCGCAGTCTGATATTTTTCATCATCAAACACACTCATTCGCTTTCCTCCGTTTCTTCCTCATCAACCGGAACAGTGCAATAGAAAACAAGCAGCGTCACCGTTGCCGCCGTCACGCCGGAGAGCGTTGCGCCGATATATGCATCGAATTCAGAGCCACCCCGGCGAAGAAGCGTCACGGTTCCTTCGGAGTCATCGCTGCAATGAATGTGGAAGTACGGTCTATCGTTATAGGCGCGAGTGAAATACATCGTGCCTGTGCCTATTATTTCTCCGAACTCCACAGTATACTTTGCTGTGCTTTGCCGGATGTCCTCAACCGTGGTTTCCAGCTGATACAGCGAATCGTTGATGGTCGGAATGTACTGACCAACCGTAATGGAAACCTCTTTATAGTTGAAAGGGTTCCAGTCCATTCCCACAATTCTGCTGTAAGCGTTGATGCCCAGCTTCGGAAAAACGATATGAAGCTCATCGCCGATTTCCAGACTGCCTTTCTGATAGAGCGACAGCGAGTAATTCGTCACGTCCTCCGTAGCGTTATTCGAAAAGGATATATCCTGAACAAGGCTGCTCGACATGATCTCAATCGGAGCGGTTGTGCCGACATGAGAACGGATGCCGATGGTGTAGCCGGAATACTCGATTTCGCCTCCGGTCAATGCCACAAGCTGCATCACGCAGGCACGGCGGGTGACGTTTTTATTGACTCGGAGCGTCACTTCCTCCGTAGGGTCAACCTGTCCGACCGTAAAAGGTGTGCCGGAAAGAAGCGTCAGCAGGATGTTCCTTGGGGTATCTGTCATATCGAAAGCCTGTACCTCATAGGCCTCATCGTTCAGAAGATAAGACACGTGGTCGCCGGAAAATTCGGTGTAGCAGATGCCGGAGGAGATATTTTTCTTTACTTCCGTTATTGTAAATATCAGTCCTTCCACCTCGGCAAGCCTGCCGGTCTCAATGAACCCTTCCGTCTGCCGTGTGATGATTTTTGCATCCATTGAACATTCGCCGTCAAGCTTCTGCACGATACCGCAGCCGTTTACCGCAGAATAGGTTTTGACGTGGTCTCCGCTTGAGCCGTCATCATTCTGCTCATAAATGGAAAGACGCGGATTCGGCGGGATCTCACGGTAAACCGCTGTAATGTCTGTATTCTGCGTAATATAGCGGAAAGAGGCACTCCACCCGATAAAGGTGAAGCCTGTGTATCTTTCCGGTGACGGCGGCACGGCATCTTTTCCGTATTCAATGCTCTGTGTAGACCAGACGGTTGTTCCGTCCTTTGCAAGGAAGCGGACAGTCAGAATCTGTGCCGTATATATCGGATTGACGGTAAGGTCTGAGGTTATATTGGAATAATCCTTATCCCACCCCGTGAAAGTGTGTCCAGGAATCAGTTCCGGTGTCGGCGCTGTGGCGGCATGACCGTGAGCAATATGCTGAACGGACAGATTCCCGCCGTCATACTTTTTGAAGATGACCGTGTAGGTAATATCTTCATAGGTAGGACGGACGGTCATATCTTCTTCGATGTGCGTAATGGGAACATTCCAGCCGCTGAAGGATTTTCCCGTTATGATTTCGGGAGTCGGAGCCTTTGAGGTAATGTCCTCTCCGTACTCCGCCTCCACAATGCCTAAGAGGTCATCGCCTGCGTAGTTTAAAAATCTAACTGTAAACATGGTCGATGCCTCCTTTATACAGTGCCTAAGTTTCTGAGGGACGCTTTGCCCCTTTGATACTGAATCTGAGATACGATGGTAGTGATGACCTTGCCGTCAATCATGATCGGCTGGGAAAGTTTCACTTCACCGTAGTCTCCGCTGCTTATGCCGCCTCCGATACTTGCCGTCAAATTGGCGTTCATATCCGGCAGAGCATTTTTGAAGTCCATCACATCCGCAACACCGGAGATTGCTTTTTCAATCAGCGGTCTGTTTTTACGGATTCCCTCTGCCATGCCGTGCATGAAGTCCGGCATCCATTTTTCAAAGTCCGTCAGAGGTCCTTTGTCGGGAACGGAGAAATGCAAGTAAGAGCGAATGGTCGAAGCCACATTGCTCACCGCGCTGACCACGCTTGAAATCATGGACTTGATACCGTTCACGATGTTCTGAATAATATCCCGTCCCCAGGAATAAGCCTGAGACGCAAGATTTAAGATATAGTTCTTGGCGTTTTCAAAACCATTCTGAATCGCACTGCGGATATTGTTTACTGTACCGGTAATAGCTGAAAGCATGTTATTAAATGCAGTCGTTATCGCCGTCCAGATAGCATTGGCAATGGTAGTCACCGTGGTCTTGATGGTATTCCAAGCCGTAGTGATGAATGTCGAAATGGCATTGACAATCGTCGTAATCGTGTTTGAAATTGCCGTCCACACCGTTGTAACGGTATTGCTTATCGCATTCCATGTGTTTGTAAGGAACGTGGAGATGGCTGTCACCACGGTCATGAAGATGTTTTTGATGCTCTCCCACAAACCGGTAAAGAACTCACAGATAGCATTCCATGCGACGGTGATTGCTTCACCCATTGCCTGCCATGCCTGTGAGAGCCATTCCCCCACTGCAGCAACAACCGCTTTGATGTTCTCCCACAGATCAATCCAGAACTGACGGAACTCTTCACAGTTGTTCCAAAGGTAGATAAAAGCAGCAACAAGTGCCGCAATAGCGGCAATAATAAGCATAATCGGATTTGCTGCAAGCACAGCGTTTAACGCTCCGAATGCCGTCTTCACTGTTTTTACAATACCCGCCAGCTTCGGCAGGATGGTCATAACCGTACCGACACCGGAGATAATCTTCCCTCCAATAATCAGTACCGGCGACAGGATGGCAATAAGCGATCCAATCTGAACAATGAAGTTCTTTGTGCCGTCAGACAGGTTGTTCCACCAATTCAAAACCACCTGCAAGACACTCATCAGGTTTCGGAGGATAGGAATCAGAATATTTCCGATATCCACAGCTACTGCTTTGAAGGCTTCCTTCAATTGGCTGACCTGGGAAGCAAAGGTCTGATATCTCTTACTTGCCTCATCGGTCAAAGCTGTGTTGTTCTGATAGGCCGTGCTTGAAGTGTCGATAGCATCCGAAAGTACACCTGATGCCAGAGCCAGGGACTTTAACATATTGGACTGACGGACACCGCTCATCCCCAGTTCATCCAGAACCAAGGTAGCGCTTTCGCCCTTCTCATCTAAAGAGCCAAGCCCTGCAATAAACGCCTGCAGAGCTTCAATCGGTCTTCTCTCCCACGCAGAAGCGAACTCCGCAGAAGACATGCCTGCTACGGAAGCGATTCTGTCCAGCGCTGCTGTTGAACCATTAGCAGCATCAGATGCGGCTTTTTCAATTGCCGTCAAGGTCTGCGTCATGGCAGTTCCACCGGCTTCAGCCTGAATGCCGACAGAACTCATGGCGGTTGAAAGTGCAAGGATGTCGGTTGAGGTAAGTCCGGCAAGTGTGCCTGCGGAAGCAAGCCTTGTACTCATGGCAACGATAGATGCTTCATCAGTAGCGAAGTTGTTACCAAGGTCAACGATGGCGGCACCCAGGCGGTCTACATTTCCGGTCGATTCACCGGTAATATTTAAGAAACGCGCAAGTGCTACTACCGCTTCATCTGCTGAAAGGTTCGTTGAGTCACCCAGCATGACCATCGTTTTGGTAAACTCAAGCAAATGCTCTTTTGAGATACCAAGCTGACCGGCTGCTTCGGCAACTGCCGCAATATCCTCAGCAGAGGATGCTGTTTCCGTTGCCATCTTCTGAATGCCTGCGGCCAGTTCTTCATACTCCTGCTCCGTAGCATCCGTGGTCTTTTTAACTCCGGCAAAAGCAGATTCCCAGTCGGTTGCGGCTTTTACACCTGCAACGCCGACAGCCGCAGCGGCAGCAGAAAGCGGAGCTAAGGATTTACCGACTCCGGTGATGGTATTACCGACGCCTTGAAGTTTTGTGCCCGTTGCGGCAATTTTCTCCAATGCGACGGCAGATTTTGAAGCCTGAGACTCCAAGTCCTTCAGTTTGGCCTCTGTTTCGGCGATTTCTCTTTGCAGGGCATCATACTGGGCCTGGGAAATATCGCCCCGTGCGAGGGCTTCGTTGGCCTGCTCCGCCGCTGTCTTAAGGGTTGCTAGCTTCTCTTTGGTTTCGGCAATGGCATCCTTTAAAAGTTTCTGTTTCTGCGTTAAAAGCTCGGTATTGCCAGGGTCCAGTTTGAGGAGTTTCTCCACATCCTTCAGCTGTGCCTGGGTATTTTTTATTTCACTATTGACGCCTTTTAGGGCAGTCTGCAATTTAGTGGTATCGCCGCCGATTTCGACGGTAATGCCTTTGATTCGGCTTCCAGCCATTTGGTTACTCCTCCCTTCTGAAAAAGTTGAAATTTCGCAAATAAACACGAGTAGTTATTTCAGTTTCTCGCATATTTCTGAAATAACCACCCATATAAGTTGCATCAAAAAACATCCATGTCGTGTTGCGAAGCCAGAGTCGCATAGGAATCCGACGCAGAATCATTACTGCTTTCCGTGTACATGTCAGTGACCATTCCGATAGTGAGCAGGTCTAAATCTCTTATGGAGATCCCGAGCTGCACACATCGGAGCATAAAGAGCGGGGTGGTCATTTCCCGCTCAGTTTTTCTAGGTTTTTTCGGTTCTTGACCTCGGTTTCCACGTTAAGTCCCCACAGTTCGATAATCTGCGGAAGCACCTGATAAATACTGAAGGTGTTGAAATCCTCCAGCCAATCCTCCGGTGTATCCGGGATATTCGGATCTGCATGGCGGGCCATCATATAGGCGATGTTCTCAAAAAGCTCCAGCGAGAAGGTATCCAGCATGGAGCCGTCCTCAGTGCTGGTATCCACTGCTTTTTCGAGCTGAGCCAGGTCCTTATAGATGTCCCTTCTGAACTTGATCCTGTAAAGTCTCGGAATGGCGGCAGAGGCTCTAAAGAGAACCTCTTTGCCGTCGATTTCTATCTTTTTTGTGATTGCCATTTATTATTCCCCCTCATCAACAACTGTCACTTCAACGGTTGCAGTATTTCCGGTCGTTCTGCCACCGTCGGTCAGTGTGACAACATACTCTGCTTCTCTGGTCTGGTCGGTAGTCGAAATCGTAAGTGTCGAACCGGAAACAACGGCCTGCACCATGCCGGTAGTCTCACCTTCAATCGTGACAGCCGCCGTTACAGTACCAAGTGCACCGGCAATAGTCGCTGTTCCGCTATCTTCAAGACCCAGGATCATGCTCGAGGGAGAAACACCGAAAGTCGCATTCTGCGGCATATATACACTGGAGTACCAGTTGTTATAGGCTGTAGCATTAGTATTATCGGACGTTCTCGCCTTAACATAGCCGCCTTCAAGAGGCGATGCCTTGATGGTCAGGGTCTCGGTCTTGACTTCGATCTCTTCCTCGTTGGTCGCGGACTCAATGGTCGGACGAGTTGCCGTACAGTTATACATGACGTGTCTGATCTTCTTCTGGTCTCCGTCAAACTCAAACAGAAGCGCAAAGGCAGCGGTCTCCACCGTAGCATCCTCGATCAGGACGGAGTTGCTGTCCATGGTTTCCTTCAGCACATCAGTACGGAAAGAATCAGGCAGCATGGCGATCTCAAGGTCGCCTTCATAGCCCTGGTTGTTGGACACGGTATAGTAGGCGTAACCGTCAGCGTAGAAAATAGACGGCTCACCGTTTGCTTCCAGAGAAAGGGATACCGCACCCGGGATATGCACCGGTGTGCCGAACACAGGATTACCCTGTGCGTTAAAGGTGAGAAGCGCATAATGGACGTTTCTCAGGTTATATTTCACTTTGTTTTTAGGCATTTTCTTTGACCTCCATTTCAAATGAATAAAGGACCTCATAGAGCTTTTCGGAGTCTATCCAGACTTCAGACTTGTTGTAGAAAATACCGGCTTCATCCAGTACATCTTCAACCGTTAGCTCCGTTTCCGGGTCCTTGTAGTCGGTATACAGCTCGATGTGAACTGTATTTATTTTCTTGTACACTCTGCCGTCTGCAGAGAAGTTGTTGCTCTCCGGGCAGAGATAACAGATGAAAGGCGGGTCAGGTGACTCACCTTCCGCAAAATGGTCATAGGCATAGGGAATGCCCATGGCGACTAATAATGCAACAATTGATTCCACGGCTTAACCTCCCAGTGCCTTTTCGATATCTTTTAAGAGCTTTTCCTCTGCCGCTTCCTCTGCAGGTGCGATATGAGGAATTGCCCTTACTCTCCCGCCGCCTCGCTTGGCATGACCATGCTCCAGAAGATGGGCCAATTGATAGCGGTTTGAGGAATACACCGTTACCTGTATAGCATTGGCGTTTTCCGATGTGGTTTTGCTCTTCCAGCTCTTTGCATATTTTCCGGTCCTTACCGGTGCTCCGGCTGAAACCTGCTCTTTGCAGAGTTTGCCTGCGTTCTTGACGGATTCCTTCATATCATCCGTTGCCAGCTCGGCATATTCCTCTAAGCCTTTCATGACAGCATCAGCAAGGCCGTCTACAGTTACTCTTTCCATACCTATCGCCTTTCCTTCATGCACATGATCTTCATGCTTTTCTTTTTGAAGTTCATATGATCAATGCCGGTGATGTTGTAAAGATCACCTCGAAATGAAATGCGGTATTCAGTGGAAGTCAGAGAAACAAGTGCCTGACACCAACGGACGGTAAAGGCGATCTTGCCCTTCTCCACACGCTGACCGGCTTCCGCAGCTTCAGAGCTTACGGAGCTTTCCTCACCGCTGACCGTTGCATGGCAGGTATAGTAATCCGTCCAGACTTCCCTGTGGTTTCCGATGGCATCTACTGTCGGCACGTTCTTCTGAATCGTGATCTTCTCATTCATTGCGCCAATATCCATCAGAATGCCGCCTTTCTCATTCCTTCGAGAATCGCACGAAGGTCAAGGGTGAGTTTCTTATGGTCAGCTTCCTCACGGTGTTCGTAGCAATATGCTATGGAATACATCAAGGCAAGAAGTGTTTTCTTATCAGTAGAGTCGATATACTCCTGAACGGTCACACGGGCAACATCAGCACAAAGGGAAAGAGACGAATCAATCAGGCTGCCAATTAACGTGTCGTCATCGTTATGATCTACCCGAAGGTAGGTTTTTGTTTCTGCCAATGTAATGGTCATGGGTTCCTCCAAAAGAAGGACGGCACCAACCCGTAAGCTGATGCCGCCATTTTCTTTATTCCTTCAAAATGCCTGCAGAGCGAAGTCTTACAAGCAGATAGTTATTGAGAAAGGCATTGATGCCAGCCACGTCGGTTGCGGCACAGTCTTCCAGATCGTCAACAGCAAGCACGCCGCCTGCCACAGTCTTGGTAGCCCCCGCAACAGAAATGGTGCCGGAGTTGACGTTCAGACCGTCGCCGACCTTCACGATACCTTTCTGAGATTTCGTAGCAGTCTTCACTTCAGTAAAAGAACCGCCCTCAACTTCACTGCCTTCTTCAAAAACAACTTTACCGCCAAAATGGGTGACTTCGCCGCCCTGCTCGGTATAGTTTTTCGCATTATAGCTCATAGTATTTTCCTCCATAAATCAGGAGCAGCCACCGATTAAAGTGACTGCCCCGTTCGTTTTAACTCTCTTAGTTTGCCTTCTGCTGAAGCACCTTGATGGCTTCAGGAAGGATGAGTCTGCCGTCCAGACGCTTGGATACCAGGAATCCGACCTGACCGTTACCGGCATAAAGCTCATTAAGACGCTTGATGCTGATACCCTGACGGTCGCCGATCCAGTAGTAATAAAAATCACCGAATGCGATGGTCTTTGCACCGGCCTCGATTTCAGGAGCGAATGCGGAGGTGAAGTAACGCTTACCGAGAATGGTATCGTACTCTCCATCCTTGATGGCAGGCTGCCACAGATAGTTTCCGGTACCATCTTTCAGCTTTCTGATTGCCTTGATCGTGGAATCGTTAAGGATCCAGATGGCGTTCTTACGGTAAGGAGACTTGAGGCTGTAGAACAGGTCAATCAACTCATCCGCAGAGATTGCAGTGGCGCTATTGGTTGTAACACCAACCTGTGCACCGCCGGTTCCATTAAGAATACCGGTAGGCTTGTGCGTACCATTACCGTTAAGGAAGGCATCCTCTTCCTTGGCACCGATTCTGCGGGCAAACTCAGCGTGGATATAGCTTTCAAGGTCGAAAGCGGAATCCTGCAGGAGTTCCTCGGATACCTTGATGAGTGAACCCACCTTGTGGGCATCCAGGTTCACCTGACCGAATACTTCATCGCTTTCGGTATAAGCATCTTCCTCTTCCATCCAGGAAGCAGTACCGTGAGAAGCCACAACCGGGATCTTGTGAAGTCCGTTGGAAGTGGTAATGACGTGGGCGTGAGCACGAATGACGTTTTCCTCTTCCAGACCCTTGATGAGCTGACGCTCGAATTCGTCCGGTACAAGGTAACCGCCTTCGCTGTCAGTGCCTTCGGTAAGGGAGTTCCTCAGTTCAGGAGAAATACCCCTCATACGAAGCTGATTCCAGAATGCCTTCTTATAGGCATCGGAAGCTCTGCCGGTCTTTTCATCCTGTTTCTGATTGTCGGGCTTGGAAGTGAGGGGCTTGCTGGTCGCATTCTGCATCTCACGTTCCATTGCATCGAGCTTTTCCTGACGCTCAATTTCGTGACCAAGGTCTACGATTTCCTGTTCCATACGCTCATAGGTCTGGGTGTCCTCTGCGGACAGAAGGCCCTTTTCGTTACGGTGGGAATCCAGGAAGTCCTTAGCCTGTTCCCAGGTTTTTGCACGGTTAGTGCGCAATTCATTAATCTTGCTCATAGTGAAATTCCTCCATTATTTCAAAAGTTCGAGTCTCTTTTCGAGCTCGGTAATAGGTGTGCCGGTTTCCTCCGGCTGAGGTTCGGGTTTGGGTTCTTCGACAGGCTCCTGCTCCTCTGCTTTTTCTGCGGATTTACACTTGGCTGTCAGTTTGTTCAGAAGGGCCATTTCAACCTTTCTGCCTGAGAAACTGAAAGAAGCATCATCGCACTTCTTCTTTTTCTCATCCGTCAGGACATCGTCTGCAAAACCAAGCTCGATGGCTTTGTTTGCATTCATCCAGGTTTCCTGATCCATCAGATGACTGAGTTTTGCTCTCGACATGCCGGTCTTGATCTCGTAGGCATTGATAATGCTTTCTTTAACCTCATCCAGCATTTCGATGGCTTTCTCCATGTCATCGTGATTACCGAAGGCAATCGTCATCGGATTATGGATCATCATCATTGCAGTGGGAGCCATCAGGACATTGGTACCTGCCATTGCAATCACCGAAGCTGCACTGGCTGCAATACCGTCAATCTTGACTGTTACGCTTCCTCTGTAATCCATCAGCATTGCGTAAATCTGACTTGCAGCAACGCAATCCCCGCCCGGACTGTTAAGCCAGATTGTTACAGGGCCGTCACCGGCGAACAGCTCATCATGGAACATCTGCGGAGTCACATCATCATCGAACCATGATTCTTCAGCGATGGTTCCGTACAGTTCCAGGACGCGCTCAGCCTGTCCCGACTCTGTGTCGGTCTGGTTTATCCAGTTCCAAAACTTCTTGTTTTTCATCGGACGAACTTTCCTCCTTTTCTGTGTTGTTATCTACATCGCCCGGCTTCATATAGGCGTTGTATTCGGTAATGTTTTGAAGAGGTAGCATGTTTCCGTTGATCAGATACAAATCGCCGCCGTCTTCCGCAGGAATCCTATCGAGGTTTTCAAGCTCACGGATGTCATTGGCCGACATCCAGCCGTTCTGTCTCGCTGTGGCATATCCCTGCATTCTGCTTTGATAGTCGCCTCGGAGAAGTCCTTCCACATTAAATTTGAAGAAGTATTCTTTCTTCTCGTCGTCGGTAAATAGAGCACGTGACAAACTCTGTTCCCACCGGATGACCCAAGGATCCAGTGTGTACTTCACAAATTCGAGAGACTGCTGTTCAATATTGCTGAATGAGCTCTTATCGAGGTCACCGACCATATGGGGCGGCACCCTGAAAATTCGGGCAATCTCATCAATCTGGAACTTTCTTGTTTCCAGGAACTGCGCATCTGTCGGATTGATGGAAATCGGCGTGTATTTTAAGCCTTCCTCCAGAACAGCCACTTTGTTGGAATTGGAACTTCCACCGAACTGGCTCATCCAGGAATCCCTGATTTTCTGCGGGTCCTTCAAAACCCCAGGATGCTCCAATACACCGGAAGGCGCTGCACCGTTGGCATAAAACTTTGAACCATACTCTTCTGCTGCAATCGCAAGACCGATAGCGTTCTTTGCCATAGCGATAGGTGAATAACCGACCAGACCGTCAAAACCAAGTCCTGGAATATGAAGCACATCCTCCGGCATCAGAATGACGGAAGAGTTCGGCATATCCGCACCCTCTTCGGAGCTTTTCTGATATCGGTAATAGAGCTGACCTTTGTCGTTACGGTCTACTTCCATCTTTCCCGGCATCAGCGGATACAGACTGATGATCTCGCCTTTGCCGTTTCGGATGATCTGCGCATAGGCATTTCCGTACAGCAAAAGGTGCGTCATCAGCGTTTCCCTGAAAACAAAGCTTGTCATTTCCGGATTCGGCTCATCATGTAAAAGGAAATAGAGCGGATGATTCATCGCTTTTTCCTTGCCGCCGTCATCTGTATATTTGTAAAGATGTATCGGCAAGCCTGCCACCGCCTCAGCCAGAATCCTGACACAGGCATAGACCGCCGTCATCTGCATCGCACTTCGCTCGTTTACCGCCTTCCCGGAAGCAGAGCCACCAAAGAAGAAACTGTAACCGGAGCCTGCGGTTCTGTTCTGAGGAGAATCCCGCTTGCGAAACAAATCACTTATAATACCCATTGACTTTTTTCCTCCTTAACCAATAAAGAAAATGCCCCGGTCGTCATAAACCGAAGCACTGTTATCGTTTCCGCATCGAATCGCTCTGTCTAAAGCCATAATGGTTGCAACAGCGCCATCGATTTTCTCTGTACTTTTTTCTTTGTCTGCTTTGATGTTTCCGGCAGGATCGGTTCGGATATAGATGTTATCCATCATCCAGCGAAGCACCGGGTGGCCGCCGTGGGCTATCCGCTCTTCCAGCACCAGCTTCATCAGTTCCTTTGTCGGTGGACTCATCGAAGCAAATCCCTGACCGAAAGGTATGACGGTGAAGCCCATGTTTTCCAGGTTTTGAACCATCTGCACGGCACCCCACCGGTCAAAGGCAATCTCACGGATGTTAAACCGTTCACCGAGCTTTTCGATGAACTTTTCGATAAAGCCGTAATGAATGACATTTCCCTCTGTCGTCTGGAGAAAACCCTGTCTCTCCCATACATCGTAGGGAACGTGGTCTCGGTTTACCCTCACTTCCATGTTTTCCTCAGGAATCCAGAAATACGGAAGCACCACATACTTATCATCCTCGTCCATTGGTGGAAAAACCAAAACAAATGCACTGACGTCCGTTGACGATGACAAGTCCAGTCCGCCGTAGCAGACACGACCTTCCAGTTCTTCCGGGTCAACTTTAAATGCGCATTTATCCCACTTGTCCATTGGCATCCAGCGAACAGCCTGCTTGACCCATTGGTTTAGCCTCAGCTGTCTGAAGCTGTTCTCTTCTCCCGGGTTCTGCTTTGCCGACTCACAGGCCGCTTTGACCTTGTCGATTCCAACCGTAATCCCAAGAGACGGATTTGCCTTCTTCCACACCTCCGGGTCTGTCCAGTCGTCGCTTTCATCCGCACCATAGATTACCGGATAAAAAGTCGGGTCGATTTTTCTTCCCTCCAGAATATCCTTTGCCTTCTGGTGCGTTTCATAGCAGATTGACTTGGTATCTGTCCCGGCAGTGGTTATAAGGAAATATAACGGCTGCATCCTGGCATCTCCGGAGCCCTTAGTCATTACATCAAAGAGTTTTCTGTTGGGCTGTGTGTGTAGCTCGTCAAAGACAACGCCGTGGATATTGAAGCCGTGCTTCGAGTACGCTTCCGCAGACAGCACCTGATAGAAGCTATTTGTCGGAAGGAAGACTATGCGCTTTGTTGCCGTCAGAATTTTGCATCGTTTGCTTAGCGCCGGACACATGCGAATCATATCCGCTGCGACCTCGAAAACAATGGATGCCTGCTGACGGTCAGCGGCACAGCCGTAAACTTCTGCACGTTCCTCGCCATCACCGCAACATAATAAAAGAGCGACAGCCGCAGCTAATTCGCTCTTTCCCATTTTCTTCGGTATTTCAATATAAGCAGTGTTAAATTGCCGGTATCCGTTTGGCTTCAGCGTTCCGAAAAGATCCCGGATAATCTGTTCCTGCCAATCAATTAATTCAAAGGGCTTTCCCGCCCATGTGCCTTTCGTATGGCAGAGGCACTCTATGAAGTTGACTGCGTAATCGGCAGTGCCCTCATCATAGTAGGAGCCTTTGGCCATAAACTGCGTAGGCTTATATTTCTTCAGTTTTCGCAATCTGCGCTCACCTCCTCAGGGCACAAAAAATAGCCGCATTTCTGCGACCTTCATTTTTCCACGATATCATTATATCAGGTTCCTGCTATATAAGCTTCCACGATTTTACTCATTTGCTTTTTTTCAAAAAAAGTTTTCTGTACGAGCAACAGCCCCATCCGGAGCTGAAGCTGCTTGCTATTTGGTTGTCTGGTTCTTTAGAACCGTTTGATGCTTGCGTTATCCTCGGCATCGAAGCTGACGCTATAGCGGTATTCGCATCCCCGCTCGTCCTTGCTGATCACCCGGATGCCGCCTTCAAAGGCGCTGTAAGCTCTGCCGAAATGTTCCCCTTCGGGGAGCTGGCTGATTACCTGCTGTAACTGCTTTTCTGTCATGGTGTTCCTCCTCGATTTCGGGCTCTGCCCTTTTGGTAGTGTGGATATTACCATTGTGTTCTTGGTATAGCAAGTCAATTCTTGATAATAAATTACACAATTTTCAGGCTAAAACGAAGCAGTTTTTACTGCGTTTCACCACGATCTCCCGTCAGAATGAAATGCACATATTCCTTTGGTCGCTCTTCAATGAGCAGGACCAGCTCATGAAAATCCATCTCAAAAGCGATACGCTGAACAGTCCTCGTATCGAACATGTTCGTCCGTCCGGTTGCCCTAACAGCAAGCACCTGAGTTACTTCTTTCTCAGTCATTGTCGCACCTCCGACATGAATCTTCTCCGAAAGCGACCGACAAACCGCTTCCGTTATCCCAAGCCACTCCTATTGAGCCGATGTCGTCCACATAGCGAACGGTTCCTTTTGTTCCAACAGGCGGTGCTTGAAAATCCGACATACTCAAAAGCTCCACACGGCATCCTACCGGGTACTGCTCTCTAAGCCGTTCCACTGTTTCTCTGCTTGGAAATCCTTTCATTCTTCGTCACCATCCTCTCCGTTTAAAATCGCCTTGATTTCTTTCTGCACCTCCGGGTCCTGGAGTCTTTCCTTTGCTTCCTCCACATCGAACTCTACCGTGTTTTCCGGTGTGGGAATCGGGTCGCAGCCGGGTGCGTAATTTTTGCGAATGTCATTCTTGAAAGCTGAGGAGCCGGAAAGGTTAGCCATAAGAATTTTTCTCGCGCCCTTGTACTCGTCTCCAATTAGTCCGATGCGGAGCAGAATGCAGCGGAAAGCGTACTTTTTGTTGTCGATTGGCTTGTCTTTGGCTGTTACCCTCTTGGCGTTTCCCATCATCTCGCAGAGCTTGCAAACGAAGGTGCTGTATGCCTGAACCTGTTCAGGTGTTGCCTCTCCGTCAAACCATGGGAAGGAAACCTTCTCCTCATCCACTTCAATGGGAAGTTCGTCCGCTTTGAATGCCTCGCAGAAAAGGTCGTGCTTTGCTTCCACGTACTTTTTGAGGTTCGCAAGTCCTTCTTCACCCAGCTTTTCCTTCGGGTAGGCAATGGCGATCATGCTTTCTTCGGTTTCGACCTCTGCTTCAAAGCCTCTTTCACAAAGGGCTTCAATGAGCTGCTCGACTTCCTCGCTGTCGGCGCTGTCATCAAAGCTCAAAACTCCGTTCTTGTCTACCATGAGGTAGTCGATCTGGTAGGCGCAGGAAGGAACTCCGAGGTATTTGGCATCGCATTCCATAATTTCTCCGATTGTCTGAACCAGCTTTTTTCGCTCAGAACCTGTTACGTTGTAGTTGATTGTCATCTTAAAAATCCTCCTAAATGCTTATTCCATAAGGGTTTGCCCCTTTGGTGTCTATATAGATCACTCAACGGGGCTCATAAGTCAACAACTATGTCCAAAACATATCAAAAAGTTCACATCTTCTAAGAAGCCCCTAGAGTGTGTTTCTAAATGCATACCCTATCAGGTTATGCAAGAAGAATGCGGATACAGGCCAAATGAACAAAGGCGAGGAAACGGGATGCGAGCTTATCATAACGCATGGCAACTCTGCGGAACTCCTTGAGCTTGAGGAAGAATGTTTCGACAAGATGACGTTCCTTGTAGAGCCACCAATCGACAAACCACGGGTCGGAGTTATCTGACTTGGGAGGGATGCAGAAATTTGCGTCTTGGTCGGCGATAAACTCGCGAAAGTCCCACTTGCCGTAGGCTCTGTCAGCGAGAACGGTAGTGTCTTTGAGGTCAATTCGGCGAAGAAGTTTTTCGGCGACAGTAATGTCGCATGTATTGCCGGTCGTCAATAGGACCTCGATCGGATTGCCCAGGGCGTCCACAACGGCATGAATCTTGGTGCTTCTGCCGCCACGACTGATGCCGATGCACTGATTAACCTGCGTCCTGTCTTCACAGGCAGTTACCTTTTGGGCGGGAGATTCTACGGTTTTGGAGGATTTTGAGAGCCCCCTCTCTCGGCACCGGCGCTTGCCTTATGTGCCTTGATGTAGGTGCTGTCTATGCTGATGTCCTGCAAATCAGCATCCTCGCCAAGTTCATGAAAGATTCTCTCGATCAGGCCGTTCTCAGACCACTCCCTGAACCGCTTGTACACCGTCTGCCACGGTCCATACCGCTCCGGCAGGTCGCGCCACGCCGCTCCACTTCGGGCGATCCAGAAGATGCCGTTCAGCATCTCTCGGGGGTCCCGCTTCGGTCGCCCCTTGTCGCCCGCCTGACGCTCTGGAAAATAGGGCTGCAGTCGCTCCCATTCCGCGTCTGTCAGTTCGTACCGTCGAATCACTCGTGTCATCTCGTTCACCTCATGAGTTATTTTCGACATTCATGCCCTGTTTCCCTTTTTGGTTTTTTCTCTATTTGCATATTTCCTCGTTTCTCGCCAGGATTTATGCTTTTGAAAACACACTCTAATGCCAGTCAGGAGAAATGATTGCAGCCTTGAGTACGTCCGCATCCTGATATCCGACAAACCTCGCTTTCATCTGGCCGCCTTCTTCAATGACAATGGTCGGTGTACTCATGACCAGGTATTTTTTCATTCTCGGGTCTTCAGTCTCAACATTAATAAACTCATAGTCCGCTGAACAATTCTCAGCTACTTCTTTAATAATCGGCTTCATCGCCTGACAGGGTTGACACCAATCGGCGGTAAACAATAACACTTTCACTGGGATACCTCGTTAAATTTCATGTCTAAATACTTAGCGGCTTCCGGAACGGCCCTTTCAAAAACCGTCAGATACCGCATGGCCGAACTCTTCTCCCCGTTGGCAAGTGCAAATTCCCTGAGGGACTTCTTTTTAAAGAATCCCGGCTGATTGCACCAACGGGCAATCGTGATATACATTCCACGATACGGACTTTCTGTGTAGCGGTTAAACCGCATAATATATGGAAGACAGTGGTATTTCATCAGAAGCTCGATCCTGCGGAAGAGGTCGATGATGTCCTGCCGCCAAAAGTCCGCATCCCACTTGTCCGCACGGTCAAAACCGCAGAAGCAGTAGAACTTCGGTACGGCATTGGTATATTTACGGATCAGCTTCAGCTTATCCTCAATGAGCGGCATGTCCGCAATGTTATCAAAAGCGAAAATATAGTCACCGTCATAGTTGGAGCGGAACAGCACCTCACACTTTTCATCGGTAAGCAGCCTTTCATCAAGGCCCTGCTTAAACTGAAAAGGTCTGCCCGTTGCCTGCAGGATTTCCAAAAGCATCCGCCAGTTGGGGCATCCGAAGAAGTTATCATCCAAAAGACAGATCTTCGGTCGGCTCTCATCGTAAAACTCAAACAGCGGGCTATGCATCTGCACACGGTCGTAGTTTTGATTTACACAGAAGGAACATTTGCGAAAGCACCCACGGGTCAGAAAACCGATGGAGTAATCCGTATAATAGGAAAACTCTCCCGGCTTCTTTCCCGCTGCAATCTGTTCAGCGACCCACTCATCATACAGATGATAGTCCGGCCTGTGATGTTCTACTTCATCCGGTAGTGCCGGAGCCTTGTCATAATAAAAGCCGGTACCGCCGAAGCTGACATTTGAAAGCTTCAAGACGGTATCCGGCACTTTTGTATCGGTGAACACCTTTGAAATATATGCTTTATCGTAGTCTTCCAGGTTTTCATAATCGAGCTTGAGGATGACATCATCGCCGCATTCTTTGTGATACCCGGAAAGCTTCATGCAGGCAAGATTCGGAAACCGATGCCTTTTTCTGCCGATCAGGTCGGCATCAATAATTGCTATTTTCATGATGTCAGCTCCTTTCCCTTAAGCATTTCTCTGATCACAGCCCACCGTTCTTTCCCGCAGAAGGATTCACATTCTTCTTCATTGAGATTGTCGCTGACTATTTTCAGAACATATAATTTCCGGCACGGAATCCGTGCAATTTTGAAAAGCTCCATATCACAGATACAGCCAGTTTCAAACAGAGGCTTGTCCACAAAGGACTCTGCCGTATAGCAAGGCGTATGGAGACAGTCAAAGTTTTGATTCAGAGGAATCCGTTCACCGGTTTCAAGCGATACCGCCTCAGACGGTTCTATAATCGTTCCCGGCTTTATTCCGTTAGCGCCACAAAAACCGATGTTGACTATAACGTCATTCGGATTGATATTCGGAAGACTTACTGCTCCGATTCCTATCACGCTGCACGGAAGACCGAGATACTCAGCTTCCCGTTTCATAGCAACAAGAATATGAATCTTTGCAGATTTATCATTTTCCTTCATCTTTGAAGTTCTCCAATCCGTCTGCCCACACGATTCCGGAGAGTACAAAATATGCATTACCGAGGTAGATGCCATTTCCCCAAAGACGATATTCCGCAGAATCCGAAGCCGGGTCTTTTAGCCACTTGATGATCTGCTTCTCCGTTTTCGGTTTGGATGCGTGGGTAACCAGTTCTCTATGGGTTTCAAAAATCTTGTACCATTCATAGACTTCTTCACTTGTCGGATGCTTGGTTCCGAGGTCGGAACACCACCAGTCCGGAAAACCCTGTAGTCTTGCACATTCTGTCGGCGTCAGACGGCGGACGATATAATGCACTCCGTCATCATCTTCATCATTGACGATGGGCGGGTCTTTGTAGTCCGTAGCCACGAGGGTGTTTGCCACTTCCTCGGAAGCCATGGTGAAGAATGATGCTTTGCTTGCCGAATATGTCGGCTCGGCAACAGCTCCCGGACCTTTGGCAACAAGTGTCGGCTGCACTTCCTCTTCAATGGCGGGTTTATACTGTGCGTTTTTGCCTTGGTTAAAAGCATCACGACCGATACCGTAGGCTACTGCGTGGCGATCCGTACCATCCAGGGTAAAGCACACATCCTCATTGACACCGCTGCCCTGGGGACCGTTGTTGTCGGCTCTGCCGATCATCGACCCCTGCAGCACAAAGGTCTGCTGATGGATGCCGGGTTCAGCGGCAAGGGCTCCTGCTTTATCTTCCAGGTCTCGCACTTCTTCACGCTGATTCTGTGAAAAAGCAACCACGACCATTCCTCCTTGCGCGCAGTCGGGCCGTCCGCCGTTGGCATCCAGCGTTCTGGTGGAATCCGCTTCATAGAATCCGCTGTGAGGGTTGTCCGATTTCATGGCATTGCTTGCCTTGGAGCAGACACCGTAAACCTTCTGCTCCATCAGAAGAGGAACATTTCCTCCTCCCGTGCCACAGCGTTCCGTGATTGTCTGCACAACTCCGTCTTCGGAAAACTTCACTCTCGAATCTGTAGGATGGTTTTCAATGGCAACAGCCGCCGGAACAACACCCGCTCGGAGGGTCGGTGAGGTTTCTTCCTCATAGCCGATGCTTCTGCTCTTTGCGGAATGCTCCGTACAGAAGCCGGCGGATTCCATAACAATAGGAGGATGATGTGCCTCAGCTCTCAGTGTTGCTGTTTTGTCTTCCAGCACATCCATGCGGTTTCCGCCCTGGTCGCAGAGGACTAATCTTTCATTCTCTCCGCTTGCTGCTCCAACGCTCTTTTCAGGATTTTCGGCAGTTCTTTGCCACGCACGAAAGCCCTCCGCAGAATACCCAGACAGGCCTTCCGACTCAAAGAGTATCTTTCCGGCACACCGGTCTGTAAAATCTGCGACAAGGTAGATACGTTTTCTGCGTTGGGGCGTTCCCCAGTATTGCGCGTCAAACACTCTCCATGCGACTGACCAGCCGTTTCCCAGGATTTCTCCGGAAGGCAGCCACTTATCAGGCGCAGGAACAGATACGGTTTCGTCACAGATTTTGCAGAAGCTTTCGAGGACGCATCTGAAATCTTCTCCTTTGTTGGAGGAGAAGGCGCCGGGGACGTTTTCCCAGACAGCGTATTTTGGATATTGTCCATTGGTTTTTTCCCTCATTTCTTTGATAATGCGGATGGCATCATAAAAAAGAGACGACCTTGAGCCGTCAAGACCGTCCCGTTTCCCTGCGACTGACATATCCTGGCAAGGGCTGCCGAATGTGATTATGTCAACCGGCTCGATGTTCCCGCCATCCATCTTGGAAACATCTCCGTAGTGTTTGACAAAAGGCAGCCGCTTCGTTGTCACTCGAACAGCATAAGGCTCAATTTCCGAAGCCCATACCGGAGTAACACCCGCCAGCAGTCCTGCCAAAGGGAAACCCCCGGAGCCGTCAAACAGGCTGCCGAGGGTCATCTTTCTTTCACTCATGCGTTTCAACCTCCTTAACGAGATCCGCATACATCAGCTTTTTACCGTCACGCTCCACATAAATCTCATCCGGGCTGATGCCGTCTTCCACGGCTCTCCGGAGAATAACGGAAGCATACTTCTCATCCAATTCCATCGTGTAGCAGACTCTGTTCGTCTGTTCACAGGCCATCATGGTTGAACCGGAACCGCCGAAGGTGTCCAGCACGATGCCGTTTTCCTGGGTGCTGTTTTTGATTGGATAGCACAGAAGATCCAGCGGCTTGGAGGTAGGATGGTTTGCATTCTTCTTAGGCTTCGCAAAGTTCCATACGGTTGTCTGCTTTCGGTCGGAATACCAGTTGTGCTTTCCGTTCTGCAAAAAGCCGTAGAGTACCGGTTCATGCTGCCACTGGTAGTCGCTCCGTCCGAGGACGAGGCTGTCCTTGACCCAGATACAACAGCCCGCCAAATGGAAGCCTGCGTCAATAAACGCCTTGCGGAAGTTCAATCCTTCGGTATCGGCGTGGAACACATAAGCCGCCGCACCTGCAGAAAGAAATGCTGCCGCTGCTGTGAAGGAATCGTAGAGGAACTGGTAAAATTCCTCGTTCTTCATGCTGTCGTTCTGGATGGTCAAGCCGGATGCGCTCTTGAATGACACTCCATACGGAGGGTCGGTCAAAAGTAAATTTGCTTTCTTGCCGTCCATCAGCTTGGCAACATCGTCAAGGCTTGTGGCATCGCCGCAAACAAGACGGTGTCTTCCAACCGACCAAACATCACCCTTTTCCACGAATGACGCTTTCTCCAGGGCTTCCGACAGGTCAAAGTCATCATCCTCGGCATCGGTTTCATCACTTTTGAACAGGTCTGCCAGTTCCTTTTCATCGAAACCGGTCAACGAAACATCAAAGGCTTCACCCTGCAATGCTTCAATCTCCACCTTCAAAAGTTCTTCATCCCATCCGGCATCGAGAGCCATTCTGTTATCGGCAAGGATGTATGCTTTTTTCTGAGCCTCTGTCAGATAATCCACATACACGCACGGGACCTCAGGAATGTGTTCTTCCTTGGCGGCTAAAACTCTGCCGTGGCCGGCTATGATGTTCAAGTCTTTGTCTATGATGACGGGATTGACGAAACCAAATTCACGCAAAGAAGCCCGGAGTTTATTGATTTGCTCCGGACTGTGCGTTCTTGCGTTATTGATATAAGGTACGAGCTTGTCTATCGAAACAAGCTGCATTTCACTGGTCGTTTTCATACGAGCCCCCATTCCGCGAACTTCTCAAAGCCGCCTACGGTGCGGATATAATCACGAGCGATTTCCACGATCTCAGAATAAGGTTTGCCGTCCACCGTCTCATCTCCGATGGCACAGCACAGTTCCACAGGCTTTCCCGTTTTCTGTGCCTTGAGCCATGCGTAGATATTGACGCTGACATCGGCTTTACTCAGATCCTTGCCGTGCAGACCGCCGCCGGTCACGCTGTCAGCCATATCGGAGCCGAGCTTTCTGTTGGTAGCGCCGGTATCTACATCCGTGCCGCCAGTCCAATCCCCGATGGGGTTGACTTCCGCAAAGGGATACTCTTCCATAAGTTCGGTTGAGTCCGCATTGCTCTGACAGATGATCAGACGGTCACCGTCAAGGATGTACTTGCCGTCCGCTTCATAGGTTCTGTAAATGTTCCTTGCAATTTCCGACAGCTTCTTCTGCTCACCGGTCACGGGCATTCCCTTAAAAATGCCGTTGTCACCGCAGCGGGTCTTTCCGCGCTGATTTTTTGCAAGGTGTACATCCTGGGGAACTTCTACATAATCAACTACTACACTTCCGGCAATACGAGCTGCGATATCAATGACATCCTCAACGGAAATATGTGTAGAAGTCTCAGCGATGACATGACAGACTCTGTGTCCGACCAGCACTTCAACTGCGATTTTCGGGTTCTCCTGCTGTTTGTAGGCCAGGTCAACAATTGCCCCGGCAATGCGATCTGCAATTTTATCCGGATGGTCCGGATTCACTTTTTCGTACATAATTATCATCCTTTCCGAGCGTTCAGAAGACGCTCCATCAAATCGTCCTGAGGGCTTGCTCCGCCCCATTCCACTGAACAGTTGTCACGCACCACGGAGTAAATCTGATACCAGGCGGCATTGATCTGCTTCATATAGTCTCGACTCATCGCTACATACGGGCTTGCGATTGCATTCCCCGTTGTCGGGTGCTTTGCCAAAAATCCGTATTCGCTGATGCACTGTTCGCACTGTATCCATCGGGATACGCTCATTGCGTACTGCTCGATCTGCGGAATGGTAACCAGCTTCTCACAGCCACGCTCGACAAGCCATCTGTATGTGTCGTTGAATACTTCCTCCGCACATAAATCCTTGCCGCTCTTTTGTTCAGATTTCAGAAACTCCTTTACAGGAGGGACGTCTACACCGCTGAACTCTGCCGGTTCAGGCAGCACCATTGCGCCGCCCGCTTTTCCGTCACTGATTTTCTCGACCAAAGGTTTCGGCTTCGGCCCTGTTCCGGGTCTTGCACCACCTCTGGCAGTACCATCTTTAGCCATTCTTTTTCTTTCCCTCTCTTTCCGCATTTTTCATGGCCGCATAGAATGTGGGGTCAGAATAACCCTCCGCATTTTTGTGCCAGTTGATGTTTTTATTTGTCTCTGCTTCACGCTGCGCCTTACGAAGCGCACGTTGTTTTTTCCTGTCTCTCATAGGTCCTCCTGAATCCGGGGGTTAATACCCCGTTTGAATAGCAATTTTTGCGTAAATGACCCAGCGCCGGTCTCCTGCGGGTCCCTTGGTAGAGATGAAAACCGCCCCTGGGGGTCATCGGTCACCCAGCTCCTGGTGTGTCCGTTGGTGGCACGAGCGGCACAGGCTCTTGAGGTTGCTCCGGGCGTGTGTGCCTCCCTGACTGACCGGCACGATGTGATGCACCTCATCCATCAGCGAGACCCTGCCTTCCTCAAGGCAACGCTCACACAGCGGGTGCTCCCTTGCGTAGCTGTCACGGATACGCTTCCAGGCTCGACCGTACTTCTTGTGTTTGTCCGGTGCCCTCACGTAGAGGTCGTACTCACGGTTTGCTTTGGCAGCATGTTCCTCGCAGTAACGGTTCTCTGTCAGGTTGGGACAGCCTGGGTAAGCACACGGCTTCTTCGGTTTTTTCGGCACGTAATCATCTCCTCTCTTTCCCGCCGTCGGTCTCTCGTTTACACCTCAGGCTTTTTAATTTTTTGAATTTTTCTTTTATCACAAACTTTATGATGTACCAGCATTGCTCTGCGGCACTGACTTTTCGGTATGGCATGGGTCTCATCCTTTCAGGCATTAAAAAAGGCCGCGATAAACGCAGCCGTAAAAAGGGCACGAAAAAAGCCCGAAGGATTTCTCCCCGAGCCATTTTTCCACGATACCATTATATCATGTTTCCGCCATAGAAGCTTCCACGATTTTACTCATTTTCTCTGCCGGACATTTTTTCTCTGCCCAGTTTTCCACGATACCATTGTATCACGTTTTCGCTATAGAAGCTTCCACGATTTTACTCATTTGATTTTTTTCTTATTTCCCGTACAGAAGCAGGCTGAGTTTTGCTAGTGCTCTGTTCTTTTTGTTGTAGGCAGAGGACTGTTCAATTCCGAAGTAATCCATGATTGCCCTGATCGCACCGCCCCGTTCACGATAGGAAACCCAGTAGTAAGTCTCAAGGCAGGCACGTTCTTCCTCGGTCAGGGAAGCAAGGGCGGGTTCCATCCACTCCATGTATTCCACTGCCTGACGGTATCTTTCCTTCAGCACATCAATCTCATACAGCCCTTTGATGTACCGTTCTTCGGTTGCCTGAGGATTATGGGGTCCTTTCGGCATATCCGATAACACCGGACTGCCAATGGAACTCATACGCTCATGGACGAAGTTAATCTTCTCATCGGTATGCTCAATGATATCCTTCATTGCGCCGAAATCTGTCAGCGCCTTTTCTGTTGCCGCAGTCTTATCCAGGTACTGCCACATAATGCTCATAAATTCGCACCTCCGATTTTTATTCCCTCGGATTGGCACGTTTTTACTATGATTGTCTTTCGTTTACTCTGATTTTCTCATCATTCGCCGGTATCGACATCGGGGTACTCTTTTTCAAGCATCTTTATCAGGTACTCCCCGTCAACATCGGTCAGAATCTCATACCACTGAGAACGGAAGAACCCTTTCAGCTCTGTCACTTCCGCTCTTGCAATGATATTCTCCGGGTCTTTGTCCAGGCGTTTCAGAGCCGCCCGGTAATCTTCGGCGGCATTCTGCACGATGGCATTCGCAAGCGCCTGATAAGGATCAAGTCCATCATTTAAGCCTTTCTTCATCTACGACGCACCTCAGCTTTCACTGCCGCAATCAATGCTTCCTGGGTCATGTCCTTTTTCTCCAGCCTTCTTAAAATCTCACCGTCAATGGTGTTCTCGCAGATGATGTGCTGGATGACCACCGTTTTATCTTTCTGACCCTGACGCCACAGTCTTCCGTTTGTCTGCTGATACAACTCAAGGCTCCACGTCATTCCGAACCAGATGATGGTCGAGCCGCCCTCCTGCAAATTCAGACCGTGACCGGCACTTGCCGGATGAATCAGACCGACCGGGATTTCTCCACGATTCCACCGCTCAATGCTGTCGCTTGTGTTGATGCGATCGAACTTCACTCCAAGTTCGGAAAGGCGATGACTGATTCTGTCAAGGTCATGCTGAAACCAATAGGCTACGAGAACCGGCTTGCCGTTTGCGGCTTCAATCATATCTTCCAGAGCATCAAGCTTTCGCTCATGGAAATCAACAACCTTCCCATTGTCGTTATAGATTGCACCGTTTGCCATCTGTACGAGCTTTCCGCAAAGAGTAGCGGCATTGGCGGCAGTGATCTCTTCATTCGGAAGAATCATATTCGATTTCAAAGCCATATACCGATCCAGCTCTTTCTCATCCATTTTCACCACATACTCGCTCTCTATCCGCTCCGGCATTTTCAAATAGTCCGCACTTTTCATGCTGATAGTAATGTCGGATATTCGTTTATAAATATCTTCTTCGGCAAAAGGAAGCGGCTCATATTTCATGGCGTACTGGGAAGCACCTACACGAACCGGTCTGAAATATGCAGTGCGGAATCTGGTAAGGAATCTCCCCAGCCTCTTTCCCAAATCCAGTATCCGATACTCGGAAAACAGATCCTGTAAGGAGTTGGGTGCCGGAGTTCCGGAAAGACCGACCACTCTTTTTGCTCCCACTCTTACCTTCAAAGCGGCTTTTGCTCTTTTTGCTTGAGGGTTTTTATATGATGACAACTCATCCAACACCAGCATATCGAAATCAAGAGGCACACCGCTTTCCTCCACCAGCCACGGCAGGTTTTCACGATTGATCACATAGATATCCGCTTTGCGAAGAAAAGCGATTTTTCTTTCTTCCGCATTGCCTACCGCAACGCTCATTTTCAGATCCTTCAGATGATCCCATTTCTTCAGTTCCGCAGGCCATGTGTCACGGGCTACTCTCAAAGGACCGACAACCAGGACTTTTCTAACCTCAAACCTGTCATGCATCAGCTCTTCTATGGCGGTCAGGGTGATAACCGTCTTTCCTAACCTAAGCCCATGTCCAGCAGAACAGCGGCAACAGGATTTTCCTCGATAAAATCAATTGCATATTTCTGATAATCATGCGGAATGAACTTCATACGGCATCACCTCCTCTTTTTTTATTTTCATTATCCATCCCTACTCTTTCTCCATTTCTTTATATCCATTTCCCTTATCCACTTTTACTCTCACCATCTTTTTCCCCTTTCATCTCCATAACCAATTCCCCGATTCCTTCTTTACTGTCGATGACCTCGACCCTAAAGCCGTAATCCCTTAATTTCTGTATTCTCGCTGTCTGCAGCGGTCGGGGTTTCTCCCCCGGGGCTTTCAGTTCTGCGAAAATGATTCTTCCGTTAGGAAAAAGCACCATTCGATCAGGTACTCCATCAAAACCCGGAGAAGTGAATTTCAGGCAAAGTCCGCCTGCTTTTTCCACCTCATTTTTAAGTCTCTTTTCTATCTCACGCTCTCGCATTCCATTACTCCTTTTTTACACTCCATTTTTACATCCCATCTTTTTCCTCAACAGAAAAAGCACCAAAGAACAAGGAACAAGCAAAATACTGAAAAACGAAAAAACTTAAAAAAAATATGATCTGAGGAACAAGAGAACAAAAAGCACCATTTTTTCTATATATCTCTCTACCTATTGTTTTTTTACCCTTTTACCCCTTTTTTCTTTACTTCTATACTCATTAGATAATTTCTTGTTCTCTTTGTTCTATAACTACCGTATAGGCTATTTTTCCTTGGATTTACGGGGGTTTTGAGGTTTTGGGAGCAGGAACGAGGTGGAGGAACGATGCCGGAACGAGTTTTTCTTCGTTCCATTTCGCCTTTTCAGCTCGTTCCTCGTTTCCCCCGCTCGTTCCATCGCTCGTTCCTTTATTTCCTCTTATTTCCTCTTATAAGCTCTCTGTTTCCCGTACACCGGGAAGGTCATGCTGCCGTCTTTGTTGCCGGTGTATCTTTCCCAACCGTCAATCTTGGCCATGATCGCTCCGATCTCATAGGAGTCGGATTTCTTAATGGAAGAGGATTCTTTGCCGAAACACTCGCACCAGATTTCCATGTTGCAGACAGTGTCTCTTTTCACGGTTCCCTTGGCTCCGATTTCACCACTGTTCAGGAAGGATCTTCTGTCAAAGAGATCCATGCTGTTCCAGTTTTCCGGCAGCAGTTTCTCCAGGTATTCCCTGACCAGTCCTTCACGCTCATCGGATTCCATTGCGACCGACTGCTCATCTGCCGCCTGCATCGCTTCATCACCTTCCATGATGAGCTTTTCTCCACTTGCGTTCAGTACCAGAGTTTCAGCCCAGATTTGATCCACTTCATCCTGTGTCAGCTCCCATGGCTTCTTCTTTCCGAGATTGACACGGAGCGGCCAGAAACGACGGTTACCGGTAATGTCCCTCAGGAATCCGCTCTCGGCATTGGTGGTGCCGACGATGATGCACTGACGGGGATGGTTTTCTACCGAAATGCCATAGGAAGCACGGTACTTGTCATCCACACGGCTGATGAAGCTCTTGATGGTTTCTACCTCAGCCTTTTTCATACCGGCAAGCTCACTCAGTTCCAAAATCCAGTAACCCTGAAGCTTTTCAGGGCCTGCCTTATCCTTCATATCCCCGATGGTCAGCGAATCTGAATACCATTTCCCTGCCAAGCGGGCAAAGAAGGTGGATTTTCCGATGCCCTGCGGACCGTTTAAGATAGGCACGGTATCGAACTTAAAGCCGGGGATATAGATTCTGCGCACAGCAGCTATCATGCTCTTCCTTGCCACGGCTCTCGTATAAGGCGTATCCTCAGCATTGAAGTAATCAATGTAGAGTCTTTCCACACGCTCCACGCCGTCCCATTCAGGCAGGCTGTCAAAGTATTCTTTGATGGGATGGTAGGCACGTTCCGCTGCTACCGCCTGAATCGCATCCTTTGTCTTCATCGGGGAATAGATGCCGTAGGTATCGGAGAGGTAGACCTTCATAGCGGAGTTATCCGTATCGTTCCAGCCGTCCTTGACCTGCTTCCAAGGCAGGCCGCCTCTGGCATCGATACCGTCACGGTGAAGGTTAAAAGCGATGTTTTTGAGCTTCGGATCATTATGGAGAATCAGAACGATGTTGTTCAGGGTCTCTTTAATGGAGCCGTCCTTTTCCAGTTCCAGATTCTTCGTCCAGTCGTTTTCTTCAACATTGAACTCTTCACCGGCAGCTTCCATCTTTGCTTTCAGGAGTTCCTTTTTGACCTTCTCATCTTTAAGTGCAAAATCGCACATCTGCTTGAAGCTTTTCTTCTCATCGTCGTTTCCGAAGCGATGAACCCTTACCAGGTCAAAAGAGTTGAGCAGCATTCCGGAGGCAGGGTCTGTCGCATGATGGGACATAGCAAACTTTTCTTCATAAATCAGAACACCGGCTGCGCTCTCGCCCTTCAGATAGTCATATCTTCCGGGAACTTTTGTTGAAGGGGCGTATACATCCCCTAAAAAGAATTCAATCGTGTCACGAATGGGATAGGCATTGCAGAATGCCCCAACGATACCGTCCTTCTGGAGCGGGTCCTTCTGCTTCTTCCCTGTGGTCTTCTCTTTGACCACGCTCTCGCGGCTGCTTGTAGGAAGCAGACTAATATCTTTCCAGTCGGGGTGAGCGGATAAATACTTATCCGGATCCAGCCACTCACCGTCAACCGATTCAAAAACATAAACACCGTTTGAAGGGCAGGACGGCAGATACATCAGCTGATTCACCTTATAACTGCACTCATCAAACTGATCGATGCCCCACTCTGCCGCAAAGTACCTGGCAATCGCCACATACTCATCCGGAGTGACATCACGGGTCAGCGGAATCAGAAGACGGAGTCTCGGTGCTTCGGGTGTGTGGGAATGGGTAGAATAGATATAGGATGTATAGGCAGAAAGCATTTCATAGTTTTCTACGAAATCTGCCAAAGCGTTATCCACATCAAGGGTAAGTACCGAACGGGAGACCACGTTCTCAATCTTCCTTCTGCCGCCCTTCAGTTTGCCGCAGACAAATCCACCTTTATCCTTAGCGACATCCCTGTCCGCTTTTTTCATTTTCTTATACTCTTCCACCGTTTCCGTAGTGCGGATGGGTGTTTCGAGTCTGTCCTTCAGTTCTTCCCATGTGGTGGTCTTATTCGACCAGAACTTGGCCATACAGCTGTTGCCGTAGGCAATCGCTAAATCACGCATTAAAATATTCCTCACTTTCAAGTTTTTCTGTACTGGTTTTTCTCAGGAGTTTGTCTACCTGAGATCTGTAATGCTCATAGGCTTCCGCACTTTCTAATCCGATCGTTGCGTCAAAGCTTCCCTGATTGTTGCCCAGATTTTCCGAAGACAGAAAGACGATGTCCGGTTCGGCAAGCACCAGCTTGGCATGCGCAAACGGGCTGACGTACATTTCTATGTCCGGATACCAGTTCTTATATTTCTGAGCAATTCGGGCGTACTTGGAGTTGACTATGATTGTCACGTTTTCGCTTCTGACCCGTAAAAGACGAGTGAGAAAAGCCATATTAGCAATGGAGTGCGAACAGATAGTAATGTTGCCGTCATGTTTCATTAATCGCTGAAGCCTTGTATTCCAGGTGACCCCGAAATTGGAAAGCTTCATTTTTCCTTCAACTACTATCCCTGCAGTATCTGTTTTCATTTCCATTTCGTCTTTTTCCATCTTTCTGTTATTTCGCTTTTATTCTTTTTCGCAGTTAGGCAGGATACCGTCTGCCTTCAGCAGATCATAAATGAAGAGTCTTCCCTTCTGCGTCCACTTGGTAATCATGCTGTTTCCGGCAGAGCCATCCGGGCGGGTGTAATTGTAAGTGAAGCTCTGGGTGTAGCCTTTTTCGGCATACTTCTGATACAGAATCCATTGCTCACCCTGCTTGAACTGAATCTTCTTTTCCTCAAGCCACTGATTCAGCTTGACAGCGCTCCAGCCGTAGTCTTTTGCAATAACAGTGACCTTCACCAAATCAGGACAGGCCAGAACCTTGTCGTGGTAGTCAGCTTTCGGGTGCAGCTCCGCAATCTGCTGTGCCTTGAAGGCACATTCAAGAGCCAGTCTTTCCTTCTCTTCACGTTCCGCTTTTAATGCCTGCAAGGCGTTGATCAGAACATCCGGATTCTGAAGCACCTCGTCGATAGCGTAGACACCATGCTTGCGGATGGAAGGAATCACCTCATGGGTAACCCAACGCTTAAACTTCTTAGCTTCCGGTTTGCGGCTACCGAGGATGAGGGAATAGAGACCTGCTTCATTCACGGCGTTTACCGGAAGTCCGTTGCTAGCACCCTCGATTGAAACTAGGGTGCGTTCATCCTCATCAAGACGATTAATAGCATCTGTAGCATTGGCAATCTCCAGCACCCTGCACACATCCGCTGCAACGAACCACGGCTCACCGCCTCTCTCTACGGTTCTTACCGCAGAACCCTCATACTCAAAAACCTGTAAACTTGTGTTGTGCATATCGGCACCTCCGTAAAATTTATTTCGTAAGGCACTCCCTTACACCAGAACAGGTTTTGACCCCGGTTTAACAACCCACTTTTTCAAACTTTTTTATTTTTTTCTTTCGTTTCTTCGTTCTCGTTCTGTTTATGCTTTCTGATAAAACTCCATCGTGTCGCCGTCAGCCCGAAGTACCAGTCCTTCTGCCCAGGACGGTGTCTGCCCCATAATGTCGCAGATTTCCTCAAGGCTTCCGTTCCCTTCGATGACCAGCTCATCATGAATGTGCATACAGATCCGCTCGTTTTTCAGATTTTTCATGGCATAGCAGAGGATGTCCCGGCTGGTTGCCTGCACAATGTTTTCCACCAGCTTTGGACCGTAGGTTTCCTGGCGCTCCCATTTCTTTGCCGTGCCGACACCTTCATATGTGATGGCATCCGAATCAAACTGATTTTTACCGATCCTCGGCTTTACATAGGCAAGCCGTCTGCCCGATGGCAGGGTTATAAAGAGGAAACCGGACTGATAGGAGAAAGTAAGATTGTTAAACACAACCGTGGTTTTCTTCTTCACCGCTTCCATAGCCGCCTTGTCCACGCTCCACCAGAATTTCACGATGTTCGGGTTGGCGTTTCTCCACGCCGTAACAAGCGGCTGAAGCTCCTCTTCAGCAAGTCCCATTTCCAGAGCACCCATCGCTTTTAAGGCACCGACTCCCCCGCCATATCCGAGGGCGAGTTCCGCAATTTTACCCTTTTGTCTCAAGTGTCCGTTTTCTCCGCCTTTTACAACCGGCACCTTAAACATCTGACTGGCCGAAGCACAGTAAATGTCACCGCCGGATACAAAAACCTCAGTTCTCCATTCTTCCCCGGCAAACCACGAAAGCACTCTTGCTTCAATAGCAGAAAAGTCCGCCTGCAGAAAGATGCTGCCTTTCTTCGGAACAAATGCTGTACGAATAAGCTGTGAGAGGGTGTCCGGTACATCGTCATAAAGCATCTTCACGGCTTCATAATCTCCACGCCTGACCAGTTCTCTCGCACCCTTCAAATCAGCAAGGTGGTTCTGGGGTAGATTCTGCAATTGCACGATCTTCCCGGCGAACCTCCCGGTGCGGTTGGCCCCATAAAATTGGAAGCAACCCCTGACACGCCCATCGGCGCAGACGGCATTCTCCATTGCCTTATATTTACTGACAGAGCTTTTTGCCAGTTGCTGACGAAGTGTCAGCACTTCCTTGATTTCTCCCTCTGCCTCGTTTGCCATTGCTTTGACTTCTTTTTTTCCGAGACTTTCTGTCTCCAGCCCGTTGTCCGCAAGCCACTCACGCATCTGCTGTACAGAATTGGGGTTCTCCAATTCAGTGATCTGCTGCATTCTTCTCTTTAATTCCTCTTTACTTCTGGTATCCATATCGATGGCATTGCGGGCCAGGACCATATCCAGCTCCACACCCCGGTCATTGATCTGCTGGTCAATAAACCATTCTTCCCAGACAAAGTCTGGTACAGGAAATTTGGAGAGGCTGTCCTGTATCTGCGTTTCCACTTCCACGTCACGAACGTTATATTTTTTGAAGAGGTCCCATTTCTCCGGTGCATCCTGCGGATAGTTTCTTGTGGCAGGGTTATTTTTCGTTGGCGTTCTCGGGGTGCAGAAGAAGCGGATCAGTTCTTTTCCCTCTTCTAATTTCTGCTTCTCAAGCCCTAGCACCGTTCCGACACCGGCAAGCGAAAGCGGCAGCCCCATATAGGCCGACCACACCATGGTGCATCGCCAGGATGAAGGGTCAAGGTAATCGCCCGTAAGCATCCCAAGGTAGCGGGATAAACAGACCCGCTCGAAGTTTGCATTGTGGGCAGTTTTTATAACGTCCTTTCCTTTTATTGCTTCTATGATTTCTTCCGGTATCCGCTCTCCGCAGGCAAGGTCTACAACTTCAACCTCGCCGTCATCAACGGAGTAACCGAACAGCAGTATTTCAAAATCCGGAGACTCGACATAGCGATAAACCCCGCCCTTCGCCAGGTCTGCGGATGAAAATGTCTCTATATCTATATGTATTGATTTCATTTGAACCTCCATAACGGCATAAAGGGTGGCCCGATACTCCGAACCACCCTGCCTTTTACTCGTTATTTGCCTTCTTCTTTTTTCTCTTATCTCTCAGAATCAGTATTCCCTGAACAACTGCCCCTAAGATTTGCCCGATCAACTGTCCGGCGCACACACCGCAGCAGATCGCAAGCATCATTTCCTGTGCATGTGTCATTTGATTTCCTCCGTCTTTTCTTCGGTTTTTGCTTTTTTCTTATCCTCAACCATGTCGAACAGCTCAAGAAGTATGCAGGCAGCAATATAGCCGCTCCAGACCTCCGGGTTTAAGATGCCGTACAGAAATACCCACGCACGATTTTCCGTAGGATAGAGCATGCCGGTGATGTTTTTCCCGTATTCATCGACGATCTCAAACATTTCATCAAGGTCAATTTCAAGGATATCGCCGTTTTCAGGCATCACTTTTCTGGCTTCCTCTTCGGAGCGGTATTCCCCGACTTCATTCATTTCCTCGTCATAGACGCACCAGATAACATTGCCGGACGGAATACTACGGATTTTTAGATGACCTGTGTTTTTGTACTTGATATGCTCTTCGATAGTCGCATGAAAAATCGGTGTACCGAAATTTAAGCAGATGCCATTTTCGACCAGTCTTGCACCGTTGCGAATAAAGCTCATTTTGCTTTCAAGCCATGGAACGTTGTGCATATATTTTTCGATAATACTCATAATCAATTTTCCCTTTCATAATGTGGGGCAGCAGGTTTTACCCCGCCACCCCTGTTTGGCACTTCCTTAGCTCAGGAAGTCGTCATCCTCGTCGGTTGCAAAATCTGCCTCAGCAGAAGCATGTCCGCCGAGAGGTTCACCGTCTGCAATCTTCTGGAGATTGTTAAGGGAACAGGCGATACCTTTATTACCGGAGCTGTTGAAAGCGTAGAAGGAGATAGACGCTCTGCCGTAAACTCCGGAATAGACCTCGCTGCGGTCGAGAATAGGCTGGCGATCAGCATCTACAATACCGGGAGCTGCCGTGTTGTTCGCATTTACGAACCAGCAGCCTGCATAGGCTTCATCATCAGGACGCTCGATATCGCCGTCACGAAGCGGAAGCTTGATTGCAGCCATAGGCGGTACGGTCTTGCCGTTGCCCTTGAGCTTTCCTGCACCCTCTTCGTATGCCGCCTTGATCGCCGCATTGATCTTCTCTACAGTCTTGGTATCAGACTTAGGGATGATGAGACTTACCGAATACTTCGGTGTGCCGCCATTGATTGACTTCGGTTCCCACGCATTAACGTAAGACCATCTGGTTTCCGGCCCTGTGATAACTTTCATAGGGTTCTTTACTGTGTTTGCCATAATTAATTTTCCTCCAATCTAAAATCTGTTTTGGCATTGTTGAGGGTCGGACGCTTATCGTCTTCCCTCACTAGAACAGGTTTGCCCTGGGGTTTAACAACCCATTCGCCTAAAATTTCTTCAAATTTTTTCTTCCCCAGCTGTTTTTGCATTTCGGTTATATTGAGAAGCTTCTGCTCATAGGGTTCAAAGCCTGCAGCAAGAACTCTCTTTGCCACTTCGGTTTCATTCACGTATTTTCTGATAGAGCGGCCTTCGACCACTTTGAATCCCGGCCACTGCTTTCCGTCGATTGCCTCCTGCAAAGCAAATTCCTTCACGTCGTTTGCCCAGGAAATAAGGTTATCCACCTTATCCAAAATGTCTGCGACTTCCTCATCGGAAAGAAGCGGAGGTGAAGCAAATTCATAGGATGCCAGCTCCAGGTTCTTCTTTGCTCTTTCCCTGCAGATATGTTTGGCTTTACAGAAGCGACACCAGTCGCCGGTAACGAACTCTCCGTTTCCTTCATCCGCTTTAATGGCAGCAGGCTTCAGAACATTTTCAGCCCAGTCGTAGAGTTCATCCCTGCTGATTTCATCTACAGAGATGTTCTGCTTTCTCGGCTGATAGATGGTCATCTGCACCTTGTCGATGTCATATAGAGCATCGAAGATTTCCAAAGCGCCCAAAGCATAAATTCGCATCTGCGTGTTTCCGACCGCCGACACCTCAACACCCATGCCGTACTTGAAGTCCACCACATTTAGGACACCGTCTGCGATAATCAGACAGTCGGCAGTGCCAAAGCCATCCTTGACGAACCGCTCATATTCAATGTGCTGTTCCACCTGAACGACCGGGTCTTTGCAGGTCTTCTTGGCTTCGGAAAGAAGCTCCAGAACGTAGTCCCTGTATCCTTCGGCACATTCCTGCATCTCGGCATTGTAATAGGTAAGGTTTTCTATCGGATCTTCCGTAGGCAGTCCAAGCGCCTGTTTCAATAAGTGCTCACATAAAGAGTGAGCGTCGGTACCCTCCTGGGCAAAGGAACTACTCTGGTCGGGCATATCCGCACAGAGCTTTGCCGATGGGGTACAATGGATCCAGCGTTCCGAACTGCTGGGTCCTTTTTCACTATGTGCTCCCATTATTCGATCTCCTTTACTTCTTCCAGTAAGGCGGCATACTCTTCTTCTTTGATCTCGGACAGCTTGTTCCCGCCGTGCTTCACAAGCAGTGCTTTCACCTCAGCGGTATGTCCTGCACCGGACTTAGCGGTAAGCGCCTGCCTTACCTCTTCGAGGGTGATTTTCTTTTCGGCTACCTTTTCAGGTTCCGCTTTCTTTTCTTCCTTGACCGGTCCGGCCTTTACTTCCTCATCTGATTCCATAGCTTCAACAAGTGCGCCTAAGGAATCAGCAAGGGCACGGATGTCATCCAGGACATCCTTATACATCTTGATTCTGCTCATCTTTGCCTCCGTTCTTGATTTTCCAAATAAGCTCCATACCGATTTCGGCTAAATCAGCAAGGCTGGTAATTCCAGCCCCTACCGACTGCAAATCTTTAATTATCCTCATCAGCATCGTCGGCACCCTCCCCCGTATACTGGTCAAGAACGTCCATCGCTGTGTCCATAATCACCTCAACAATGTGAGGGCAGATTCCCAGTCTGTCGCTGACAATTTCCACAAGATCCTCGAACCCGAACTCTTTACAATCCTTCTTTTCGGAAGGCTCAATGCCTAAGGTGGCAATGAAATGGCTGATTGCCTTTTTTGTGGTCTCGACCTGTTCCATCGCAGCCTGAAGCATATCCAGGGCTTCCATCTTCTGGTCAAAGCTCATACCGTCGTACATCTTTTTCTGTTTTTCCATGTTGGATTAATCCTCCGTTTTCAAAATATCGTTGAGGAGATGTTCCTCTGCTACCAATGGGTCACACACACATCTGATGGAAATTCCCAGTTCAGTTGCCCTTGCAATTTCACGGCTCATTCCTGATGTGATTTGATTTCCAACTACCCAAAGCTCATCGGCTTTTTCAAGGGAACATAGTCCCGCTCTGATTCCCTGTTCACGCTCGTTCTCATCGTCATCCGACAAAAACTGCGGATACAAAAGATGTGGACAGATCACTGCATAGCCCTCTTCCACTGCTCTGCGGCACACACGTCTTGCAAGCCTCTGATTCTTTTCCGTATCGCCCCTGTAAGGCGAACAAACAAATACTGTTTTCATCTGGCTTTACCTCCTTTCTCGCATTTGTCTAAGGCGAGAGGAGCGTTGGTTGTTTACTCCTCTCACCTAATCAGGTTTTGAGGGGTATTTAACAACCCGATTCTTCAAAAAACTTTCTAAGTTTCTTGATTGCTCTGACCAGCGTCTTATGAACAGCCTGCTGGCTGACCTTGGTTCCGTCTGTTTTCTCTTGGGTCAGAATCTTTGCCACTTCGGCTTCCGTTCTGTTGTCGTAATAAAGGGTGACGGTGCGGCGCTCATTATCGGTAAGGGTCTTCAGCCCCGCTGCCAGGATTCTGAGCTTCTGTTCATGCTCCTGTTTTGCAAACATGTCCTCGACGAAGTCTGAGTAAGGAACTCTCAACTGACGATGTACTCCCGGATTTCCCTGTGCGTTGAGTTTTGCTTCCGATGCTTCGTCGTCAACACTCCCCGCATGATGCGCCTGATTCCTCACGTCTGCATTGTGGTTCAAACGGTAATCCCCGATTGTATCCAGGACATAATCCCAGGGAAGGTTGTCGAGATCGTAGATTTTTACGTGCCTGTTGGCTAAAGCATCTTCACCGAAATCCAGGTACTTGACCTCGTGAACACCGAAAACAGTACTGTGCTCACCATCGGTGCAGATGAAATAACCATTTTTATAAACGGAAAGGGACGCTGTCTCAGCGACAATTTCTTCTCCGGATTCACGGAGTTTCTTTGCTGTAGGACGATTGGTTCTGGTGGTGATTCCCACGGCATCCTTGAGCTGCTTGAATGTTTCGAATTTTTCTTTAGAAGTTTTCATGTTTTTTCTCCTTTTTTCATTTGCCTTTCTTCAAAGGTGTAGAATTGTTCACAAATCTGTGATATAATAGGTTTTAGTAGGATTTGTTGTGTTCCTACTGGTAAAAATTATCCCAGAAAGCCGTATTGCTCGGCTCTTGCGTGGGACTTGATTACGACTTGATTTAGGCTTGCAAAGGCTTGATTCGACAAAAAGAGACAATCAAAGGAGACAAAAAATGGTTTTGTGTTTCGGAACTTTTGCGTCCACCCTGCGTTTTGCAAGACTACAGAGTGTGACCGATAAGCAGCTAATCGGCTCGATGACTCGAACCGTTGACAAAAATTGCAGATATATTGAAAAGGGAAATGATGATTCCGTTTCCCGGCTTTATGCCTGTGAGGGAAATTTCCCAGATGCAGAAATCGAACCAGGAGTTGAAGTAGTTCGCAAAGCTGGAGAAACGTTAAGTCTTGTTTTGCCCCTGGCTCGGAAAACAAAAGTAGAAGATATTGCGGATGCGTTTTTTGATGCCGTCATTCCGCTTCTGGATGAAGACAAAAAAAGACCGATGATTCTAGGTTTGCTAGACATCATCGGTCGGGATGAATTATTGGATTTTGAAAAATCTGCTTCATTTAAGAAGTATGTAGGAGTAACGAAAGCTGAATTGCTCAAGCAGAACAGATTCGATCTATCTGATTTGCTCCCCGGATTATTCCTGTATTCCGTTGTTTGTATAAAAAACACCTATGAGAAAGGCATTTCAAGAGAGCTGACGCAAGAATGGTTTGACGGATTGAACGGAGACATAACGGTTTTGGATAGAATAGAAAAGGAAGAGATTTGTGAACCGGTAATAGCGGCTCCTACTCCCGTCCCTCCTCAACCATCCATCAGTCTGAATTTTTATGGGCCGGTTCAAAACGTTAACCCTTCAGCTACAACAGTAATAACAAACAACAACTATTACAATGGCGTAAAGGAGGGTGACAGCGAATGAGTGACTTATCTGCAAAAGAAATAAATTTTAATGCTCCGGTTGAGAACGTCAATCCTAACGCAACGACCGTCACAACAAACAATATCTTTCTTTCAGAGACCAACTCATCAGGAACTGATACCCCGCTCCCGCAGAGCAAAGAATATTATCACCTCTTTGTTATGGGGATCGAACAATTTCCGAAAGTTGGATATTATCATTTTAATGTACAGCCGAAAGATGCTTTAACAATATACATTTCAGAAGAGACGAAAGAAAAATACCAGCACCTCACACCGGACGTAATACCTGAATTAAAATCTTTTCCCGCCCTTTTTATGCAGGAGAATCATGGACCGGATTATGGTCAAGCCGCTCCGGAACAGTATGTCAGTAAAGGTGTTGTTACAAATATTTCCGTAACTGATAATGGAATAAGAATTGACTGTGCATTAACGGGTTGTTTCCCTCAGCAGCTTATTAATCAATATTCTGATGAATTTGCTGTGGTTACGAGAGGTGCTACAAAAAGATTTAGTGAAATAAATTCAACACACTGGACTATAAAAAGGATGAACCTTGAGCTTATCCTGCAAGAATGCGGAATATCCTTATGTGTATAATCCACTACGGAACCTTCGGGTTCTACTATTAACAGATTTTTCAGGAGGAAAATAAATTGAACAGTGAAGCAAATAAGACGGATTTTATTCCTGCAGAGATGGAAAAATGGGTTAACTTATCTGATGTTGCTGAACACCTAAGCGTTAGTCAGGATACTGTCAGGGCGTGGATAAGGGATGAAAAGATACCCTATTGCAGAGCAGGAAAGCAATATAAGTTCCTTTTGTCGGAAGTTAATACAGCCTTACGAGAAGGTAAACTGGTTTAAACAGAAAATGAGGTGATGTCATGCCAAATAAAATGCCCGCCGAAATTAGAGAAATATTACTTAATGATGCTACATTTCATGGGGTAACAATTGATAATCTGACACTTGTAAATTTCTTTTATGGAAACAATGGCAGCGGAAAGTCAACTATCGGAAGAGCCATCAATGGCGGGTCTGCAATCAAGTCAAAGATAACCTATGACAGAGATAAAACAGCCGCTAATTATCGGACTCTTGTCTATAATCAAGACTATATTGCAAAGCTCATTAATAACGCAGGCGACATTCCGGGAGTGTTTACTTTTCATACGGCTGAAGACGAAAGAATCGAAACTCAGATATCGGAAATAATGCCGATGAGAATGGAGTACGCTAACAAAGTAAATGCGACTCGTGATCTTCTCGCAGACTATGAGAAAAAAGCGGCTGGACGTGTTTCTTCTTATAGAGAGATTTTCTGGCAAACAACGGACAAAGTTCGCCAGCGTTTCAGTTCCTTTGTTTCTGGTCTTCTTCGTGGAAAAGACGCTTTTATAAGGTAGGCAGCCAGTACGGAATTACTGCAATCACCTCAAGCCCCTTCTCGTGGGCCTCTGTACAGACTGCAGTCATTAGAGAAACATAATCGGCAAAGTGCTCTTCGTCAACCTCTCCGGAAGTATACCACTCAATGTCGTACACAGCGGAATTGATTCTTGCTTTCTTCCCTACTCTATCATTGTATTCGGCCAGCGGTTTTATCGTCCATTCGATGACCTGATCCGCATCTGTCCAGTTCTCACCGAAAAGCGCCGCCGTTTCAATGCCCTGTTCCCGCAACGAAGAAACCAGTTCCGGCATCTCATCCCCCTCAAAGTCTGATGGGAAGAAACCTTGGTGGATCCGGTCAATACGATAATCCTTGAGCTGCTCCATCACACTCAAATCATCAAATAGTTCACGGTTCCAGCTGTAGACGCTTGTCTCCTGCTTACTTTCATTCACACCGCTTCCACAGCTACAAAGCACCATCAAAACTCCAATAAGCACTACGCTCAGTATCTTCTTCATTTTACGCCACCACACCTACAAGTTCCATTAATTCCTTCCATTTTCCATCAGACGTATAAAGCTGCTCAGTTTCAAAGAATACATCCACAGGCTTCAAATCCTCTAAAGCAGAAATGAGATCCTGTGTTTTTCTTGAAAGCTTGCTAACGGAACTGACAATGACAAGATCTATTTTCCCTGCCTTGCAATCCTCTATCATCTGACAAAACGCCTTTCTGCGCATGGGAGGTGCATAACCCATATCAGAATAAACACCCGCAAGCTCCCAGTCAGGCCGCTTTTCGATTCGCCATTTTAACCTTCTATGCTGCGTTTCAAATCCAAATTCATCCTTAGCGCGGATGTACATTGCTACCCTTATTGACATATTTTCCTCGCTTTCTCCGGCCTTGTTCTTGCCGGTTGATTTTCTCCGGCACCCCTGTTTCCGGGTTACGTATATAGATCAATACCTAAGGAGGAAAGTCAAGAAAACTATTCGTTTTTAAGTTTACATCTGCCCCTTATTCGCCCAAGCCCTGAACTCGTCATAATCAAGGTTCATGGCTCCACAGAGTTCCTGCCCGATCTGCCTGTGGCACTTTCCAACCGTTTCAAAATATTCATCATCGTGATCTATCTCCAGGCTCTCAGGAATTTTTGCTCTTAACTTTTCTGTGGCCATTACCATATCGTATTTATTGCTCATTCCAATAATAAACTTGTACTTTTCGTCTACCCCGGCTTCACAGTTTCCAAAAATAAACATGACCGCATCTTCCCAGTAGCATTTATTGCTGTCCAGTAAAACGTCGTACTTATCCACGTCCATGCCACCGGCGGATAGGATGGATATTACCGTCGCAAAAGCCGCCAGTTTCTTGGCACCCATTTTTGTCGGCCACTGCTGGTCGTCACCGAACCGGCCAACTTTAACAGAACATTCCCACTCGTTAGAGCGGCCAAAGCTGTATTCCGGTTTGCCGACAATTTTCTTGTCAGAAAGAATCTGCAGCTGATTTACCGCATCGGACAAATCCGGCACCATCTTAAGTCCGGTCAAATCGAAGAAGTATCCGTTCCTCTGCAGATACCACAAGGCGCTTGAAGCCGCCATGGATTTTGCCATGCTTCTTGTTTCTCTTTTCGATTCAGCCCGTTGAATCCCATCCGGGGTTTTGTACGTCAAAACGCAGTAATAGCTGTCCCTGCCTTCTTTACTTATATTATACTCCGGCATGGTGCCGTACTTCTTCTGGTGCCAGTTATTCAGTTCATCATAATAGTCCGGGTTACTTTCATCATAAGCATCAAAGTCGAAATGGATATCCAGGAGCTTCTCTACCACGGTTTCCAGGATCTCATAATTCCACTCGCAGTCCAGTGCCAGCGCACCTACGATTGCCTCCATCAAATCTTCCTTAGGAGACAGACTTTTGTCCATTCCATTGTCAATATCGACTTTTCCGAAGCGGATATACTTATCCAGTCCCAGGGCTTCTGCTCTATGCGCCAGATAGTTTCCTTCCACAAACCGCTTTTTCGTCTGTGTGAGTTTTCCGGAATTCATATCGCAGTAGAAAAGACGACCATCATCACCTTTATTACAAAACCGGCTGTACTGATTGAAAAGGCAGCGCACCATTACATATTCAATCACACGGTCCCCGGCAAATTCCAGGGCATCATTATCGGCAAATGTCTTGATTTCCGCAGCATAAGATTTCCGGGTAAAAGCCTGGATCAGGAGCCGCTCGTTACAGAACTTATACCCGATGACAGAAGTAATTGTTTTTACAATTGCTTTTTCCGGTGAGTCTTCCGGGAACTTCGTGTCCTTCCAGAAATGCTCCTCCATGTGCGGTTCAGTCCAGTCAACAATCTGATCCTCTCTGGGCTCTTCAAGCTGTTTTCTCTTTTGCTCACGCGCAAAAGCTACTCCGGGATTGGCCCGCAGTTCATCCTCTTCAGATGGAATGATAATACCGTTTTCTTCCTTAAACATAATAAAAAACCTCCGTACAAAATATAAATGTACGAAGGCGTAGCGTTCTTTAAATACTTTGTGAACCATATACCAAAATAACTGAACAAGGAGAAGGAGGACTCCTTCTTCAATAATGTCAGTCACAAGTATGCGAGAAACACAATTCTGATATTTTTCGTTCATCAGCTCTCCACCCTGTTCCGTCAAAAGGAACAAACCAGAGAATCTTCTGAAAGACCAATATCATAATACGGAGCGGCAGGCAATCAGCTCACCGCTCCATTACGCCTTCGCAAAAAATATTATAACACAGAATTTTTCTTCTGTGTATCTTTTTATCTTATTTTGTTGCTCCCCAACTCCGCCCACAAATCAACTAAAAAAGGAACCAAGGAAAACAGGGGAACAAAGAAAATAAAGAAAACAGTAGAGAAGTTGGGGGCGTGGTGGGTTATTCTATCGGTTCTGCTTCCTTGATTACAAATTCTCTTTTATAACATTTGGGGCATTCTATTTCAATCGAGTATGAGCCAGGAACATTTAATGATGTAATGTTTTTCACATTATTACCGAAATGATACGATCCAAACACAGCTTCTCCTTTTTCGGGTTTGATAAAGCTCCATTCATATTCATTTCCACATCTTAAACATTTTTGTTTTCCGCTAAAATGGATTGCTATAATTCACCTGCCAAGATTTTTTAATCTCACCGCGTCTTCGGATATTCCGCATCCCAGTTTCGCTTGGCTTTTACTGTCATGCTTCGATGGGTTTGGGTTGATGAGAAATTGAGGACATGTCCGTTCTTGGTTTTTTGGTGTCGATACAATCAGTATTTAAAAATTTTCATTTATCGGAACAATGTCAAAATTTCTATCGTGATATTCTTCAGCGCCTAAACGAAATTTGTATTCTTCCGTACCGATTGATAGATCAAAGACTCTGAAATCAATATCATCACCAATCATCCTCTCTATCGTTTTCTGATACAACATTACACCAGGTGAATATCTATTATATCGGCGGTCAAAACCAGTTCTGTGCCAACATACTCTTTTTTTCGCGCTGTCCAAATATCCTTGCAACATTGCCACGGGGGTGTTATCTATTTTATGCGCTAAGAGCGGAACGTCGTTTTATGTGAATGAAGTAGAAGGAACCTTTCAGAAAGGCGCTGATGTTTTTGGAACAGTGGTTTCGAAGATCCATAGAAACGGCGTGCTTATTTGGGAAGAAAGTGAGTAGCAAAAATGAAGTGGAAAATTGCAGCAATTATTCTTTTCATCCTTTGGTGCATTACGTTTTGTCTTTATATAGAAGCAAGGCCAGTGCTTCAGAAGATGAACGGCCAGACCTTTGGGATTCCTGACGGATGGCATCTGGAATTTCGAGAGGACACGGGAGAAACACTGATCGTTCAGGATGCGCCAATGGAAAATAAATATAGTAAGTAAACACGATAAAAATCTGGAAACTCGTTAGAAGCAGGGGCACTTTCGCCTCTGTTTTTATATTACACAGCTCTCTTTTGAGAGCGGAAAGGAGACCAGCTATGAATCAGAACGCAAAAGTGAAATTGTGGTTTAAAGCAGCGGGCATTCGTGCCTTAAAAACTGTCTGTCAGACTGCAATTGCGACCATCGGTACTGCCGTTGTGCTTTCCGATGTGAACTGGATTGCTGTAGCATCCGCATCCGTCTTAGCGGGCTTATTGTCGATGCTGACCAGTTTATCCGGACTGCCTGAAGTTGATGCAGCTATTGAAGGTCAGAAGGCAGAATAAGATTCACGGGCGGTGGGGGATAAAACCTCTGCCGCTCAATTTATTTGGAGGAGAAATACGCTATGGAGAATTTTCGTTTAATCGTTGAGATCGCAGGGGGTCTTGCAGTTTTGATTGCACTCTTTGCACCAATCTATAAAAGCGTAAAGAAACAAATGAAGAAAGTGGAGCTGGTGCAGGATGCCCTCATGGGTCTTTTGCATGACCGTATCTGCCGATTGTGTGAGTCATATCTCAGAAAAGGTTATGCCACCAACGATGAACGGGAACAGCTCCAGGTATTGTACACGCCATACAAGGCGATGGGTGGCAACCATAATGCCGAATCTTTATATGAACAGGTAATGGAGAAGCTGCCCTTGGAGAAACAGAAAGATACGAGGTAACCCATTATGAGTAAGTATTTAAAAGGTATTGATATTTCAAGCTGGCAAGCTGGGATGAACGTGGCAGCCGTTCCCGGAGACTTTGTTATCATGAAGGCTACCCAGGGAACATGGCTGGTGGATAAAAGCTGTGATACTTTCTATCAGCAGGCAAAGAAAGCAGGAAAGCTGAGAGGCGTGTATCACTACGCAGAAGGCGGAGATGCTATTGCCGAAGCCGACTATTTCCTCAGAAACATTGAGGGATATATCGGAGATGCAATTCTTGTCCTTGACTGGGAGTCTACAGACAATCCGACTTTCGGGAAGAACGATTTTAACTGGTGTAAAAAGTGGCTTGACCGTGTTTATGATAAAACCGGTGTAAGGCCTCTGTTATATTGCTCTGCAGCATTCAGAAGCAGATTTAGCGGCATCGGGGATTATGGCATGTGGATTGCCCAGTATGCAGACAATGACCCGACTGGCTATCAGGAAACACCATGGAATGAAGGAGCCTATGACTGTGCCATCCGTCAGTACAGCTCCCACGGCAGACTTTCCGGTTATTCCGGTAATCTTGACCTAGACAAAGCATACATGGATGCAGAAGCCTGGGGCAAGTATGCCAATCCGAAGGGCGGCACAAAGCCCACACCTGCGCCTGCGCCAAGCGGAGATAAGTCCGTGGACACATTGGCCAACGAGGTCATTGATGGCAAGTGGGGCAACGGTGACGACCGTAAGAAGCGTCTGACAGAAGCCGGATACAGCTATAGCGATGTGCAGGCAAGAGTCAACGAGATTCTCGGTTCATCTTCTGCAACCTACTACACCGTAAAGGCTGGAGATACGCTTTCCGGTATTGCGGCGAAGTACGGTACGACCTATCAGAACCTTGCCAAAGTCAACGGAATCAGTAATCCGAATCTGATTTATCCGGGTCAGAAAATCAGGGTAAAATAGTTATCGGGGCGGCTCAAAACCGCCCTTTATTGGCTTTCTTAGGACACAATTAGTTATCAATTCGTTCCTACTATATAACTTGCATTATTGAATTATCTATGGCTATATGATCACTACCCAAAGACAAGGGAGGTGATCCAAATGCAAAAAACTAAAAAATTTCGCTTTGACTGGGTTGTTAAAACGGGGTCCATTCCTGATATAGTGAAGGGCTGTTATACTGTCGAAGTGGAAATCTCTCGACACTCGGTGTAAAAAGCCGGGTGTCATTTTTTTTACCTTCCGACATCAAAAGAGTCCAAGCAACAGGGTTTATTTACTGAGAAAGGAGCGGGACCCATGAAGAAAATACAGAAGATTGTTGTTTCCGGAGATGGACAGCAGAAAGCTACATCACATCAAAGCGCAACAACTCAATCGAAACAGAAGATTAGAGTGGCGGCATACTGCAGAGTAAGCACGCTAATGGAAGAACAGGATCTTTCCTACGATAGTCAGGTAAAGTACTACAAAGCCTTTATTGAAAGCAGACCGGATATGGAGCTGGTGGAAGTCTACGGCGATCACGGCGCTTCCGGACTACGGATGGAAGAAAGGCCTGAATTTCAGAGGATGATAAAGGATGCAATGGATGGAAAAATTGATGTTATTTACACCAAGTCGATTTCTAGATTTGCGAGAAATGCGAGGGAATGTGAACAGGTGCTTGAACAGCTTTGTGCCAAAGGCGTGTGCGTAATTTTTGAAGAGCAGAACATCAAAAGCACGGACTCACAATTCAGCCTGGTACTTAAGCTATTGGAGAGCATCGCGCAGGAACAGAGCAACAGCCAGAGCCAGTCGATCCTCTGGTCGGTGGACAATAACGCAGCCCTCGGCAGACCTGCCTACAAATGCTGCTTCGGATATGTCAAAGAAAATGTGGAAGACAAAACGCTTACCGAAAGAGAGCGGCATACCTGGAGCGTCAACGAGGAAGAAGCGGTTATGGTCAGAACCATGTTCGACATGATTGAAAGCGGGGAATCGACCTACGATGTGGCCAGGCGCATGAACGAGATGGAAGCTGAGAGAGGTGGCAGCATTGAATGGAAGTCCTGCAAAATCCCCTGGATGCTCAGAAACATCGCCTACAAGGGAGACATTCTCACCCACAAGACAGTGGTGAAGGATTACATTTCCGGTAAGGCGGTGAAGAACGAAGGCTACAGAGAACAGTACTACCTCAAAGGTCACCATCCCGCCATCATCGGCGAGGAGCAGTTTGAAAACGTCCAGAAAATTTTAGCATCAAGAAGTAAAAAATGGAAGGAGAAAAGATCCTAATGAACGTGACACGCATTGCCGCAAAACATCCGGATGTGTTTATTGAACAGTCCGGCATGAGAGAGAATGTACAGATTATCAGAAGAAGAGAACTGCCGGTCGAACAGAGACCCAAGCTGAAGGTCGCTGCCTACTGCAGAGTTTCCACCGACAGAGAGGAACAGGAAACCAGCATCAAGATTCAGATGGAAACCTATCAGCAGATCATTGAGGAACATCCCGACTGGGAGCTTGCGGAGATTTACGCAGACCCCGGTGCGACCGGCTTGATGGCATCCAAACGACCTGATTTTCTTCGAATGATCGAGGACGCCAAAGCCGGAAAAATCGACATCATCCTTGCAAAGTCCATTTCAAGGTTTGCCAGGAACACCGAAGACACGCTCAAGTACACCAGAATGCTTCGGAGCATCGGCGTAGGGGTCATTTTCGAGAAGGAAAAAATAGACACGAGAAGTTCTACCTCGGAAATGCTTCTGACCATTTATGCCGCTTTCAGCCAGGAAGAATCCCACGACATTTCCGAATGGTCAAAAGTCGGCATCAGAAACGATGCGGCCAGAGGCAAGACCCGCTTCCATAAACTTTACGGCTATACCAGCAAGGGCAAAGACAAGTGGATCGTTGTGCCGGATGAAGCCGAGATCGTGAGGAGAATCTTCAACTCCTACATTAAAGGCGCTTCTATCAGAGAGATTGCGGAAGAGCTGAATGCCGAGGGCATTCCCACCAAGGAGGGCGTGAATTGGAAAAGTTCAACGCTGTCCAGTATCATCCAGAATGAAAAGTACGCGGGGGATTACCTTTTCCAAAAGACCTATGTTGATGACTTCCTGACCAAAAGGTCAGTGAACAACACAGACGCAAAACTCCCGCAGTACTACATTACCGATAATCACGAGGCGCTGGTTTCAAAGGAAGTTTTCGCAGAGGCACAGAAAATCATGCACATGAGAAATGTGTATAAAGGCGCAAACCTGTATCCCTACTACGGTTTTCTCATCTGCCCCGAATGCGGAACACCTCTGGTATGCTTTGTCCTTCAGATGCAGACATCCACACGCTGTTGGGTCTGCCCCGGACATAAAGACGGGGTAAAAAGAAAAGACCGTGCCGACTGCAAACCCTTCACCTTCTACGAGAAACTGATTGACGAAGCGGTCAGAAGAGCGATTTTAGGGCTTAAGAACATGAAGGGCGTGGAAAAAGATGAGCTGGAAGGCATCCAGGAGAAGATCAAAGAAAACGGCAGGATAGAACGCTGGTACTTGAAAACGCTGGTGAAGAACATCACCTTCCCGGACTACGAGCACCTGACCGTCAACTGGAAGGACGGCAGGAAGGTGACCGTTCCGCTTACGATTAAAAGGTACTGGTTCCACCCTTATCCGGAAATCGGAGAAAAAGGGAACGGCTACATTGAGTACGGAGGTGAACAGATGGTACTTCGACGCTTAAGCAAAGTGCAGGATTGCATTGCAGGCAGAAACCGCTGGGTCCAGGAACTGGAGATTACGATGCCGGATGCCGAAGATCCGATTCAGGTTCCGGTAGTAAGGAAAGGAAAGTAAAAAATGCAGATCATACCGCAGGGAAACGTAAAAAGAGACAAGGTGCTGAGAGTCGCAGCCTACTGCCGAGTCAGTACCGACAAGGAAGAACAGGAGAAATCCTATGACAGTCAGGTGGAGTATTTCACCGAAGTAATTCAAGGTAATAAGAAATGGGAGTTTGCGGGCATTTACGCTGACCTCGGTGGCAGTGGAGTAAGCGCAGACTTCAGACCTGAATTCCTACGAATGATTGAAGATGCCAAGGCGGGGAAAATAGACCTTATCCTTTGTAAGAGCATTTCCCGATTTGGCAGAAACAGTCTTGAAGCGAAAGAGTACGCTTATCTTTTGAAGGGACTTGATGTGGAAGTTCAGTTCGAGCGTGAAGGACTTTCCACCTTTGATCCCCATGCTGAGATGGTCTTCAACTTCCTGACCGCTGTGGCAGAGGAAGAAGCCAAAAGTACCAGTGAGAACGTCATTTGGACCTATGAGAAGCTCGGAAGGCAGGGAATCCGTCACCTCGGGAACAATAGAGTCCTCGGCTACAATGAGATTGACGGTGTGCTGACGCCCAATGAGCAGGCGTGGATTCCGAAGCTGATCTTCACAAGATTTGCAGAGGGCAAAAGCTATGCACAGATTGCGGATGAGCTGGAAGAAAAAGCAGCCGGAAGACTTAGATGCGACAGCAGATTTACTCAGACGCAGCTTCTTCGGATTCTTCAGAATGAAATCTACGTAGGGGACAGACGGATTCAGAAGAAACCGCACATGGATTACAAAACTAAGAAGCCGAAGTGGGGAGAGGAATACGAGAGCTTTTATGTGGAAGACGACCACGAAGGCATTGTCATTCGTGAAGTGTGGGAGACCGTTCAGAAACGGTTGGAAGAAACGAGAACCCTCCGTGACAACGGTGTTTTCAGAAGGCATAATTCTCATTTCCTTTTTGGCAGAATCCTCTGCGGGGAATGCGGTGAGCCAATGATCCGCCGGACTGATAACAGCAAAGGAAACAGTGCAGTTAGCTGGATATGCAAGGACAGACGGAAAGGAAAGAAAGGAAACGGCTGCAAGAACCTGATTATCCCTGAGAATGAGTTGCTGGAAGCTCTTTCAGAGACGCTCGGGGTAGAATGGCTAGGGGTTGAGAGTGCGAAAGAAAGTGATTTTGATTCGCTAAAAACTGTGAAGATTTTTGACGATGGGAAAATTGAGATTGAACTTCATGTCGAAAGAAAAACGGCATAAGCGACTACGACCCGGTTAGCAGTGTTCCAGTAAGATTTGAGTGACTGCTGACCGGGTCTTTTGCTTTGTTATTTATTGCTGTTTGATATAAGCTGTGAAGAGGGCGATGTCTCCTGCTCTTATGATTTTAATGTTGCTTAAATTACCTTCAAAGAAATTGGGCTTCATACCGAGGTTGAACATAAACATACTGCAGCAGCTCTCTGTGAATTTATGATTATTTTTTACCGCTTTGCTAAATAGGGAAACGAGATCACCATATTGGTAAGCTTCTGGAGACTGCGTTTCGATTAAATAATCTCTGTCGATATATTTCAAGTAATCATCTTTAACAAAGAACTGAAGATGTTCGGACATGGAACCGCAGGTTGCGGCTGATCCTTTCTCAGAGTATTCCAAGAGAAGACGGGAGATGTTTTCTTCGGTTACCAAAGGTCTGGTTGACTCCTGAAAAATAATGGTGTCTGTTTCTTTACATATCCCTTTGAAATAGTCAACAGCGCTTTTCACGGATAGTATTCCTGTTTCGCCTGACGGGAGTACTTTTTTTAGTTTAGTGATTCCGAATTGTTGTGCGTATGAAAGAACGATGTCTTCCCATCCTTTGATGCATACAACAAAAATTTCATCAATGGCCGGATGCTTCTGATATGCTTCCATAGCATATATGATGATCGGTTTTCCGAAAACAGAAATAAACTGGTTAGGAATGTTCTGTTGATTCCTGGTGGACTTGCCTCCGGCAAGAATGACCGCAATGTTCTTATGCCCATCTGAAGCAGTGGGTGATTCATACTTTATAGGTGCAACTGATGCTCCTGCTACAAGCTCCTCTACTGTGGTGTTCAGAGCCTTCGCAAACAGAGCGAGTTTCTTTGAGGATACACCGTTTTCTCCGGATTCGATTTTTGCAATGGTTGATTTTGATGTGTATCCCATTGCTGTTGCCAGGTCTTGCTGCGACATTTTAAGTTCAAATCTTCTCTTTTTTATATTTGTTCCGATCCCCATATTGGCCTCCGTCAGTTTATCATACTCGATTCCGGATTAGTTTTTCCGAAGAATCCGAGATAGATATATTATAAATCAACTTATGGTGATTTTCAAGAGGAAAATTGTAAATTTTCTATGAAAAGGTTGATTTTTCGTCTTTTATGTGCTATACTATACTCGCCGTTGATTATTTAACGGTCAGTTTTGTAATCCAATAGTTTAAGGAGACATAAATCGATGAAAGCATTGATTCTTAATTCAGGACTTGGACACCGTATGGGCGTCCTAACTTCGGAGCATCCGAAGTGTATGACTGAGATTTCCGCAAAGGATACGATTTTGAGCCGCCAGCTTCGGTTGTTGGCAAAAGCCGGTATCGAAGAAGTGGTCATGACGACAGGTTATTTTGACGAGATTCTGGTCAATTACTGTCATTCTTTGAATCTACCCTTGCATTTCACCTTTGTAAACAACCCGCTCTATGCGGAAACAAATTACATATATTCTATCTATTGTGCGAAGGACTATCTCAGAGATGAGGATATCGTCTTGATGCACGGTGACCTTGTGTTTGAGGAATCTGTGCTTGATGATATTCTGGAGTTTGAAGACAGCTGCATGAAGGTTTCATCTACAATAGCACTGCCGGAAAAGGACTTCAAGTCTGTTGTTCATGATGGCAGAGTGTATAAGGTCGGTGTTGAATTCTTTACCGATGCAATGGAATCTCAGGCTTTATACAAGCTGAACAAGAAGGAATGGAACAAGTGGCTTGATAAGATCTGTGAGTATTGTGAGAACGACAAACGCAAATGCTATGCTGAAGTTGCATTTAACGAAATCTCCGAAGACTGCGCTATCTATGCTTATGATGTAAAGGATCGTCTCTGCTCTGAAATTGACACGCCGGAAGACCTAGCTGTTGTGTCCGGCAGACTGCATGAAATTGAAAATCGCACGGTTTATATGTGCTTCTCAACCGATATGGTTCATAGCGGACACATCGCTATTATCAGAAAAGCCCAGAAGCTCGGCAAACTGATCATCGGTGTACTTTCCGATGAGGCTGTTGCTTCCTATAAGCGTTTCCCGCTGATGCCGTATGAGGAAAGAAAAACGGTGTTTGAGAATATTGCCGGAATCGAGAAAGTTGTTGAGCAGAAAGAACTCAGCTATGCAGACAACCTGCGTAAGTTCAGACCGACTTATGTGGTTC
>Ga0116177_10000125_pt1 | contig 53958 bp, 57 predicted proteins | sample AD_STIC10_MetaG_FD_89750 | JGI IMG/M metagenome (GOLD analysis project Ga0116177, IMG submission 89750) | Active sludge microbial communities of municipal wastewater-treating anaerobic digesters from USA - AD_STIC10_MetaG | ecosystem: Engineered > Bioreactor > Anaerobic > Digestate | place: USA... | reverse complement strand
TTGGATTGACGCTGATCGGCACAAGCGTTACAGCACTGGTGCTGCCATTTCTCGCGGTCTGGCTGATCGCCGAGTTCGGCTGGCGCATGGCCTATCTGTTGATCGCGCTGCTGCCTCTCGGCATCGCGCTGCCGGTCGGACTCGCGTGGTTTCGCGAACCGCGGCCCGAGGAGCGCCCGCCCGAATTGACCGCAGCCATGGCAGACGGCAAACAGTTGCCCGGCGTCTCGTTGCAGCAGGCGCTGCACGATCGGCGTTTCTGGCTGCTGCTCGCGTCGATCATCCTCGTGGCCGGCGCATACGGCGGCGCTCTCGTGCACATGCCGACGATGCTGAAGGCGCGCAGTTTCACCGGGACACAGATCGCGACGGTGATGAGTCTGTTTGGTCTTGCGATCTTCGCCGGCCGCATCATCACGGGCCTGTTGCTCGATCGCTTCTGGGCACCGCTCGTGACGTTGCCGATCCTGAGCCTGCCGGCGCTCGCCTGTGTGATGCTGGCGGGCGACGATCTCAGCTTCACGATAGCGATCGCAGCCGCGCTCCTGCTCGGCTTTTCATCCGGAGCGGAGACAGATCTCGTCGCATATCTTGCGAGCCGATATTTCGGCATGGCGCATTACGGCAAGATCTACGGCTCGCTCTACATGGGCTTTGGCATCGCGTCCGCCATCTCGCCTACCGCCTATGGCTGGGTACGGGATTCAACCGGCAGCTACGATCCGATGCTGTTCGCTGCGGCAGCGTTCTTCGTGCTCGGTGCGTTGCTGTTGCTGCTGCTCGGGCGCTATCCGGACTTCCGCGCGCTCTCTACCAGCGCACCAGTCCCGTCCACGCCGTGATCAGGATCACGAGGCCAAACACGATGCGATACCAGGCGAACGCGGCGAACGAATAGCGCGCGACGAAGCGCAGCAGGAACCTCACCGCGATCAATGCGCTGATGAAGGCGACGACGGAGCTCAGCAGCAGCGGTTGTAGCTCCTCGGCGCTGAGGTGGTCGCGGGCCTGCCAGAGCTTGTAGGCCGTTGCCGCGAGCAGCGTCGGAATCGCGATGAAGAACGAGAACTCTGCTGCGGCACGCCGCTGCATGCCGAGCAGCAAGCCGCCGATGATCGTGGAGGCGGAACGGCTCGTGCCCGGGATCAGCGCCAGAGCCTGGAACAAGCCCAGCTTCAGTGCATCGAGCGGCCGCAGCTGATCGACGGTCGCGATGGATTGACTGTGCGGACGCTTCTCGGCCCAGAGGATTGCGACGCCACCGATCACCAGCGCAACGGCGACCGGAACCGGTGAGAACAGCAGTGCCTCGATTCGATCGCCAAAGGCGAGTCCGAGCATCGCGAGCGGCAGGAAGGCGATGAACAGGTTCAGCGTGAAACGCCGTGCCGTTGCATCGTCGAACAGGCCGGTGGCCGTCTGCCACAGTCGTTGTCGATACTCCCAGCAGACGGCCAGGATCGCGGCGCCCTGGATCACGATCAACTGGCGGTCGATGGCTTCGCCGGACAGGCCGAGCAGCGACTTGGTCAGGATCAGATGGCCCGTGCTCGAGATCGGCAGGAATTCTGTAATGCCCTCGACCAGTCCGAGGATGACCGCGTCGAACCAGCTCAAAGTTCCACTTCACTTGCCAGCGACATCACGCCGCGCGTCGGCATGTGAAAGAAGTCCGCGGCCTGCGCGCTGCGCCGCTGCAGCCACGCAAAGGCTCGCAACTTCACGCCCAGCCAGCCTGAACGCGGCCTCGCACGGACGAGATGCCAGCCGATGAAATAGGACATCTCTTCCGGATACAGACGCAGACCCTGGGCACGAGCGCATTTCAGGGCCTGACTCACGTCGGGCCGTTCCATGAAGCCAAATCGCGCCTGCATCGCGAAGATGCCGGGCAGCAATTCCTCGACCTTCAGGCGATTCGCCGCATCGAACCGCGGCGTACGCACGATCTCCATGTTCAGAATAATCACGCGCTCGTGAATCACGTGATTGTGTTCGAGATTGCGCAGCATCGCGGTGGGGACGAAGCCGGTGTTGCTGACGAGGAAAACTGCCGTTCCCGGCACGCGTGTCGCCTGCGTCAGTAGCTTCGGAAGTTCGCTGCACGGAACCGCTTGTTCAGCCAGTTCAGCACGCAGCAATATGCGGCCGTCGCGCCAGACGATGAACACCATGAACATCATCGCAGCCAGCACCAGCGGCACCCAGCCGCCATTCGGGATCTTTGAAACGTTGCCGAGCAGGAAGGTCATGTCGATGACCAGGAACAGGCCGAACACAGCGGCGACCAGTCCGAGATTCCATCGCCAGACGCTGCGTGCAACGATCGCGCCGAGCAGGGTGGTAATCAGCATCGTGCCGATCACGGCTGCGCCGTACGCCGAGGACAGCGCAGAGGACGACCCGAATCCGAGCACGAAAAGGATCACGAGTACCAACATGAAGCCATTGGCGAGCGGAACGTAGATCTGGCCCTCTTCGGTGTCCGAGGTCTGACGGATCGTCACGCGTGGCAATAAATCCAGCTGCACGGCCTGCCGCGTGATCGAGAATGCGCCTGAGATGACGGCCTGCGACGCGATCACGGTGGCGAGCGTTGCGAGCACGACCAGCGCCGGTAGCAGACTCGCCGTCGCCAGTGCATAGAACGGACTTTCGATCGGTGTGGACGAGCCGAGCAGCAACGCGCCCTGGCCGAAATAGTTCAGCAGCAGTGCCGGCCAGACGAGCCCGAACCAGGCGAGGCGCACCGCGTTCTTGCCGAAATGCCCCATGTCTGCATACAGCGCCTCACCACCGGTCAGCGCCAGGAACACGGCGCCGATGATGACCAGCGCGATGCCGGGACTGCCCGCGAGCAGGGAGATCGCGAAAACCGGGTTGACCGCCACCAGCACGTGAGGTTGCTGAACGATCGCGATCACACCGAGGATCGCGAGCGCGCCGAACCATATGATCATGACTGGACCGAATAGGCGCCCGATCTTTTCTGTGCCGCGGCTCTGAATCATGAACAGCACGATGACGATCAGCAGCGTGGTCGGAATCACGATGCGCTCGAACGATGGATCCAGCAGTTCCAGGCCCTCGACAGCGCTGAGTACCGAGATGGCCGGCGTGATCAGGGCATCGCAATAGAAAAGCGCAGTGCCGAGTACACCCAGTGCGATGGCGCGCCGCGCCCAGACCGACGAGCCGCCGACTTTGTCCTGCACCAGGGCAAGCAGTGCAAGGATGCCACCTTCACCTTCGTTATCGGCCCGCAGCATCAGCACGACGTACTTGATGGTGACGACGAGCAGCAGGCTCCAGAACACCAGGGAAAGCACGCCGAGCACGGCGGCTTCCTCGCCCATGCCGTCGCCTGCAGCGGCAATGGCTTCCTTGAATGCGTAGAGGGGACTCGTGCCGATGTCGCCGTAAACGACGCCGAGCGCCGCGATGCCGGTCGGAAATAGAGCGGATTGTTTGTTCACGGTGGCGGAGCAAGACCTTTGGAGTAGTAGACCTTTCCGACCGGATCGATCGCGATCGCATCGACATCGGTGAGCGTATCGATGAACGCGATGCCATCCTGCGCGCCCATGATGAATACGCTCTTGGTCAATGCATCGGTGCGGGTCGCAGTATCCGCGAGGATCGTGACGGAGCGGACTTTGCGCGCCGACTTGCCGGTCTGCGGATCCAGGATGTGGTGATAGCGCACGCCGTCTTCCTCGAAGTAGCGCTCGTAGTCTCCTGACGTCGAGATGGCCGTATCCGTCAGTGGCAGGCGCAGCGCCACCTTGCCGCCGTCGTCCGGGTTGCGTATGCCGACGATCCATGGCCGGCCGAATCGATCACCGATGATGCGCGTATCGCCGCCTGCGTTGACCATCGCGCGCTCCACGCCCCTCTGCTGCAGCACGGCGATGCCGCGATCCACCGCATGGCCCTTGCCTATCCCACCCAAGTCCACTCGCATGCCGGGTCGCGTGAAGCGCACCGAAAGGCTCTTCGGCTGCAGCTGCAGATGCCGCCAGTTGATGCCGGGCAGCGCCTTCGCGATCGCAGCGTCATCCGGATGCACGCCGGCGCGGTAGTCGTAGAGGTAGCCGACGCTCGCGTAAGTGATGTCGAACGCGCCGCGGGTGAGCTTCGAATATTCGATGGACGTGGCGAGCAGATCGTACAGCTCGCGTGAGACGCGTACTGGCGCCTTTGCCGCGCCCGCGTTGACCCGCGACAGCTCGCTGTCCGGTTTGTACGTGCTCATCAGGCGATCGACGCGGCGGAATTCGTCGAACACCGCGGTGACGGAGGCCTCGCCTGCGGCGCGGTCCTCGCTCCAGAGCTCCACGGCGCAACGCGTACCCATGATGGATTCTTCACGCAGGATCCACTCGGCGCGAGCGGAGCCGCTCGCCAGCAGCAGAGCCGCCGCGATTCCACTGGCATACCGGACGGCTACGCCGGGCATTGCTGCTACCGGGCCGCCTCGAGATTTGCGTAGGCGAGCATCAGCCATTTCGTGCCGGCCTGTTCGAAATTCACCTGGATTCGCGCATGCGCGCCCTGGCCCTCGATGCTGAGCACCACGCCCTCGCCGAACTTGCCGTGCTTCACGCGCGCGCCGAGCCGGATGCCGGGTGCCGCAGCTTCCTGATCCGCGCTGCGCCCGAGCTGCGTACCGCGGGCCGTCGAGCTGCCGAGCTGCCCACCACCGGAGGCGCTGCCGATGCTGCCGCCACGCGCGTAGGCCGTGCGCGAGATCTGGATGCGCGGCCGCACCTCTTCCAGCAACTCCTCCGGAATCTCCTGGATGAAGCGCGACGCCTGGCCGTAGCTGTCGATGCCGTGCATGCGCCGCTGCTCGGCATAGGTGATGTACAGATGCCGCATCGCGCGCGTCGTGCCGACATAGCACAGGCGCCGCTCTTCCTCGAGACCGTCGATGTCGTTCAGGGACCGCTGGTGCGGGAACAATCCGTCTTCCATACCGGAGAGGAACACCATCGGAAACTCGAGCCCCTTCGCGGTGTGCAGCGTCATCATCTGCACGCAGTCTTCCCAGGCATCGGCCTGGCCTTCGCCGGATTCCAGCACCGCATGGGCGAGGAAGGCATCGAGCGGCGCCATCGGCTCACCGTCGACATTCTCCGGCTCGAAGCCGCGCGCGGCGGAGACGAGCTCGAGCAGGTTGTCCACCTTCGCCTCACCGCGTTCTGCCTTCTCCTTCTTATAGTGATCGAGGAGGCTGCTGGCATTGAGCACGTGATCCACGGTCTCGTGCAGTGGCAGATCGCGGGTTTCCGCGGCCAGCCGCTCGATCAGCTGCATGAAGCCGTGCACGGCGCCCGCGGCCTTCGGGCCCAGCGCATCACTGGAAATACTCGCGGCGGACGCCTGCCAGAGCGAACTGCCCGCGCCCTTGGCCTGTTCGCGGATGATGTCGAGGCTGCGCGCGCCGATGCCACGCGTTGGCAGATTCACGACGCGCTCGAACGAGCTGTCGTCATTGCGGTTCGAAATCAGGCGCAGATAGGCGAGCGCATCCTTGATCTCGGCGCGCTCGAAGAACCGCAGTCCACCATAGACGCGATACGGGATGCGCGCCGACATGAAGATCTCTTCGAACACGCGCGACTGGGCGTTCGAGCGATACAGGATCGCGATGTCCTTGCGTACGCCGCCGCGCTGCACCCATTCGCGGATGCGCTGCATGACGAACTCGGCCTCATCGCGCTCGTTGAACGCAGCATAGAGCTTGATCGGCTCGCCTTTCTCGCCACTGGTCCAGAGGTTCTTGCCGAGACGCCCGCTGTTGTGCGCGATCAGCGCATTCGCAGCATTCAGGATGGTGCCGGTCGAGCGATAGTTCTGCTCGAGGCGCACCAGCTTCGTGGTCGGGAAATCGCGCCGGAACTGCTGCAGGTTTTCGACCCGCGCACCGCGCCAGCGATAGATGGATTGATCGTCGTCACCGACGACGAAGGGCGCGCCCTCGCTGCCGACGAGCAGCTTGGTCCACGCGTACTGGATCGCGTTCGTGTCCTGGAATTCGTCCACCAGCACGTGACGGAAGCGGCGCCGGTAATGCGCGAGCACCTCCGGATGATCACGCCACAGCTCGAACGCACGCAGCAGCAGCTCGGCGAAATCCACGACGCCCGCACGCTGGCAGGTGTCTTCGTAATCCTGGTAGAGCTTGATCAGCTGGCGGCGCGTGGGGTCGTTGGCATCCTTCAGCATCTTCGGACGATGGCCCTCGTCCTTGTTGCTGTTGATGAACCACTGGACTTCGCGCGGCACCCAGCGCGTGTCGTCGAGCCCCTGCGACTTGATCAGCTTCTTGATGATGCGCAGTTGATCGTCGCCATCGAGGATCTGGAACGTCTGCGGCAATCCGGCTTCGCGGAAGTGCAGCCGCAGCAGGCGGTGGGCGATGCCGTGGAACGTGCCGACCCACAGCGCACCGCCCGGCATTCCGAGCAGCTGCTCGATGCGGGCGCGCATTTCACCGGCGGCCTTGTTCGTGAACGTGACGGCCAGGATGCTGTGTGGTGACGCGCCTTCGGCCTGCACGCACCAGACGATGCGATGCGTGAGCACGCGAGTCTTGCCGCTGCCAGCACCCGCGAGCACGAGCACCGGACCGATGGGCGCGGTGACGGCTTCGCGCTGCGCATCATTCAGCGGATTGAGAATCGGAGACAGGTCCATCAGGGCGCCATCACTCGGTATCGCAGCGGGACAAGGGCAGCGATTCTACCAGCTGCAGCCGCCGCCATTACGTGCGGTCGGTTGAATTGACGGTGCCGTCTGCAAAGTGCACGAGCGCGCTGATCAACGTGAGCAGCACAGGACCAATGATGATGCCCACGCCGCCAAACGCCGAGGCGCCACCGATCACCCCGATGAACACCGCGAGCGTCGATACGGGAGCGTGATTCGAGATCAGCACCGGCCGCAGGAAATTGTCGGAGAGAGATACGACGGCACCCCAGATCGCGAGGAATATGGCCCAGCCCCAGCCCTGCGTCGCAATCAGCCACACCACGCCCGGCACCCACACGACTGCGGCGCCACCGACCGGCAGCAGCGCGAGCAACGCGGCCAGGACACCGAAAACGACCGGCGAAGGAACGCCTGCGATCGCGAAGCCGATGGCGACGAGCACGCCCTGCAGCAGCGCCGTGAGCACAGTGCCATAGACGACGGCGCGGGTGGTGTTGCCCACCAGCTTCAGCAGCGCCTCGCGCCGCTGGCCTTCGAGCGGCACGAGCTGCGTCAAGCGCTGCAGCATCGCCGGTCCGTCCCGCAGCATGAAGAACAGCAGGAACAGCATCAGGAAGAAGCCGACGAAAGATCCCACGGCGCCTGCGACCACGCCGCCCCCCAGGCTTGCAGCCGTACCGAGCGCGGACTCGGCGCCACTCATCATCCACTCCTGCAGCTTCGCCGGATCCACCGGGATCGTGGCGCGGAACCAGCGGATAGCGGGGCCAATCAGCGGAAAGCGCTCGAGCTGCACCAGGAGCGTGCTGTCGAAGGTCAGCGAACTCGCGCGCAGACGCTGCACCAGCGTCGTCACCTGCTCGGCGAACAGCAGCGCCAGCAGCGTCAGTGGCGCCAGCACCATGATCGGTGTCAGTGCGGTGATGACGCCTGCGGCTGCGCCCGGCCGGTTGCGGAACTTTGCGGTGAGCCGCGTCTGCAGCGGCCCGAGCAGAAACGCGAGGCAGACCGCCCAGGCGAGCGCATTCCAGAACGGTTCGAGTACCTTGAACAATGCCCAGACGAGCACGGCAGCGAGGGCGAGCAGTACGATCCGGCGGGTCAGGTTGGCATCCATGGCGTATTTTGCCGTGTGTCGGTCGATGTCGGATACTCCAATTCATGAACTCAACACGCCATGCGCCCCTTGCACTGCTTGCCTGCGCAGGCCTGTTGCTTTCCGCCTGCAGCTCGGACCCTGGCAGGCCCTCGCAGCGCACATCCACCCGCAACGCCACCGAGGTCGCCACCTTGCCCGAAACGATGTCAGTTCATCCGCTCACATTCGCGTGGGTCGTCATCAGCGTCGCGGACATGGATCAGGCGCTCGGGCTGTGGGTCGATCGCTTTGGCATGGAGATCGTGACGCGCCGTGACGGGCGCGATGCCGCGCTGGCGAAGGCCTGGGGCGTTGCCGCGGACGACATCATCGACCAGGCGCTGCTGCGCACGCCGGGTCAGCGTGAGGGCGGCGTGCATCTGGTGCGGTTCCGCCTGCCGGGCTCCGCGGTGCGCGAAGGTGCGGCCTCCACGGATCTCGTGCCGAAGAGCGTCGACATTGCCGTGCGTGACATTCAAGCGCGCTATGACGAACTGGCGGCGGCGGGATACAAATTCCGCTCGACGGTGGGCAAGCTCGTGACGGAAACAGGCCTGGTCGTCCACGAAGTCCACATGCCGGCACATGACGGCCTCAATCTCGTGTTCGTCGAACAGGAAGGACATCCGGAGCCGACCAGCAGCAAGGGTTATGGCGTTGCGCCGCAGATCGTCGTGATCTCGCCCGACAATCTGCGCGAATCGAGCTTCCTGCAGAGCCTGCTGGGCGTCGAGCAGATTTCGCACAACCGCTTCGGCGGCCCCTCGATCGAAAAGACCATCGGCCTGCCGTCGGGTGCGAAGCTCGATATACGCATCATGGGCGACGCGAAGATCGACTATGGCCGCATCGAGATCGTGCAATACGAGGGTGCCACGAGCCGCAATCTGTATCCGAGGGCAAAGGCGCCCGCGCGCGGCATGCTCTCCGTGACGTACTTCGTGCCAGAGCTCACCTCCGTGCTGGCCCGCGCCGGCACCCTCGGCGTCACGGATCTCGGCATCGTCGATGGAGTCTATGGGCCTGGACATCTGGCGACTGCGACGACTCCCGCGGGTCTGCGCATCGATCTGTTCGAGCCAAGTGGTGGGAGCCGATGATCCACCTGTATGACAACGCGGATTCCGGCAACGGCTACAAGATCCGCCTGCTTCTGGCGCAGCTCGGCCGTGCTCATCGCTGGACCGATCTCGATATCTTCAGCGGCGTATCCCGAACGCCGGAGTTTCTGAGCAAGAATCCGAACGGCAGCATTCCAACACTGCAACTCGATGACGGCACCTGTCTCGCCGAGTCGAATGCGATCCTGTGGTATCTCGCTGAAGAAAGCCCGTTCGTGCCGCCCGGTCGCCTCGGTCGAGCACAGGCGCTGCAGTGGATGTTCTTCGAGCAGTACAGTCACGAACCGTACGTTGCGACGCCACGTTACATCCTGCGCCATCTGCCTGAGGATTCGCCGCGTCGCGCGGAGCTTCCCGCCCGACTCGAACGCGGCCGTGAGGCGCTCGCCGTCATGGAGAAGCACTTGTCGACGCGGCAGTTCTTCGTGGCGGAGCAGTACTCGATCGCAGACATCGCGCTGTTCGCGTATACGCACGTCGCCCCGCAGGGCGGGCACGACCTCGCACCCTATCGCTCGATCCGTGGATGGTTGTCGCGAGTGTCCAGCCAGCCCGGCTTCATCGCGATGAACGAGCTACCAGCTGTTGCGCAGCTCGCGTAGCTTCAGGAATACGCTGCGCGGATCAGGATGCTCATCTAGCTCCGGGAATTTCTCCCGCAGCCGTGCAATCAGCGCGGGGCTCTGCAGCCGGAAGAACGCGTTGATGCGCTTCTCCTGCGCGAGCGTCGTGACGGGCGCCGCCTCGGCATTGACGCCCGCAGTCTGCGCGGCCATCGCCGCCGCATCCTGATTGCCCGGTTCGCGATCCAGCGTGAAGGCGAGGTTGCGACCGAGATACTCGTGGCCGGGGTAGATCAGCGTCTCATCGGGCAGCCGTGCAAGCTGATTCGAGAACGTGTCGTACAGCAGCGCTGGATCACCACTGTGGCAGTTGCCCGCGCCGGCATTGAACAGCGTATCGCCGCTGAACAGCGCGGGCCGGTCGCCACGAGCGAGCAGGCAGACATGCGACAGCGTATGGCCTGGCGTATCGAGGCATTCGAGCTCGATGTGCCGGCCGACACGGATGATGTCACCGCGCTCGAGGCCGCGGTCCACGCCACCGATTCGGCCCGCAGCGCCCGCATGGGCGAGCACGCGCGCGTGGGTTGCCTTGCGCAGGCCTTCGTTGCCGCCGGTGTGATCGCGGTGCTCGTGGGTATTCAGGATCTGGGTGATGGTCCAGCCGCGCGCCCGCGCGGCGTCGAGACAGCGCTGCCAGTCGAGCGGATCCACGGCCAGCGCCTCTCCCGTGTCCGGATCGGCGATCAGGTAGTGGAAATTCCGGTAGTCGTTCGCGGCCCAGATGCGTTCAACGAGCATGGCGAAACGTTATCATATCGGGATCATGCAGATCGCCGTCGTTCCGGTTACCCCGTTCCAGCAGAACTGCTCCGTCATCTGGTGTGAGCGCACTCGCCACGCTGCCATCGTCGATCCCGGCGGGGATCTCGACGAAGTGCTGTCGGTCGTCAAAGAGGAAGGCCTCACACTCGAGAAGATCCTGCTGACGCATGCCCATGTCGATCATGCTGCCGCCACCGCCGAGCTCGCACGCCGCTGCAGTCTGCCGATAGAAGGGCCGCATGAGGGGGATCAGTTCTGGATCGATCAGATCCCGGCGCATGCGCAGAACTATGGCTTCCGCTACGGCGAGAGCTTCGTGCCCACTCGCTGGCTGCACGAGGGAGACGTCGTCACCGTGGGCGACGTCCAGCTCGAAGTGAAGCACTGTCCCGGCCACACCCCTGGACACGTCGTGTTCTTCAACCGCGCGGCGCGCTTCGCGATCGTCGGCGATGTCCTGTTCGCGGGTTCCATCGGGCGCACGGATTTTCCAAGAGGCAATCACGATCAATTGCTGCACTCGATCCGGGACAATCTTTTTCCACTCGGCGACGACGTGACCTTCCTCCCGGGGCACGGCCCCACGTCCACGTTCGGCGCAGAACGCGAGCACAATCCCTTCGTCGCGGACAAGCTGTTCAGATGAAAATCGCATACATGGCCCTGCTGGTACGCGAGTATGACGAGGCCATCGCGTTCTTCACGCAGTCACTGCGTTTCAAACTGCTCGAAGACTCGCCGCAGTCTGCCACCAAGCGCTGGGTGCGCGTGGCGCCGCGCGGCACGCCGGGTGCCCGCGATGGCGCAGAATTGCTGCTGGCACGCGCCGCGACGCCGGAGCAGGAGCGCAGCATCGGTAACCAGACGGGTGGCCGGGTGTTCATGTTCCTGCATACGGACGACTTCGACGGCGATCTCGCTCACATGCGCCAGCAGGGCGTGCACTTCACCGAAGAACCACGACACGAGCCGTACGGTCGCGTCGTCGTGTTCCTCGATCTGTACGGCAACAAGTGGGATCTGATCGAGGTCCCGCGCGATTCGGAGGCGGCATGAACGCAATGACTCTTTCCCGCCGCGTCGGATTGATCGCAGCTTTCGCCATCACCTGGGCTTTCGCGACAACCGGAACCGTGCAGGCGCACGAACCGGTGGAGCTGCGCCGCATCCTGATCTTCGGTGGATCCGGCCAGCTCGGTGCCGAGATCGCTAAGGAACTCGCGGGCGATGGCCACTATGTGCATGTGTTCGTGCGCCCCAGCTCCGATCGCAGCCGCCTCGTCGGTCAGCCGGTGGAGTGGGTCGTTGGCAACGTGCTCGTCGAAGAGGACGTCAAGCGTGCACTGCAGGCGCAGCGCTATGCGATCGTCATCAACGCGCTCGGTCGCAGCGAGTCCGGCGTGGAGTTCTATGCCACGAGCGGTCGCTGGATCGCAAAGTGGGCGAAGGCCACCGGCGTCAAGCAGGTGGTGCTGCACAGTTCCGTCGGCGTCGGCAAGAGCGCTGCCGCCTATCCCGCCGATCGGCTCGGGGCAATGCGCGCACTGTTCGTCGCCAAGGAATCCGCCGAGCGCGACGTTATCGAGAGCGGCATCACCTACACGATCATCCGCAACGCCGTGCTGCGCGATCTACCGGCGGGTGCGCGAAGCAGTGCAAAGCTGTACGAGGACGAGACGAAGTTTGGTGCCGTCTCACGTCGCGGCCTCGCGCAGCTGACAGCGGAGTGTATCGACAGCGACGTCTGCGCCAACAAGATCTTTCACGCCGTGGACGAGGGGATGACGTTTTGAGTACCGAGTTCGGCATCGTCATGGAGGCCTCGCCCGGATACACGGCGAAGCTCGCGCGTGAGATCGAGGCGATGGGCTTCGATGCGCTGCTCTGTCCGGATACCCAGAACCTGAGCCCCGATCCTTTTGGCCAGCTTTCACTCGCGGCGCAGACCACCTCGCGTATCAAGCTCGGTACCGGCGTGACCAATCCCGTGACGCGTGACGTGGCCGTCACGGCGACCGCGCTCGCGACCCTGCAGGCCGAGTCCAACGGTCGCGTACTCTGTGGCATCGGTCGTGGCGATTCTTCCGCGGCACACATCGGCATCAAGAACGGCACGACGGCTCAGCTCAAGACCTTCGTGCAGCGGCTGCAGGCTTACACGCGCGGCGACACGATCGACCGTGACGGCACGGCTTCGAAGCTGCGTTGGCTGGATTCCGTGCAGGTGGCGCCGGTGGTCGTGGACATCGCCTGCACCGGCCCGCAGACCATCCGCATGGCGGTGGATGTCGGCGATCGCATCAGCTTTGCGGTCGGCAGTGCACCGGAGCGGATCCAGTGGGCGATGGACACCGCGCTGGCGCGCCTTGCCGAAACGGGTCGCGCGCGCAGCAGCCTCAGCATCGGCGCGTACGTGAATCTCGTTTGTGATCCAGACGAGCAGCGGGCGATCCAGCTCGCACGCATGATTTCCGGCATGGTCGCGCATTTCGCCGGAATGAAGGACGCACCGCTCGATCATCTGCCGGCGAAACTGAAGTCGATCGCCGCGCACATGCAGACCGGCTACGACATGAAGCGTCATGCGCAGGAAGAGGGCTCACATCTCAACGTCGTGCCCGACGACTTCGTCGACTGGTTCTCGATCTGCGGCCCACCCTCGAAATGCCGCGAGAGACTGAAGCAGCTCATCGACATCGGCCTCGATCACGTCTATCAGTTGGGCGGCTCGCCGGTCGCGCATCCGCATGGCGCACGCCAGGCGGCGATGGTGGATCAGGCGAAGCTGTACGCGACCGAGGTGATCCCGCACTTCCGCTGAAGGCGCTCCGGGCGCGTGCCGCGGCTCATCAGCTCTGCGTTCCCAGCATGCGGAGCAGCGTGTTGTCACGCTTGATGTAGTGGTGGAACAGCGAGGCCGCGGCATGCAGACCGATCAGCCAGTAGCCGACCACGCCGCCGGTTTCGTGGATTTCCTTGATCTGTTCAGCAAGCGCCTTGTCCGGACTCACCAGTGCGGGCAGTTCCAGTCCGAAGAACGGTATTGGCTTGCCGGATGCACTGAGGATCAGCCAGCCGCCGATGGGCATGCCGATCATCAGTGCATAGAGCGCGATGTGAACACCCTTCGCGAGCCTGTTCTGCCAGGCTGGAGGCGTCGGCTCGATCGGCGGTGTCTCACCTGCCCACCGGGCCGCGAGGCGCACCCACACCAGCGCGAACACGGAGAGCCCCAGCATGAAGTGCCAGGTCTTGATCAGTTCACGCGGATCACTGCCCTTCGGCCACCAGACGCGCAGCTCGATGCAGGCATAGACCGCCGCGAGTAGCGCGAGCATGAGCCAGTGCAGGCCGATCGTCAGGGTGCTGTAACGACTGTTCATAGCAGCAGGTCTCCTGGCGTCGGGGGCAGCCGCGGCATCGTCTGCTGCGGGAACTCGCCGGTCAGGCTACCGAGGAACGCGACGATATCCGCTACGGTCTGATCCTGGATTGCAACGTTGAGCTGAGTCTTTGCCATGAGTCTCACCATCTCATCCAGACTTTTCACGCTGCCGTTATGAAGGTACGGCGCCGTGTACGTGAGGTTGCGCAGCGACGGAACCCGCCACAGCGCGGCATCATCCTTGCGTCCCGATGCGACGGCCAGGCCCTTGTCCTCGAGCAGCCGGTACTTTGCTTCGTACACGGTCGCTGAATTGATCGGGAATTTCTGGAAGAATCCGGTCCCGACCGGCATCGGCGGCCCACTGAACATCGCGCCTGAGTGACAGGCGATACAGCCCGTGCTGGCGAATGCCTGCATGCCGCGCTGCTGCTGCGCCGTGAGCGCCTTCTTGTCGCCTAGCACGAAGCGATCGTACGGACTGTTCGGCGTGATCAGAGTCCGCTCATAAGCGGCAATGGCTCTCGCAGCATTGTCCAGCGTCACGACGTCGCCGGTACCGAAGGCCTTGGTGAAGCTGCTCTTGTAGCCTGGAATGTGACGGATACGGTCGATCGTCGCAGTGAGATCCTTCATGCCCATCTCGATCGGATTGACGAGTGGACCCTTGGCCTGATCCTCGAGCGTCGCCGCCCGTCCGTCCCAGAATTGCACGGACATGAAGGCCGCGTTCCAGACGGTGGGTGAATTGCGACCGCCCTTCTGCGCATGGATGCCGATGGAGGTCGGCCGATGGTCGTCGCCGCCCTCCATGACGTTGTGACAGGAAAAGCAGGACACCGTCCCATCCGCCGAGAAGCGCGGATCGAAGAACAGCATTTTTCCGAGCTCGACTTTCGCAGGCGTGGTCGGATTGGTTGCCGGAGCCGGTGCGACGCGCGGCAGTGCAGACCATTCCTGCGCAATGGCGGGCTGAAAGAGCGTCAGCGCACAGACGAGCAGACTGATCGGTGAAAGGCGATGCATGACGAAACCCTCGATGGCGTGCATGACACAGGGAAAGTCCGTGTCATCGAGGGTCGATTCAGCACGATCGCGGTTAAGGTGCCCTTAAGAGCGAGGCTCGAGCCTACGGCACCAGGCCCTGTGTTGTCGGTACGTAATGATCCACCAGCAGCGCCACGAACAGCCACATCAGGTACTGGATCGAGAACTTGAACACGCGCATCGGTAGTTCCGCGCGGTCGGTGAACTTCATCACCAGCGCGTAGTAAAGGAAGAAGCCGTTGAGAATCAGTGCGGTTGCCAGGTAGATCAGCCCGCTCATGCCCGTGATGAACGGCATCAGTGTCACGAGCACCAGCAGAACCGTATACAGCAGCACTTGCAGCCGCGTGTACGCCACACCATGCGTGACCGGCAGCATCGGGATGCCGGCCCGCGCATACTCGTCCTTGCGCGCGATCGCGAGTGCCCAGAAATGCGGCGGCGTCCAGATGAAGATGATCAGGAACAGCAGCAGGGCGTTCGGATCGATGGAGTTGGTGACGGCGGCCCAGCCGAGCACGGGCGGCGCAGCGCCCGCAGCGCCGCCGATCACGATGTTCTGCGACGTCGCGCGCTTCAGCCACACGGTGTAGATCACCGCGTAGCCGATCAGCGAGAAGAACGTCAGTACGGCAGTCAGCGGATTGACCAGCAGCCACAGGATGAGCATGGAGGCGATGCCGAGCACGCCGGCGAAGCTCAGTGCCTGGGTGTTGCTCATCACGCCTGTGGGGAACGGGCGGCTGCGCGTGCGCGCCATCTTCTCGTCGATCTTCTGGTCGAGCACATGATTGATCGCCGCGGCGCAGGACGCGGCGAGCGCGATGCCAAGATTTCCCCAGACGAGCGCGGCAAACGGCGGCATGCCGGGAGTAGACAGCAACGTACCGACAATCGCGGTGAACACGATCAGCAGCACCACCTTGGGCTTGGTGAGCTCGAGGTAGTGACGCCAGGTGGTGCGCTCGGCGAGCAGCATCTCAGGCTTCACGCAGGCGGCGGTTCAATGCGAGCGCAGCAAGCAGCAGCACGGCAGCGCCGGCGTTGTGCCCCGTGGCCAACGGCAGCGGAAACGCTTTCACCACCATCAGGATGCCGATCAGGATCTGCAGGCCGAGCGCCGCCAGCACCCAGTAGCCGCCGTTGCGCACGAGAGTCGTCGGGGCGCGGCGAATCGCTGCGACGGCGAGCCAGATCAACGCAAGACTCGCGACGATGGCACCGAGGCGATGCGTGAAGTGGATCGCGACCCGTGCCGGATGCTCGAGCACGCCGCCGGTATAGTTGATGTCGAGGCCGCGCCACAGCACGAACGCATCGGCATAGTCCATGTCCGCTGGCCACCATTGCGCCTGGCACTGCGGGAAGTCCGGACAGGACACTGCAGCGTAATTGCTGCTGGTCCAGCCGCCGAGGATGATCTGCACGGCCAGCGCGCACAGGGCGACGATGCCGGCGCGACGCACGCCATCGAGCGACGCGACCGTCGTGGCCTGCGGCGCTGGCTGCACGATGCCGGTACGCCGACGCATCGTCATCCACAGCCAGAACAGCAAAGACAAAGTCGTGAGCCCACCGATGAGATGCAGCACGACGACCAGCGGCTTCACCAGCCACCAGACTGTCAGGGCACCGAGGCCGCCCTGGAACACGACGGTGGCGAGCAGCGCGACGCAATAGCCGACGCTGGCCGGCCGTTCACGTCCATTCCCTTGATTCCGATACGCGATCGCGATCGCCGTGATCAGCACGATCACGAAGCCGAGCGTGGTCGCCGCGTAGCGATGGATCATTTCGCGCCAGGCCTTGCCGGAATCGAAATCCCAGCCCGGGTCGAAAGCGGCGATCTTGTCCGGATTCTGCGCGGCGCCGGCCGGTGTCACGTGTCCATAGCAGCCTGGCCAGTCCGGACAGCCGAGTCCGGCATCCGTGAGGCGGACCCAGGCGCCGAGCACCACGACCGTCAGGCACAGCAGCATGCCGAACAGCGCGAGCCGGCGGATCATCACGGCGGGCGCGAGGCTGAGTGCGGAAGAGGAGCCTGAATCCTGCGTGGTGACATTGCTCATCGCATCAACCTATGTGAGAGAGCTTCAGCAGCTTCTGCAGATCCGACAGCAGGCCCTTGGGTTCCTGCCGCGCGTCGAATCGCATCATCAGATTGCCGAGCGGATCGACGATGAAGATCATGTTCGCCTGGTTGTCCTGCGGAAACTGCGCCAGGAGTTCGATGGCTGCCGGATCCACCGCCTGCACGGTTTCGAGTCCCACATGCTCCTTGTTCAGGAACTCCTCGTTGCAGCAGGCCCGCGTGGAGAGGAACACGCGCTGCACGCGGCTCATGTCCTCTGCGAGCAGCAGCCTGGTCTGGCGCATCACCCACAGCGCGCGCTGGCAGGCCGCATCGCAGGATCCGGGGCCCACGTAAACGAGGCTCCATTTGTCGCGTAGCAGGCCGACCCGCGCCGACGTCGTTCCATCCGGCAGCGTGAACGCGGCATCTTCCAGCGGCCGCACCGGCTCGATCAGCTCACCGTGGTTGGTGCTGCCCGCCGGGCGCCAGCCGCCGGCGTAATAGAGATAGAACGCGATCGCGAGCGGCACGAAGAACAGCGCCGCGAGGCCGACCAGCGTGCGTCGGCCGCGTGCGATTTCAGCAGGGTCAAGTCCGGTATTGGAATCGTTCATCGGTCAGCGAACCTTGCGCAGATTGAGCACGACATACAGCACGATCAGCAGAACTCCAAAACTCCACCACTGGATCGCGTACGACCAATGGGTTTGCGGCGACATGCCCGGTGGCTGCCAATCCCGCAGATAGCCATCCGGCTGGTCCGCATCGAGCAGCAGCACGCGCGGCTCGAGCGAATCGATCGCGAGCGAACCCGCCAGCTCCGCAATCGTCGGATACGTCGTGACGCGCGGCCAGCGTCCCGCCATTTCCGGCGCCGCGCGGCCCGAGGCGAGTCCGGCGCTCGGCAGATCATCCAGTCTCCCTCGCAACGCCACCGCCAGACTGCTCGATTCTGGAGGAGGCAAAGCGATGTCGGGCAGGCGCTCCCGATATCCGGAAAACGGCACCCAGCCTCGATTAACGATCAGCCAGCGGCCGTCTTCGAGCTGCAGCGGCGTGAGCACTTCATAACCGGCGCGCCCGTCGCGGGTGCGATTGTCGAGCAGGAACTGCCGCGCACCCTCCCAGCGGCCCGACACGCTGACGCGTGAGAATCGCTGCAACGCCGAGCTCGACTGGGAGCCCAGCGGCAAAGCCGACTCACCGCCGCGTTCGAATTGATCCTGCAGGCCCTGTTTGAAATCGCCCCGGGTCCATTGCCAGCGACCGAGGCTGACGAACAGTCCGAGCAGGAGCACCGTCGCGGCCGTCATCAGCCAGGAGGGCGCGAACTCCCGCCGTCCGATGGCGATGCGAATGTTCACGGGCCCGCGATTCTAACGCGGGCGCGCCTTGCCGGCCTATAATTTCAATCTGCCCACGCCTCTCGCTGGGCCGAAGGGAGGCCTGCGTGGAGCTGTTCAAGATTCTCGTCGTTTGCGTGCTGGCCGGCATCGTATTCAGCCTCGGCACGGCGCTCTTCCATCTCTCGAGCGGCAAGGGCGATTCGAAGAAGATGGTCCGCGCCTTGACCATTCGGGTTGCGCTGTCCGTCGCGCTGTTCGTGATCCTGATGGCGGCCTGGGCGATGGGCCTGATCTCGCCGCATGGCGTGAACGGATAGGGCGTGTTGACCGGCCCGGGCGCCCCGCCCACCCCTTAACAATATTCAAAACGGCAGTTTTCTGCCGCCTCTGCACGCGATCCAGATCACGATTCCACGAGTTCGTGCCGCGTTTCCTTGCACTGCAAAATCCACTCGATAACATGCGCCCCGCTTGTTTCACGAGGAGTATGCAGATGGAACTGATTGCTGGAATCGTAGTGGCGACGATCGTGTTGATGGTGGCGCAGTTGATCGACGTCGTACTGCCCAAGTAAGTACCCGAGCCCGGCGTGAGCCGGGCTCGACGTATCGTGGTGGCGGCCTTCAGCCGACCACAAGATAGGCGACGAACGTCGCCGCGCCGGCAACCCCCGCCTTGAGGGCCATGCGGCGATACGGTGGTGACACCCATGCCATCGCCATCCCCGACAGCAGCACGACCATCAGGCCGATAGCCCAGGCGATCGAAATCGCCTTCGCAAAATCACTGCCCTTTGCCTTGTGCAGTTGCACGGCGTGGCGCCACGGTCCCGTGTCCTTGATCACGAGCTCCGCCTCGAGCGGATTCGCAGTGGGCCGCAGGACGACATCGCGGTAGACACCGGTCCACTCCAGTTCGAAAGACGTGCCTGCCTTCTTCACGGATGCGCCACCACTCGGCACTTCGATCGTCGCGGCGGCCAGCTCGCGTTCGACCAGCGCGACGAGAGGCCCGAGCTCGGGCGTCAGCGGCGCATCGAGCACCACGGTGCGTCGCGTGTCGTCATAGCTGCCCTTGATGGCAAGCGTGTAGAGGCCACCTGTCAACGCGAACATCAGCGCGATGGGCAGGAAGAACGCCGCGAGGGCCAGGTGAACGTTCAGCAGGGTTTTGCGCATTGGAATGCCAGCCTAGTGTGAGCCACAGAAAAAAGCCCGGCGCGGGCCGGGCTTCCTCTCGAGACGCTCGCCGCAGCGGCGTCAGATCCAGTACACGAACACGAACAGTCCGAGCCAGACCACGTCGACGAAGTGCCAGTACCAGGCCACGGCCTCGAACGCGAAGTGACGCTGCGGCGTGAAGTGTCCGTTCATCGTCCGCAGCCAGATCACCAGAAGCATGATCGCGCCGATCGTCACGTGGAAGCCGTGGAAACCGGTGAGCATGTAGAACGTCGAGCCGTAGATGCCGGTGGACAGCTGCAGACCGAGCTCGGTGTAGGCGTGGTGGTATTCCTCAGCCTGGAGTCCGACGAACAGGAAGCCGAGGAGGAAGGTCAGCGCGAGGAAGATCTTGAGGACGCCACGCTTGCCTTCACGCAGCGCGTGATGCGCGATCGTGATCGTGACGCCCGAGGTCAGCAGGATCAGCGTGTTGATGGCCGGCAGACCGAAGGCTGGCACCACCTCGTAGCTGCCGTCTTCGCGCGGGCCGAGCTTCGACGGACCGTTGGTCGGCCAGGCGTTCTCGAAATTCTCCCAGACGAGCAGCTTGTTGAAGATCTTCACGCCTTCGCCACCGATCCAGGGCACGGACAGCTGCCTTGCATAGAACAATGCGCCGAAGAAGGCGGCGAAGAACATCACTTCCGAGAAGATGAACCACATCATTCCCATGCGGAAGGACTTGTCGACCTGCAGGTTGTACATGCCTTTCTGGTTCTCGCCGATCACGACGTGGAACCAGCCGATGAACAGGCCGATCACCATCAGGAAGCCGATGGCGAACACGACAGGCCCGAACCATTCGTTGAGCCAGCCGCACACGCCGATCATCATCGTGAACAGCGCAACCGAGCCGTAGACCGGCCAGGCGCTCTCGTGCGGGACGTAGTACTTATCTGCAGATTGACTGGTAGCCATAGTTTTAAAGTGCGCCCACGCGCGTCGAGTTGTCGTAGAAAACGTAGGACAGCGTCACGCGGTCCATGTAAGAGGGCAGTGACGGGTCCACGACGAAGCGGACCGGCATGATCTTCTCCTCGTCCATCGCGAAGTTCTGCGGTGTGAAGCAGAAGCACTCGGTCTTGTGGAAGAACGCGGTGGCCTTGCCCGGCGAGATGTTCGGCACGGCCTGCGCGACCGTGGCGCGGCCGGTGCGGTTGTGTGCCACGTACTGCATTTCGTAGAGCTTGCCTGGATGCACCTGCATCGAGGTGACCAGCGGACGAAACTCCCAGCTGCCAACCGACGGCAGTTCGGCGACGAAGTCCACCGTCACCATGCGGTTCTCGTCCGGCCGTTCGACCACCTGGCTCTGTTCGCCCAGACGTTTCTGGTTGCCGAAGCCGGTGATCTCGCACATGACGTCATACAGCGGCACGAGCGCGAAGCCGAAAGCGAACGCACCCGCCGCGAAGCCGAACAGCTTCCACGTCAGGTTGCGATTGTCGCTTTCGAGACTCATGCCCGGGCCACGCTCAACTCCGATATCCGGTGACGGACATCAGGATGAAGGAGAGATAGAAGGCGAGCGCCACCAGCCCGAGGGCGATGGCGCTGCGCCGCACCTTGCGGGCGCGTTCCGGATCGTTGGGGCTTGCGGGTGCCATCAATGCTCGGCGCCACGCGCGATGAGCTGCGGTGACGGCGGCGTCTCCCAGCTGTGATACGGGGCCGGCGTCGGCAGTTCCCAGTCGAGGCCGTGCGCGCCTTCCCACGGACGGGCCGGCGCCTTCTCACCGGAGCGCACGGCGTTCCAGATGACGTAGACGAACAGCAGCTGCGAGAAGCCGAAGATGAAGGCGCCGATCGAGGACACCATGTTCCAGTCCGCGAACTGCGTCGAGTAGTCCGGGATGCGGCGCGGCATGCCGGCCAACCCCAGGAAGTGCTGCGGGAAGAACAGGATGTTGACGCCGATGGTCGACAACCAGAAATGCCACTTGCCGAGAGTCTCGTTGTACATGCGGCCGCACCACTTCGGCAGCCAGTAGTACACGCCGGCCATGATCGCGAACACCGCGCCCGGCACGAGCACGTAGTGGAAGTGCGCGACGACGAAGTAGCTGTCGTGGTACTGGAAGTCCGCCGGCACGATCGCGAGCATCAGGCCCGAGAAACCGCCGATCGTGAACAGGAAGAGGAACGACAGCGCGAACAGCATCGGCGTCTCGAACGTCAGCGAGCCCTTCCACATCGTCGCGCACCAGTTGAACACCTTCACGCCCGTCGGCACGGCGATCATCATCGTCGAGAGCATGAAGAACAGCTGCCCGGCGAGCGGCATGCCGACCGTGAACATGTGGTGTGCCCAGACGATGAACGACAGGAACGCGATCGAGGCCGATGCGTACACCATCGATTCGTAGCCGAACAGCGGCTTACGCGAGAACGTCGGGATGATCTCCGAGACGATGCCGAAGGCCGGCAGGATCAGGATGTACACCTCGGGATGGCCGAAGAACCAGAAGATGTGCTGGAACATCACCGGATCGCCGCCACCGGCCGCGCTGAAGAAGCTCGTGCCGAAGAAGTGATCCGTCAGCAGCATCGTCACGGCGCCCGCGAGCACCGGCATCACGGCGATCAGCAGGTACGCGGTGATCAGCCAGGTCCAGCAGAACAGCGGCATGCGCAGCAGGCCCATGCCAGGCGCGCGCATGTTCATGATCGTGACGACGACGTTGATGGCGCCGAGGATCGAGGACGCACCCATCAGGTGGATCGCGAAGATCGTCATCGGGAAGCTGTCACCCGCCTGCACGGACAGAGGCGGATACAGCGTCCAGCCGCCCGCCGGCGCGCCGCCCGGCACGAACAGCGTCAGCAGCAGCAGTGTGAACGCGAACGGCAGGATCCAGAAACTGAAGTTGTTCAGTCGCGGCAGCGCCATGTCCGGCGCGCCGACCTGCATCGGGATCATCCAGTTCGCGAGGCCGGTCCAGGCCGGCATCACGGCGCCGAAGATCATCAGCAGCGCGTGCATCGTCGTCATCGAGTTGAAGAACGCCGGATCGACGAACTGCAGGCCGGGCTGGAACAGCTCGGCGCGAATGACCAGCGCCATCGCGCCGCCCATGAAGAACATCACGCAGGCGAAGATCAGGTACATCGTGCCGATGTCTTTGTGATTCGTCGCGTACACCCAGCGGCGCCAGCCATGGGGCTTGTGCGCGTGGTCATCGTGTGCGGCGTGGGTGTCGTGAGCGTGGTTCGTGTTGGCCATGATGAATCTCGTCTGTCTTGCTCGTCTGAATAAGGTTGCGCGGATCAGCCGCGCGGTGTGATGGCAGCCGGCACGCTGGCCTGGGCCGGCACTTCCACGGCAGTCGCGTCGGCCGGCACGGCATCAGCCGGCGCCGGTTCTGCTGCCGGAGCGGCGGCGGCCTTCTGTGCGGCGAGCCAGGCGGCGTAATCCGCCTTCGACAGCACCTTCACGACGATTGGCATGAAGCCATGGTCGCGGCCGCAGATTTCGGCGCACTGGCCGCGATAGGTGCCGGTCTTGCCCGCATCCACCTTGAACCACAGTTCGTTGACGAAGCCGGGGATCGCATCTTTCTTCATGCCGAAGTCCGGCACCCACCACGCGTGGATGACGTCCTGCGCCGTCAGCAGCAAGCGCACTTTCGTGTCTTCCGGCACGACCAGCGGGTTGTCGACGTTCAGCAGGTAATCCGGAACGGTTTTCGGATCGATGCCGGACTGCAGCTGGCGCGCTTCGTTGCTCTGGCTGTCGAGCGTCGAGAAGAAGCCGATGCCGTCATCGAGGTATTCGTACTGCCACTTCCACTGATAACCCGTGACCTTGATCGAGATCTCGGTGTTGCGCGTGTCTTCGATCGCGATCAGCGTGCGCGTGGCCGGCACCGCCATCACGACGAGGATGAGCACCGGAATGACCGTCCAGATGATTTCGGCCTTCGTGCTGTGCACCATCGTCGTGTCCGGCACGGCGCCCTGCGAGCGGCGGAACGCGAAGATCGAATAGGCCATCACGGCGAACACGACCACGCCGATGGCGACGCAGACCCAGAAGATCAGCATGTGCAGGTCGTAGATCTGTTTCGACAGTTCGGTAACGCCGACCGGCATGTTGAGACCACCCCATCCGCCATCGGATTGGGCGCCGTCCGCCTGCGCAGCAGGCGCAAGCACCGCGAACGCGAGGGCCGCGACGGCGGCGAGCTTGGTGCGAACTGTCTGATTCATCGTGACTTCAACCTTGCTGTGAACTGACTTGCTGAGAATTGAACTGCGCGTCGGCGAGCAGAGCCCGGAGGCGCCGCGCGAGACCGCGCCGTTCCTGCTCGTTGAGGAAATTGCCAATTTCGCATCGACGGCCGTGCGACTCGATCGTGAGTTGGCTCGGATGCAGGGGCGATTCGGCGGCGCGAATCTTAACCTGTGCCCAGTAGCGCTGGAACACGACGCGGTCGCATCGTTCGCGATCGACTTCCTCGATCTCGACGGATTCGTCAGTGACGGTGATCGTCTGACGATGATGGCGGCGCTGCATGGAGTGATGTAGCGCCCAGCCGAGCAGCCCCATCTCGAGTCCGGCGAACGGCAGCACGGGCCAGAAGCCCTGCAGCGCGACGAATCCGGACAGCGTGAATGTGACGACGCAGAGACTGCCGAAGAACCACCGCGCGGTGCGCGGAGTCAGCGAGCAGTTCGGGGTCAGCGTGATGGTTTGAGCGTGGGCAGGCATGTCAGCCGGGCGATGTTACCGCACGAGGCTTTTGACTCTCAACTCAAAGACTTACATTGCAAAGCCGCGATGCGACCGAATCCAGCGCGGCGCGGCGTGCAGTGCGGCTCGCACCGTGCGGAATCGTCGCCAGCGGCGCCTCGCCGAGTCGCTCACTCAGGGTTTGGAGGTTCGCATCGACGGCGGCCATCGTGGGGTCGACGCCATTTGCGATCCAGCCTGCGCGGCGGCAACCGCTGGCCGCGATCGCATCCCAGGTCAGCTGTGCGTGATTCAGGCAGCCGAGCTTCAGGCCGACGACCAGCAGCACTGGAAAATCGAGCAGCCGCGCGAGGTCTGCGATGGTCTCGTGATCCGTCAGCGGCGCGAGCCAGCCACCCGCGCCCTCGACGAGCGTCCAGTCGCTCGCAAACGCGATTCGTTCGCAGTAACTCTGGATCGTCGGCAGATCCAGTGCGACGCCAGCCGCCCGCGCGGCCAGGTGCGGCGACATCGGTTCCGGCAGGCAGTAGGGATTCACCCAGCCATACGGCAGCGTCGACTGCGCGGCAGCGATCAGCTGCTCGGCGTCCTCGTTGCGCCAGCCGTCCGGCCTGCGCGTAGCGCCGGCGGCGACGGGCTTCATCACGCCGACCCGGACGCCGCGTGCGACCGCAGCCTCGACCAGGCCGACTGAACAGAATGTCTTGCCAATATCCGTATCCGTGCCGGTGACGAAGACGCCGCGCGTGTTCATGGCGGCACGCGGCGGCGACTGAGCGCGCTGAGTGGCACGACATGTTCGTTGGCATCTGGCTTGGCTCTGCCGGTCGAGGGGTTCCTGTCTGCTGCAGCCCAGGCGACGCCGTACACCACCTCGTACGTGGCAGGCAGCGCGCCGTCGCGCCGGAATGTCTCGTACCGCGCGGTCATGGCCGCGAGCGCGCGCCGCCCGGTGAGACCGCGGCGCCGGCCCGCGGCGACATTGTTCGCACCGATGCGCTGCAGATCGCGCATCAGTTCGAGCGGCGTGTTGTACTGCAGTTCGTGCGTATCGGTATCCAGCACGGGCTGCTCCAGGCCCGCCTGCATCAACGCATTGCCGACGTCGTGCATGTCGAGAAAGCGGTTCACGTGCGGGGCGTCGTCGACGGCGGCCCAGGCCGCGCGCAGTTCCTGCAGCGTCGCCGGGCCGAAACTGCTGAACAGCAGCAGTCCGCCCGGCTGCAGCACGCGATCGATTTCGGCGAGTGCCGCACCGAGGTCATCGCACCACTGCAGCATCAGGCTGCTGAACACGAGATCGATGCTGTGATCGGCCAGTGGCAACCGGTAGGCGTCGCCGGCGACGCGCTCGAACCGTGAGCCGCGCCGGCCGGCGAGCCGACCCCCGAGCCAGCGTTCGCGCCAGCCGAGGCGCTGGCCGGCTTCCCGCAGCATGCCGGGAGCGAGATCGACGCCGACCACCAGCGCATCGCGGTAGCGCCGCTTCAATTCCAGCGTCGCATGGCCGGTGCCGGCGCCGAGATCGAGCACGCGACGCGGGGCGACCTTGAAGTTCGGCAGCCGCTCCAGCAGTTCGTTACGGACCATGGTCTGGAGCCGGGCGGCGCTGTCGTAGGTCGCGCTCGCGTCGCTGAAGCGCCGGCCGATCCTTTGACGCTCCAATTCAAACGATGATTCCAGACGTTCGATGCTCATGGGTTCATTTAGACGCAAATTCGATGATTTTGGCGGCAAGTTCTACCGGATGCGAAAGCATCGGCGCATGGCCGGTGCGGCCGAACTCGAGATACTCGCCCCGCGGCAGCGCCGCGGCCAGCGCCCGCCCCGCCGCCGGGTGGGTCACCCGGTCGTACTGCCCGGCGACCACCAGCGCGGGCAGATCGATACCTGGCAACCGCTCGCGCAGATCCGTCTGGCGCAGAAGCTGGAGTCCGGTCGCAAGCGCGTCGTCTGAAGCGCTGCCGTGGGACTCGAGCGCCGCCTGCTGGGCCCGCAGCATCACGGATGCTTGCGGGCCGCCGCGCAGCTGCAACTCCAGGAAATCGTGCACGGTCGCATGCGTGTCGGTGCGCAAACGTGCTGCAAAGCCCTCGAGCACGGCCGGTGGCATCCCGTGAGCCCAATCGGCGCGCGCGACGAAGCAGGGCGTGCTCGCGACGAGGATCAGACGTGAGATCGACGCGGATGCCGCGCTCGCCAGCGCGAGCGCCGCCATGCCGCCGAGCGACCAGCCGAGCACGATGGCGCCGGGCGGGACGCAGGGCTGCAGTGCCGCGGCGAGCGCATCGATGTTCGTCGGCAGCAGCGTGGCCGCGCTGCGTCCATGTCCGGGCAGATCCACGGCAATCAACTCGAACGTCGACTCGAGCTGCGCCGCGAGCGCATCGAATACGCGCAGGTTCATGCTCCAGCCGTGCAGCAGCACGAGTGGCTGGCCATGACCGCGACGTTCGACATGCAGCGCAGGCGGTGATGCGGTCATGCGGATTCACAAGCCTGCGCGAGCGCATCGACGAGACCGTCGATCTGCTCGGCGTCGTGCGCCGCGGACAGGGTCACTCGCAGGCGCGCCGATCCCTGCGGCACCGTCGGCGGACGGATCGCCGCAACCCACCAGCCCGCATCGAGCAGCTTCGCGCTGACATCGAGCGCACACTGCGCATCGCCGAGCACGATCGGCTGGATGGGTGTGATCTGGTGGCCCGCTGAATCCGCGAGCGCAAGGCCACGTCGACGCGCGCGTTCGCGGAAGTGATCGACATGTTCGCGCAGCTTCGCGCGGCGCCAGGCTTCGGTGCGCATCAGCGCCAGCGCGGCGCGCGTCGCGGCCGCCACCGGTTGCGGCAGCGCCGTGGTGTAGATGTAGGTTCGCGCGCGCTGGATCAGCCAGTCGATCAGCGCCGCATCGCCGGCGACAAAGGCGCCGAAGCTGCCGAAGGCCTTGCCGAGCGTGCCGATCAGCACGGGCACGTCGTCGCTGCCGAGGCCGAAATGCTCGAGACAACCGCCGCCGTTCGCGCCGAGCACGCCGAGACCATGCGCATCATCGACGATCAGCCACGCATCCTGCTCGCGCGCCGCGCGGGCTAGGGCCGGCAGCGGTGCGAGATCGCCATCCATGCTGAACACGCCATCGGTGACGAGGAGCGCGCCGCGCCGATCGTCGCTTTGCGAGCCGTCGCGACTCGAGTGCGTCCGGCGGAACTGCACGAGCGCTGCCTGCGCCGCGTCCGCATCGCCATGTGCGTAGCGCTGCAGCTCCGCACGCGAGAGCAGGCCCGCATCGATCAGAGATGCGTGATTGAGCCGGTCTTCGAGCACGAGATCGCTGCGTTCTGCCAATGCGCTGACCACGCCGAGGTTCGCCATGTAGCCGGTGGAGAACAGCAGCGCACGCTCACGGCCGGTGAACTCCGCAAGTTCGCGCTCGAGCGCTTCATGCTCTGAGCCGTGACCGGTGACGAGGTGCGACGCACCGGAGCCCGCGCCCGAATGCGCTGCGCTGGCCTGCATCGCGGCGATCAGCGCAGGGTGCTGGGCGAGGCCGAGATAATCATTGCTGCAGAAGTTGACGACGCGACGACCGTCGCGCAGCACGTACGCGCCGCCGTCCGGCGTCGCCGTGAACCGCTGCCGTCGCAGCGACTTCGATTCGAGATCTGCGAGGGCGGCGGCGAGCGCCTCAGCACTGCGGCGCATGCGCCGCGACCTGCGTCTCGGGCTGGATGCCGAGCCGCGCGAGCAGCGCACGATCGTGCTCGACGTCCGGATTGCCGGTGGTCAGCAGTTTCTCGCCGTAGAAGATCGAGTTCGCGCCCGCGAGGAAGGCCAGCGCCTGCAGTTCATCGGACATCGCCTCGCGACCGGCAGACAGGCGCACATAGGACTTCGGCAGCACGACGCGCGCGACCGCAATCGTGCGGATGAAGTCGAGCGGATCCGTCGGCGCGGCGCCGGCGAGCGGCGTGCCCGGCACCTGCACGAGCTGGTTGATCGGCACGCTCTCGGGATGATGCGGCAGGTTCGCGAGCGTCTCGAGCATGCGGGCGCGATCGCGCACCGTCTCGCCCATGCCGACGATGCCGCCGCAGCACACGTTCAGGCCCGCGCCTCGCACTGCATCGAGCGTGTCAAGGCGATCCTGGAACGTCCGCGTCGTGATGATCTCGCCGTAGAACTCCGGCGAGGTGTCGAGATTGTGGTTGTAGTAGTCGAGGCCGGCGTCCTTCAGTTCGCGCGCCTGCTCCGGCGTGACCATGCCGAGCGTCGCGCAGGTCTCGAGGCCGAGCGCGCGCACTTCGCGCACCATCGCGACCACCGCATCGACGTCCTTCTTCTTCGGCGAGCGCCAGGCCGCGCCCATGCAGAAGCGCGTTGCGCCTGCGGCCTTCGCCGCGACCGCGCGCTCGCGCACTTCGGCCACCTGCATCAGCACCTCGCGTTCGAGGCCGGTGTCGTAGCGCACGCTCTGCGGGCAGTACTTGCAGTCCTCGGGGCAGGCGCCGGTCTTGATCGAGAGCAGAGTGCTCATCTGTACGGTGTTCGGCACGTGATGTTCGCGGTGCACCTGCTGCGCGCGGAAGATCAGGTCCTGGAATGGCAGTGCGAACAGCGCCTCGATCTCGGCCGTGGACCAGTCATGGCGCGCGCTCGTCTGGTCGTGGCTCGCGCCGGGCCGGACCGGTTCGCTGCGATGGATGTCATTCATAAGCGTTTCCACCCGATTTGCAGACTGCCGCCCCAGGGCCCGTCGGGCAGGCTGGCAGTTCAACCGGCGGCATGTTCCCGGCCCGCCGCAGGACTGTCAACTTCAAGATGCCTCCCGAGTCGACAATCGCCGCCCTGCCGCGCTGGTGGATGGCCCGCCAGGTTCGCTTGCCATGGGTGGAGCGCTGGCTCAGCCGTTTGCTGCCGCCGCGCTGCTGCGCCTGCGGCGAACCGGCGGAGGTGCCGGGGGTGGATCTGTGCGCCATCTGCCTCGGGGATCTGCCGTTTCGCCCGAGCCCGGCGCTGGAGGTGGTCGGCCTCGGGGCGCAGTACCACTGCCTGCCCTTCGAGTACGCCGAGCCCATCGCCGGTTTCATCCAGGCGCTGAAGTTCCATGGGGACTGGCGCTATGGCCGCGTGCTCGGTGCGCTGCTCGCCGCAACCCGCGCTGCCAGTGGCGTGGCGCTGCCACAGGCCGTGCTCGCGGTGCCGCTGCATGCCACGCGCTATCGCGAACGCGGCTTCAACCAGGCGGAGCTGATTGCGCAGTCCGCGGCGCGCTGGCTTTCACTGCCGCTGGTTCACCACGTGCTGAGGCGCTCACGCGCCACGATCGCGCAGACCACCCTCGATGCCGCGCGGCGCCGCAGCAATCTGCGCGGCGCATTCGAACTTCACGAGCGCGTCTGGCGCGGGTCCGCGCTGCCGCGGCACGTCGCGATCGTCGATGACGTCGTGACCACCGGCGCAACCCTGGCCGACGCCGTGCGAGTGCTGCGCAGCGCCGGCGTGCATACGGTCGAGGTGTGGGCGATTGCCAGGGCCGGGCGCGCGGCAACTCCGGATGATCGTGTCGCAGGGCATGCGGACGATCGGCGAGGGCGTTTGAACGCGCGCTAGTAGACTGAGGCATGCGGATCGTCCGACAGCTTCGCCATCAGGATCGAGTCCCACCATTCCTCGCCGCAGCGCACGGCATCGCGACGCACGCCTTCCCGAATGAAGCCCAGCGACTCGTACACGCGCTGCGCGCCGACGTTCAACGCATAGACTTCCAGTTCCACCCGCCGCACTTCGAGTTCACTGAAGGCCACGTCGAGCAACGCACGCACCATCGCCGTGCCGTAACCCTGGCCGCGGAGCTCAGGCGGTCCGATCAGCAGCCGCGCCAACCGGACATGGCGATGGTAGCGATTGATCAGCACGAGCTCGGCGTGACCGATCACCGCAGCCTGAGCGGGACACCACACGCGATGAATGCGATGGGTATCGCCGGACTGTCCGGCGCGCTGCAGTGCTGCCGTGACGCTCGCGACCGTGATCGGATGCGAGTAGGACGGCCCGCCCCACAACAGCAGGTCACGCTCCGTCGGCAGCCACGCGCAGAGCTGCGGAATGTCTTGCGACTCAAACGGCTGCAGTTCGACGTGCTGGAGAGAGACCATGGCAAGAGTCATCCTGCCTGACGACGCAGCGTTCCGACCAGATGTCTCCGCCGAAGGCGCTAGCAGGTGGCGCCAGGATCAGGCCGCCGCAACATGGCCGATCTTGATATCGGGCTCCGCCTTGATCGCGCTGCTGAGTTTTGCGGTGTACATGCACATCACCTGACTCGAGAGGCTCGCGCCAGGCTTGAGAGCCATCAACTGCTCGGCGTCCAGCTGTGGAGCGCGCCCTACGACTCCCGCGGAAAACCAACGAAACGGCGTGACCTCGTCGATCAACAGCTTTGAGCCCGGCTGACTCTCGGGACGACGCAGTACGTCTCTGACCAATGCCGCACGTTCTGCCGGGAGCTCCAGTACGACGAGGGCGTGGTCACCGCTGCGAGCCAGCATTCCCGTCGCGTCGCCAAACTCTGCATTCAGCCACTTGCCGCACAATGCGAGCAACGGCTGGCGCTTTGGCAAGGCAGGGCTCGCGACGAATACCAGGCGGCTGATCGCACTGTCGACGATGACGTTGAGTCGCGTATTCATTGAAGCATCAACTCATCTTGCCGTGGAAGGGCGCATCGGTGCGCAACGCCAGCTTCCGTAGGAGTGCGCTGTCGGACACGCGTTCCTGGAGAACGCGCGCCCGCAGCGGAGTGTCGACTCAGCTCTTCAGAGCGTCGAACTCGGCACGGTCGAGGCGGCCGTCCGCATCCTTGTCGCCCGTTTCGAACCGCGTCTTCGCCCAGCCCTTCTTTTCGACTTCGGCCAGGCTGATCGCACCGTCGCGATCCGCGTCGAGCTGGTCAAAGAGATGCTCGAAGTTCATGTTCTTTCGGCTTCGACTGACGTGAGATTGCGCCGACAAGCGACCGCGACTTGCGCCACTGCTCACATCGTCGAGTCATCGCGACACTGAGCCCAGCACACATCGGGCAACCGCCGCACGGAGATATTCACCATGACTCGAACCAAAGCCGACAAGACTGCCAAGACACCACCGAATGTCCAGGGCGAAGGCGACTATGAAGCCACACGCCGCTATCGAAAGGACGTCGAGGAGTTCGTGAAGACTCAGGATATCGAGTCAGCGGCCCGCAACGCCGCGCCGAAGTCGGATGCCGAGAAAGCGGAGATGGAGCGTGCCGAACACGCCGGATTGGCTCGCTCGAAAGCACCGACCGGGAGTGCAGATCATGGATGACGTCGTACGTGCGAATGCGCCCTACACAGAGTTGCCGTTCGAGTTCCGCCATCTGCAGCGGCTGTCCGCCCAAAGCATGGCGACGCATCTGGATCTGTATCGCGGATATCTGAAAGAGACCAATGAACTGTGCGCTGCGGTACGGGAGCTGCAAGACGAGAAGGCGCCGCGCGTGCCGGCTCACCCGCGGGAAGCCCTCTCCCGGCGCATGTCGTTCGAGCTCAGCGGCATGCGCCTGCATGAATGGTATTTCGAGCAATTGAGTGGGCGGCCGTCAGCGCGCGCGCCGGCTAGCAGCTCGGTGGCAGCGGAGGCGATGGACATCTGCTTCGGTGGCTTCGAGAAGTGGCGCGCGGACGTTCGGGCCGTTGCTGAAACCCGAGGCGTCGGCTGGGTGGTATCGGTGTGGGATCCCCAGGTGCAGCACCTCGCCAACGTCTGGGTCGATCTGCATCATCTGAATGCCCCCGCCGGACAGCGCGTGGTCTATGCGGTGGATCTCTGGGAACACGCCTACTGGAGCGATTTCGGGCCCAAAGGCCGCGCCGATTACGTGAGCTTCGTAATCGAGAATACGGACTGGACGGTGGTCGAGCGACGCTTCGAAACTCCCACCGCCTAGGCGCCGCTCAAAGTTGCGAGCCGAGCCGGCTCGCAACCCGTGCGCTGACTGTCGACAAATCTGACACTCCGCGGTCCGCCGCACCGGGAAGCACGGTGCGCAGTACGCTCAAGTCCTTGTCTACGCAGCCAACACGCTCGCCTGGCCCGATTCCTGCTTCGTCTCTCTCAATCTTCCGGGGAAGGAAGTGGCCAGGGCCGGTGCGCGCGATACGGATCACCAAGAATCCGGTCGCGCAGCATCTCTCAGCGCGGCCAGAGATCCACGGCAATGCCAACGAAGATCAGCATCCCGACATAATGATTGTTGAGGAACGCGCGGAAGCAGCGATCCCGGTCACGATCCTTCGCGAGCCATTGTTGATACGCGAACAGTGCCACCACGCCGATGAGGCTGAGCCAGTACGCGGACCCCAGCTGCGCAGTGCGGCCGACGAGCACGAGCCCGAACAGCATCAGTCCCTGCATCGCGCCGATGATCACGCGATCCATGTCGCCGAACAGCAGCGCGGTGGATTTCAGGCCGAGCGCGACGTCGTCGTCCCGGTCCACCATCGCGTACAGCGTGTCGTAGATCGCCGCCCACAGGATCGCGATCAACAGCAGCAGCCAGCCAAGGCGCGGGATCGAACCGGTCTGCGCGGCGAACGCCATCGGCACGGCCCAGCCGAACGCCACGCCGAGGTAAAACTGCGGCGCCGGAAAGAAGCGCTTGAAGAACGGGTAGGTGATTGCGAGCCCGGCGCCCACGAACGACAGCAGGATGGTGTAGCGGTCCAGCTGCAGGACGAGCAGGAATGAACCGGCGATCAGCGCTGCGAACAGCAGCAGCGCGGACTGTGGTGCGATACGCCTTGCAGCCAGTGGACGATCACGCGTGCGGCGCACGTGCGGATCGAAATCACGATCGGCGAAATCGTTGATGATGCAACCTGCCGAGCGCATCAGTACCGTGCCGGCAAGCATCACGACGAGCACTCGCAGATCGGGCAGGCCGCCCGCGGCGAGCCACAGCGCCCACAGCATCGGCCACATCAGGAGCCAGATGCCGATGGGCCGATGCAGCCGCATCAGGAAAGCGTAGTCGCGCAGTTCAGCGAGCGCGATCATCGAGTGGGCGCCGCCGCATCGAGTTGTCCGACATCCGGCAGGAACACTTCGCGCAGGGTGAGCTCGCGACCGCCGAGCGAAAATACGGAGCGCCGCACCCACAGTGGCTGCGACGGCAGCGCGCGGCGGCCGAGCGCCTTCTGCACTACGTCCACGTCGTCATACAGCTTCGCGTAGTCGAAGGCGGAACGCGTCACGGCGCCATGTGCGGCGAGCGCCTCGCCGAGCGCCGTTTCGCCGATGTGTCCAAGCCAGGGTTCGGCGGCGAGCGTTGCGGCGGGCACACGCGTTTGTGCGAACACCCAGGCGCGGCCATTGAAGCAGAGCTCGACCTCGCGCAGGTGATCGCCATGCTCTCGCCGCTCGCCCAGCACGTTCATGCGGAACGCGGCGCCACAGGTGTCCCGCATTCGCTGCGTCAGCAGACCCGGCGTGGTCAGCCAGCTGCGCAGCGCGGCGTTGCCTTCGTAGCAGTTCAGCGCATGGCCGGGCAGCCACATGTGGGGGTCGGCGGCCGCCTCTGCGACCGCATCCGCTTGCTTCAGTTCGTCCATGTCGTCCAGTTCGTTCAGCCCACGCGGCCGTAGCGCTCGTCAGCGCCGATCCAGCGCGCGGCGAGTGGTGCAATTCTATCGCGATGGCGCGCCAGCATCAGCTCGGCTGCCTGATGTACCTGTGGCAGCAGGTCCGAGTCGCGTGCCAGATCGGCCACCCGCATGTGGGCGAGGCCCGTCTGGCGCGTACCGAGCAGTTCGCCGGGACCGCGCAGTTCCAGGTCCCGCTGCGCGATCACGAAACCGTCGTTGCTGTCGCGGATCGCGTTGAGCCGCGCGCGGGAGAGTTGGCCGAGCGGCGCGCGGTACAGCAGCACGCAGCTGCTCTCATGCGATCCGCGTCCCACGCGGCCGCGCAGCTGATGCAGCTGCGCCAGGCCCATGCGCTCCGCGTTCTCGATCACCATCAGCGTCGCGTTCGGTACGTCGACGCCGACTTCGATGACCGTCGTCGCCACCAGCAATTGAATGCGACCGGCCTTGAACGCCAGCATCGCTTCTTCCTTCTTCTTCGGCGGCATCCGGCCATGCACGAGCCCAACGCGCACGTCGGGCAGCGCTTCGGCTAGCGCAGCGGCCGTTTCCTCGGCAGCCTGGTAGTCGAGTTCCTCGGATTCCTCGATCAGCGGGCAGACCCAGTAGGCCTGGCGGCCCTGGGCGCAGGCTGCATGAATGCGCGCGACGACTTCATCGCGCCGCGTGTCCGGCGCGGCCACGGTCTTCACCGGCGTGCGGCCCGGCGGCAGCTCGTCGATGATCGAGACGTCGAGGTCCGCGTAGGCCGTCATTGCCAGCGTTCGCGGAATCGGCGTCGCCGTCATGATCAGCTGATGCGGATGCTTCGCCTGCTTGAGGCCCTTTTCCTTCAGCTGCAGACGCTGCTGCACGCCGAAGCGGTGCTGCTCATCCACGATCGTCAGCGCGAGATCGTGGAACTCGATACCTTCCTGGAACAGCGCATGCGTGCCGACGATCAGCCGCCCCTCGCCCGAAGCGACGATCTCGAGCGCACTGCGGCGCGTGCGCGCAGGCTGTGAGCCTGTTACGAGAACGGTGGTGATGCCGAGAGGCCGGAACCAGGATTCGAGGTTGCGGTAATGCTGTTCGGCGAGTAATTCGGTCGGCGCCATCAGCGCGGCCTGGCGGCCGCTGCCAATCGCACGCGCGGCGGCCGCAGCGGCCACCACCGTCTTGCCGCAACCGACATCACCCTGCACGAGGCGCACCATCGGTCGATCACGCGTCAGGTCCGCATCGATCTCCGCGAGCACGCGTCGTTGCGCACTGGTCATCGGAAACGGCAGTCCGGCGATGAAGCGCTTCGCGAGCTGATCCGGATCGGCCAGCGGCCAGGCAGGATCGTGCTGCACCTGCTGGCGCAGCAGCTTCAGCGTCAGGTGATGCGTGAGCAGTTCTTCGAACGCGAGACGACGCTGAGCGGGATGCATGCCGTCGGCGAGAACTTCGAGTTCCGCATCGCGCGGCGGGCGATGCACATAAGAGAGCGCCTCGGACAGCGAGGGAAGGGCGAGCGGCGCCAGGACTTCGGGCGGCAGCCAGTCGCGCACGCCGGCGTTGCGCAGCTCGATCAGTGCCTGGTCGATCAGAACGCGCAGGCGGGCCTGCGTGATGCCCTCGGTGATCGGGTACACCGGCGTGAGGGTCTCATCCGGCGCTTCGACATCGCCGAACAACCGGCGATACTCCGGATGCACCATCTCGAGACCGAGCGGGCCGCGGCGCACTTCACCAAAGCAGCGGATACGCGTGCCGCGCGTGAGGCCCTGTTGCTGCGCGCCGGAAAAATAAAAGAAACGCAGCGTCAGGAAGCCCGAGCCATCCGAGATCCGAGACAGCAACTGGCGCCGCCGTCGGAACGTGACTTCGGTGAGCTGCACTTCACCCTCGACGACCGCACGCGTGCCGGCGGTGAGGGCACCGAGCGGCACGACGCTGGTGCGATCTTCGTAGCGGGAAGGGAGCAGGAACAGGAGATCCTGAACCTGCTGCACGCCGAGCGCCGCGAGCCGCTCGGCCAGCGCTGCGCCGACGCCCTTCAGCGCAGTGACCGGTCGCTGTTCGCGATTCAATTCAGCTGCAGCACGCACTCGATCTCGACCTGCGCGCCGCGCGGCAGCTGCGCGACGCCCACCGTGGCGCGCGCCGGATACGGTTCGACCAGATACTCGGTCATCACTTCATTGACCGTCGTGAAGTTCGAAAGATCCGTCAGGAAGATCGTGATCTTCACAGCGTCGTTCAGCGAACCGCCTGCCGCGGCCGCGATCGCCTTCAGGTTGTCGAACACGCGGCGCGTCTGCACGGCGATGTCGCCCTCGACCAGCTGTTTCGTCGCCGGATCGAGCGGTATCTGCCCCGATACCCACACGGTATTGCCGACCCGGACGGCCTGGGAATACGGTCCGATGGCCGCCGGGGCGGCGGAAGTCTGGATGATCTGCCTGGACATGACCCTCTCCGCGCCTGACGCTACTCGCGCGTGCGATGTGCGATTGTACGCACGACGCCGCTGACATCGGGCATTCGCCGGATCACCCGCACGATCTTCGCCAGATGCAGCCGGTCTCGTACCTTCAGATCGAACACGAGGATCGACGTTTGCGCGTCGCGCTCCTCGACGGTCACGTGATCGATGTTGGTTTCCTGCGAGGCGATGGCCGCGGCGACGGCTGCGAGCACACCCATGCGGTTCGCGACACTGATGCGCAGCTCCGAGCTGAACAGGCGGTTCGGTGCCGCCTGCCAGGTGACGGACAACCAGTTCTCCGGATGGCGTCGGTAGTCTTCGACGTTCGCGCAGGTTTCGCGATGGATCACGATGCCGCGACCTGCCGAGAGGAACGCCATGATCGGATCGTCCGGGATCGGATAGCAGCAGCGCGCGTAGCTGACCAGCAGGCCTTCGGTGCCTGCGACGGCCAGCGGTGAGGGTGCGGCGATGATCTCGTCATCCGACGATGCGACCGGCAGAAGTCGGCGTGCCACCAGAGGCGCGAGCCGCTCGCCGAGCCCGATCTTCTCGTACAGTTCGTCGCGATCCTTCATGCCGAGTTCGCCGAGTGCAGCGGCCATGACTCGATCGTCGACCTTGTCCAGCGTATGACTCGACTCCGACAGCGCCTGGTTCAGCAGCCGCTGGCCGAGGTCGATGGCTTCGGAGCGGCGCAGGCTCTTCAGATACTGGCGAATCGCTGCGCGTGCCTTCGCGGTGACGACGAAGTTCACCCAGGAAGGATTCGGCATCGCGCCCTTGGCCGTGACGATCTCGACCGTCTGGCCGTTGCGCAGCACCGTGCGCAGCGGCGTCAGCCTGCGATCGACCTTCGCAGCGACGCAGCGATTGCCGACGTCCGTGTGGACGGAATACGCGAAGTCCACGACCGTGGCGCCGCGCGGCAGACGCAGGATCTCGCCCTTCGGCGTGAACACGTAGACCTTGTCAGGGAACAGGTCCACCTTGACGCTCTCGAGGAATTCCTCGGAGCTGCCGCTCTCCTGCATCGTGATCAGGTTGGACAGCCATTCGCGCGCGCGGCTCTGCTCGTTGGAGGGGCTGCCCTCACCGGCCTTGTATTTCCAGTGCGCGGCGATGCCGGATTCCGCGACGCGATGCATGTCGTCGGTCCGGATCTGCACCTCGATCGGCACGCCGTTCGGGCCGAACAGCGTCGTGTGCAGCGACTGATAGCCGTTGATGCGCGGGATCGCGATGTAATCCTTGAAGCGGCCGGGCATCGGCTTGTAGACGCTGTGCACGGCACCGAGAGCGCGATAGCAGGTGTCCGCCTTGTCGACGATCACGCGCAAGCCATACACATCGACGATGTCCGCGAGCGCCGAACGCTTGCGCGACATCTTCTTGTAGATGCTGTACAGATGCTTCTCGCGCGCCTCGACCGTGCCCGGGATCTCGGATTTCTTCAGCGCGGCGCGGATCTGCTCCGCGATCTTGCCCAGGAACTCTTTCTGATTGCCGCGCGCGCGCTTCAGTGTGCGATCGAGCACGCGGTAGCGCTGCGGATACGCGGCCCTGAAGCCGAGGTCCTCGAGTTCGAGCTTGAGGTTGTAGAGGCCGAGGCGCTCGGCGATCGGGGCGTAGATCTCGAGCGTTTCGCGCGCGATCGCACGGCGCCGCGCGGGTTGCATCGCATCGATCGTGCGCATGTTGTGCGTGCGGTCTGCGAGCTTGACGAGGATCACGCGCAGGTCGCGCACCATCGCGAGGATCATCTTGCGGAAGGATTCCGCCTGCGCTTCTTCGCGGCTCTTGAACTTGATCTGGTCGAGCTTGGTGACGCCGTCGACGATCTCTGCGACCGACTCACCGAACTGCGCGGCGATCTCGGCCTTGTCGATCGCCGTGTCCTCCATGACGTCATGGAGAATCGCCGCAACGATCGTGTCCGGGTCCACGCGCAGCTCCGCGAGGATTTCCGCGGCGGCCACGGGGTGTGCGATGTAGGGTTCGCCGGATTTGCGGCGCTGGCCCTTGTGGGCTGCTGCGCCGAATTCCGCTGCGCTGCGAATGCGCTCGACCTGATCGGCGGGAAGATAGGCCTCGACGGCCTGGATCAGCCCCTTCAGCCCCGGCGTGCGGCGCTGACCCGGCAGCAAACCCAGGAGTGTGGAAGCGTAGTCCATGACACTGGGTGATTGCTGCTGGGGCGGCTGCCGAGAGCGCTGGGGGTCAGTCTCCGAGACCGAACTGCGGCGCGCGGAAGCCCGGCTCCGGTTCCATCATGTCGAAGTTCAGGTCCGTGATGTTCTCCGGCGGCGGCGGCGGAGCGGGCTCGGGCTCCGGCTCGGCCAGCATTTCCGGCGTGATGTTGCCGGCCGCGATCTCGCGCAGCGCGACGACCGTCGGCTTGTCGTTCTCCCAGGGCACGGTGGACTCGGCACCATTGGCGAGCCGGCGCGCGCGCTGTGACGCGAGCAGCACGAGCTGGAAGATGTTGTCGACGTTGTGGAGGCAGTCCTCGACGGTAATTCGTGCCATGAAAACGCTCTAAGTGTCTGAACCGGATGGGTCAGCAAGAATAGCCGAGACGGCTCCCGCGCGCCAGAAAACCACGAGGCGAGGCGCTTTCTGCCACGAACGGAGCGCACGGCGGCCTGAATCGAGGCGCCGGGTGCCGGCGCGGTCAGGTCCTGGCGAGCAGGTCCTGCACCAATGGCGCTAGGGCCGGGCGGTCGCGCACGAGATCGACCCCCTGTCCGGAGACGATGCGGCGCAGGTCTGACACCGCGCGATCGAAATCGTCGTTGACGATGACGTAGTCGAATTCGTCGAAATGGCTCATGTCCGAGACGGCATCGCGCAGCCGGCGCGCGATCACGTCATCGCTGTCCGTGCGCCGCGAGCGCAGCCGATGCTCGAGCTCGGCTCGAGACGGCGGCAGGATGAAGATCGAGGTGCAGTCCGGCACGCGCTGGCGCACCTGGCGCGCGCCTTCCCAGTCGATCTCGAGGATCACGCCAGATCCATCCCGGAAGGCCTGCTCGAGTGCGAGGCGGCTGGTGCCGTAGTGGTTGTCGAACACCTTCGCGTGCTCGAGGAATCCGTCCGCTTCGACGATGGCCTGGAAATCCGCGGGCGTGACGAACCAGTAATCGCGGCCGTGCTGCTCGTTCGGGCGCTGCGTGCGGGTCGTGTGCGACACGCAGACGCGCAGACCCGGCTCGGCCGCCAGCAGCGCCTTGACCAGGCTGGTCTTGCCGGCACCCGAGGGCGCCGCGACGACGAACAGACGACGGGACATTTGAGGTCGCGATGTTATACAGACTGCGCGCAAGGCGCATGGACACTCGTCACGGGCCGCGCAGCCAGCCAAATTGCCGAGAGGTTCAAGGTTAGCCCATTCGGTTGGTCAGACGACTCCGAAACCTGCGTGCCGCAGCCGTCAGATGCCGCGCGCGCAAGACGGATCGTCGATGATATTGTTTATTCGGCAATTTTATGCAGGAGTCTCGCCATGATTCGAGCCGCGTTTGCATCGATTGTACTGGCCCTGTTCGCGCCCACCGTGCACGCGGATGCGGCGGCGGATTTGCAGGCCGCGCAACAACTCGCACTGAAGTTCATTGCGATCATCGATCGCGGTGAAATCGACGAGGCGCTCGCGATGTACGATCCGCCGCCGACGCAAGCGGGCCAGGCGTTGAAGATGGTGGCTGGGGCGAATCTGCCCGCCGAGGCCACGCGGGAGCTCACGAAGCAGCACGAACAACAGTTGGCGCAGGCTCTGGCGGCACGTCGGGCGTATATGGAGCGCAATGTGGCCGCTCGCAAGAGCCGAGGAGCATTGAAAAACACCAGACTGCAAGGATCGATGCCGATACCCAGCGGCGCTGGCTACAACGTTCTGGTCGAAAGCGACGCGTCGGTGTCTGTGCAGCTGGCAGGGGGGGAGACCAGAACGACGCAGGCAAACATCCTGGTGACTCGCAGCGAGCCATCCGCTCCGTTTCGTATCCAGTCTTTTCAGACGAATTACTAGAACCTATCTCATCACCCCACATGGCCGCGAGGGCGCTTCCCGCAGGGTTGCGCCGCTCACTGTGCGCAGCTTTGTTGCGCACCTTGCCAAAGGAACCACCTTTGGCTGCGGCGCGCGCCGCGCTGCGCGCAGTGAGCGACCGCAACGCGGCTCATGCGGGGTGATGAGATAGGTTCTAGAGCCTACTCGACGTTCTGCACCTGCTCACGCATCTGCTCGATCAGCACTTTCATGTCCACGGTGAGCCGCGTGTTGTCGAGCTCCTGTGACTTCGAGCCGAGTGTGTTGGCTTCGCGGTTCAGTTCCTGCATCAGGAAATCGAGGCGGCGGCCGGCCGGTTCGCCCGCGCCGATGATGCGTCGCGTCTCATCGATGTGTCCGGTGAGCCGGTCCAGCTCTTCGGCGACATCGAGCCGCTGCAGCAGGATGATGAGTTCCTGCTCGAAGCGTTCGCGATCCACCTGTGCACCGAGCTCGGCGAGTTTCTCTTCGAGACGCGCACGCGTACGGGCCTGCAGCTCAGGCATCTTGGCCTGCAACTGCTGCACGATGTCGGTCAGCGCGATGCAGCGCTGCTCGATCAGTTCGCGCAGCCGCACGCCCTCGCGCGCCCGCGCAGCGACGAGCTCCTGCACGGTGGCATCGAACAGCCGGCGCGTGGTTTCGTAGAGACTGTCGCTGTCGATCTGTTCATCGCGCACCACGCCCGGCCAGCGCAGGATCTCCATCACGTCGATGCTGTGCTGCGGCGGAAGCTGCCGCGCCACGTCCTTCACGCGAGCGAGCACGCGGGCGAGCGCCGCCTCGTCCACGAGCAGCTCGCGCGCGCCGGTGGCCGCGGGGCGCAGATGGACCGTGCAATCGACCTTGCCGCGCTTCAGCTCGCGCGCGAGGCGCTGCCGCAGCTCTGATTCGAGCGCGCGCAGTTCCTCGGGCAGGCGAAACCCTGATTCGAGATAACGGTGATTGACGCTGCGCAGTTCGCACGCGAGCTGGCCGAAAGGCCCAGTTTCCTCGCAGCGCGCGAAGCCAGTCATGCTGCTGATCATCGCGTTGGCGTCCCCGGGGTGCTATAAAGCGCGGCAGTTTAAACGAATCAGGACGGTTCATTGCGCGTTGATTACGCAGACCTCAGTCTCATCGGGGGCCGGGAAGACAACCAGGACCGTTGCGCCGTCGCGGTATCAGAGCAGGCTGCGCTGATCGTCGTCGTCGATGGCATGGGTGGCCATGCCGATGGCGCCGCCGCTGCGGAGACCGCAAAGAAGACGCTGGTCGAAGCGTTCTGGCACACGCCGCAGCCGCTGCTCGATCCGCTCGGGTTCCTGCACCTGCAGCTCGGCCGCGCCCATGAGGCCGTCGTCGCGCTGGGTGGCAATCTGCCGCTCGAGCAGCGGCCCCGCGCCACCTGTGCCGTCGGTATCGTGCAGGGGGACTCTGCGTACTGGGCCCATATCGGCGACAGCCGCATCTATCACCTGCGCAGCGGCCGCGTGCTCGAACGCACCCGCGATCACAGCCACGTGGAGTTCCTGCTGCGTGAGGGGCTGATCAGCGAGGATCAGGTGCAGCAGCATCCGATGCGCAATTTCGTCGAATGCTGCATCGGCGGAGAGATCCTGTTGCCGGAGATGACCCTGACCACGCGCCGCAAGCTCGAGCCCGATGATCTGCTGCTGATCTGTTCCGATGGCTTGTGGGGTTGCCTCGAGGACGACATGCTCGTCCGCGCATTCACGCCGAAAGCCTCCAACGCACCGACCTTGCGCGAATCGCTGGCGCTGCTGGCGGCCACGGCCGTCACCGCGAACGGCGCGGCGAGCGACAACACCACGGGCGTCGTGCTGCGCTGGCTCGGGCCATGACGACGCGTGCGGGTTCACGGCACGGCGGTCGTGCGCCCACGGAGCTGCGTCCCGTCCGCTTCGTGCGCAGCTTCACGCGTCATGCCGAGGGATCCGTGCTGGCCGAGTTCGGCGAAACGCGCGTCCTGTGCACGGCGAGCATCGAAGACGGCGTGCCGGGATTCCTGCGCGGCAAGGGCCAGGGCTGGGTCACGGCGGAATACGGCATGCTGCCGCGCGCCACGCACACGCGTTCACCGCGGGAAGCAGCCCGCGGCAAGCAGACCGGGCGCACGCAGGAAATCCAGCGGCTCATCGGCCGCAGCCTGCGCGCCATCATCGATCTGTCCGCGCTCGGCGAACGCACGGTCACGCTCGACTGCGACGTGCTGCAGGCGGATGGCGGCACGCGCACGGCTGCGATCACCGGCAGCTACGTCGCACTCGTCGACGCCTGCGCTGCGCTGGTGCGTCGCGGCACGCTGAAGGCCTCGCCACTGCATGGGCAGATCGCCGCGATCTCGGTCGGCATCATCGGTGGCACGCCGATGCTGGATCTCGACTACGTCGAAGACTCTGGTGCGGAGACGGACATGAACGTCGTCATGAAGGATGGCGGCGCTTTCGTCGAGGTGCAGGGCACGGCGGAAGGCCATGCGTTCCGGCGACACGAACTCGATGCTCTGCTCGATCTCGCCGCCGGCGGCATCCAGCAGCTGTTCGACAAACAGCTCGAGGCGCTGCAGGCCAGTGTCGACCGGCCCTAGGGCCAGCGACCCATGCGCATCGTCCTGGCCACCGGCAATCGCGGCAAGCTCGCCGAGTTCGAGGCGATGCTTGCGCCGCTGCGTTTCGAGTTAGCGCCGCAGTCCGCGTTCGGCATCGAGCCCCCCGACGAAACTGGCACGACGTTCGCTGCGAACGCATTGCTGAAAGCGCGGCATGCCGCACAACTCTCGGGCCTGCCCGCGATGGCCGATGATTCCGGCCTCGAAGTCGATGCCCTCGATGGTGCGCCCGGTGTCTGGTCTGCGCGCTACGCAGGCCCCGGCGCGAGCGACGCGGACAACATCGCGAAGCTGCTGCGCGCGCTGCACGGCGTGCCGCCCGCTGCCCGCCGCGCCCGATTCCGCTGCGTCATCGCGTTCGTGCAGAGCGCTGCGGATCCTGCGCCGGTGTTCGGCGCCGGCGTGTGGGAAGGCCGCATCCTCGAGGCGCCGCGCGGCACCGGCGGCTTCGGCTACGACCCGATCTTCGAGGATGCGTCGACGGGTCGTGGAGTGGCTGAACTCACGAGCGCCGACAAGAACTCCCGCAGTCATCGCAGGCAGGCGCTGCAGGCACTGCTGTCGGCGCTCGGGCAATGAACGGGCCGTCGATTGGGCCGTTGCCACCGCTCGCGCTGTACGCACATTTCCCGTGGTGCGTGGCGAAGTGCCCCTACTGCGATTTCAATTCTTTCGCGCTGCAGGGCTCGCTGCCGGAAGCGCAGTACATCGAGGCGCTGCAGCGTGATCTCGATGCGCAGCTCGTCACGCTGGACTCCGAGCAGGCGGGTGGCAGGCCCATCGTCAGCATTTTCCTAGGCGGCGGTACGCCGAGCCTGTTCTCGCCCGATGCGATCGGCGGCTGGCTCACGAGCCTGCGCCAGCGATTGACACTCGCCGATGACGTGGAGATCACGCTCGAGGCGAATCCCGGCACGATCGAGCGTGGCCGCTTTGCTGGTTATCGCGATGCCGGCATCACGCGCGTCTCGCTCGGCGCGCAGAGCTTCGGTGCCGCGCAGCTGCGTGCGCTCGGCCGCATCCACAACGCCGACGAGACGCGCCGCGCAGCGGAGGAACTGCACGCCGCCGGCCTCACGAACTTCAACATCGATCTGATGTACGCGCTGCCCGATCAGAGCATCGATGCAGCGCTGTACGACATCGATCAGGCACTCGCGTTGCAGCCCGCGCATCTGTCGCACTACCAGCTCACGCTCGAGGTCGGCACGCCGTTTGCGGCTCGCCCTCCGCCGAATCTGCCCGAAGACGACACGGCCGAGCAGATGCTCGCCGAATGCCTGCCGCGCCTCGAAGCGAATGGCTTTCGTCGCTATGAGGTCTCGGCCTATGCGAAGGTGGGTGCGCAATGCCGTCACAACCTGAATTACTGGCGCTTCGGTGATTACCTCGGCATCGGTGCCGGCGCGCACGGCAAGGTGACGAGCCGTATTTCAGGCGCGGCCGACGCAAGGACCGACGGCGTTCGCATCCGCCGCAGCACCCAGCTGCGCGAGCCGCGGCGTTATCTCGGTGCCGTACCCCAGGCCTTGCAGTCCACCTGGGTGGAGCCCGAGCAGCTTCCGTTCGAGTTCATGTTGAACGGGCTGCGTTTGCTGGAGGGATTCGGCCGCGAGGACTTCGAGCGCGGCACCGGCCTGCCGTGGCAGCAGGTCGAGGCAACGGTCCAGGATCTGTGCCAGCGCGGCCTGCTCGAATCCGGCGAGTCGCGGGTGCGGCCGAGCGCCCGGGGACTCGCGTTCCTGAACGACGCCCTGGTGCAATTCCTGCCTGACAAGACAGAGACTTAGGGCGTTTCGCGCCGAGCCACGCTGAATCTATGCACAGGGCCGGGCCGACGGCGTCGAGAATGAGGGGATTACACCCGACATCGCCTACAGCGCTCCATCTGTACGGTGTAAGTCTTTGTTTAAGCTGGATTAACCTAAATGCGCAAAATTTGACCAGATCCACAGTTTCTCGCGTAGAGCCCCGAAAAATCGCTGCCAGATCAGGATGCTCCACAGAGATATGCACAGATTTTGTGGATAAGGGCGGAGGCTCGTGTGGCCGGCTCCGAAGCGGCTTGTGCCGGACGGCGCTGGCCGTTATGCTTCGCGCCCTTTTTGTTGACCACGACCCGAGAGGGTGAGGTCCGAGCCATGAAAGAAGCCATTCACCCCGATTACAAGCTGATCAACGTCACCTGCACCTGCGGGAACGCGTTCCAGACCCGCTCAACGCTCGGCCAGGATCTCCAGGTCGAAGTGTGCGCGAGCTGCCACCCGTTCTACACGGGCAAGCAGAAGGTGCTGGATACCGCCGGCCGCGTGGACAAGTTCCGCAAGCGTTACGCGGCGGCCGCAGCCCGCTGATCACCGGGCGGTGCCGGCCACCCGCCGGACCGCCTGCGATTGCCGCTCGGCAATTGCCAACAAGGCGCCTCCGGGCGCCTTTTTGCTGTGGGCCTGGCCATCGTGGAACTTCTGCGGTTCACGGTTAATCTAGACAAGGTCGGTCCGCTCCCGTTCGCGGACCTCGGGGAATCCTCTGATGTCGCGTCACCGCCTGTTCGCCCCGCTGTTCACGCCGCTGCTCGCACTGATCGTGGGCGCCACGCTGTTCGCGAGCGCCGAAGCGCCCGCCCAGTCCGGCACCAGCACATCCGGCGCCAGCAAGCCCAGCTCCACCATGACCGGCGCGATGAAGCGCGAGGCGGAAGCCGGTCGCAAGGCGTACGAGCAGATCATCAAGGCCTATGGCGTCTACGAAGACCAGGCCGTGCAGGATTACGTCAGCGAAGTCGGCCAGCGCATCGCGCGCCAGAGCGACATGCCGGATGCCGAGTTCAAGTTCGTGGTGGTGGACGATGACTCCATCAACGCGTTCACCACCGGCTGCTGCTACGTCTACGTGCATCGTGGCCTGCTGACCTATCTGAACTCGGAAGCAGAACTCGCCTCCGTGCTCGGGCACGAGATCGCGCACGTGACGATGAAGCATCCGTCGAAGCGTCAGCGCCGCGGCATCGCCGCCTCGATCCTCGCGACGGCCGCCGCCGTGGTCACGGGCTCGGGCGCCGTGGCAGATCTCGCCAACATCGGTGCCGGCGCGTGGATCCAGGGCTATGGCCGCGAGAACGAACTCGAGGCGGATCGGGTCGGCCTGAAGTATTCGACCAAGGCCGGCTATCGTCCGGAGTCGATGGGCGAAGTGTTCGAGATGTTCCGCCGCGGTGAGCGCTTCGAACTCGATCGCGCGCGCGCCGAAGGACGCGAGCCGCGGATCTATCACGGCCTGTTCTCGTCGCACCCGACGCCAGATGCGCGCGCCGTTCAGGCTGCGAAGGGCTCCGCCAACATCAACGGCACGCCGCCCGGTGGCTGGATCGAAAACCGCGAGGCCTATCTGCAGCGCATCAACGGCATGGTGTATGGCTCGAGCCGTGCGCAGGGCATCATGCGCGACAATCGCTTCTATCATGCCGACATGGGCATCACGCTCGCGTTCCCGCGCGGCTGGACCGTCGAGAACCAGCGCGATCGCCTGATCGCGTATACGGCGAGCAAGGACACCTTCATGCAGATCACGGTGGCGACGCCGACGTCTGGCCAGGGTCCGCGCGAGTTTCTGCTGAGCCAGCTGCGCGGCGCGTCGCTGTCGGGCGGCGAGGCGTTCACGTCGAACGGCATGGAAGGCTACTCGGTGCGCACGTCGTCCGGGTCGCCGCTGGACCGAGGCGTGGGTCCGGTACGCTGGACCGTGATCTATCGCGGCACGCAGGCTTTCCTGGTCGCCGGTGCGAGCCGATCGTCGCGCGGCTCGATGCCGGAGGCGGACGGCCTGTTCATGTCGGTGGCGCAGACCCTGCGCGGACTGAAGCCCTCTGAGTTTCCGCTCGCCGAGCCGTTCCGGCTGCGGATCCGCGAGGCCACCGCCGATACACGCCTCGAGGATTACGCGAAGGACGTGCCGGTCGAGAAGTTCCAGAAAGAGGAACTGCAGCTGCTGAATGCGCTGTACCCGGACAAGGCGCTGAAGGTGGGGCAGCTGTACAAGGTCGTCGAGTAGGGCGGTCGCGCGGTCCCCGGCTGGCGGGAACATTCACCCCGGACGGCTTAAGGGAGGACGCGCCTGCCCGAGAGCTGCTCGCAGACTCGCTCGCTCTCGGGCGCGTTCGCTCGCTGAGGCCTTGCACGCCGACTTCTTGGGTGGGATGTAATTCGGAGCTGGAGCGTGCGGTGTCGGCGTGCTGACGGCCTCGCTCGCCGTCCTCCATGCGCCGTCCAGGGTGAATGGTCCCGCGAGCCGGTGATCGTGCGTCTCGCCACGAGGTTGGGCCGGAGAGACGGACTCGGAGGCCTGCTACTTCGGGTCGCTGAGGTCGGCAGTGAATCCGATGCTGCGGCGCCTGGCCGACGGCGGGTTCATCAGTTCGCGGATGGCTGAAAGCATGGCCGCTATGGCGTCGTCGTGCGACGCAAGCTTCTTCTCGATCCGCGCTTCGAGTTGGTCGAGGCGCTCGGCAAGTTCCTTGCTGGAGCTGAGCAGTTCGCGCAGCTGCACGAACGCGCGCACCACATAGATGCTCATCTCGACGGCACGTGGGCTGTTCAGCAGGGTGGCGGCCATGATGGCGCCGTGCTCTGTGAACGCGAACGGGGGGAAGCGCGGGTTGCGGTGCTTTTGCGAACCGGTCGCAAAATGCGACCGGTTCAGGGAATCCGTTTCTGCGGCGTCGAGGCGAAAAAGGAAATCCTCCGGTAACCGATTCTGGTTGCGTTTGGCCTGCTCATTGAGTCGCTTCGTCGTGACGCCGTAGAGAGCGGCGAGGTCGGCATCGAGAATCACCCGCTGGCGTCGGACGACAAGGATGGCGCCCGCGATAGAGGTAACAGGCGCGCTATTCGCCGGAGCTTCTTTCTTGTCCATGTTCAGCGGTCTTGCCGGAAAGGGACACAACATGCATCGGCGATGCTCCGGACTTCTTCGATCGCGAGCAGGAGCGGGAGCAACCGATTGTGACCATTCGGGCCAAGACAGGCGCCCTGACAAACTGCCCCGAACCCGCAGTTTCGCGTCAGGCTGAGTGGCCCTTTGCCCGCCGCCTTGCGGTCGCCATCCTAGGGGGCCTCCCAACAGAGCCAACGCGGCCCGATCACGCGTCGGGTGTGGTGATGGACCTGGACGGCGCATGGAGGACGGCGAGCGAGGCCGCCAGCGCGCCGCGATCGGGCAGGCGCGTCCTCCCTAAGCCGGCCGGGTCGATCGCCACACCCGATGTGTGATCGGGCCCCGGCGAATTCTTGCCGCCCTCGTGATGCGCTCGCGCAACGCAGTGGTGCCTACACGTTCGACCTGCGGCCGTGACTTGAACCGCGTCACGAACATGATCTAAGCGTGCGCAGGGCGTCTGCTGCGCCTTGATTCCATTCGGCTGCCGTGTCACCTTCCGAAAGTTAAAACCGAAGATGACGCGCATGGCCAACAAGACTTTCGATCTCGTCGATCCCTCCACCGGCAAGACTTCAAAGCTTCCTGTCAAATCAGGCACGCTCGGTCCCGAAGTCGTTGACATCAGTGCCCTGACCAAGGAGCACGGCGTATTCACGTTCGACCCCGGCTTCATGGCCACGGCGAGCACCGAGAGCAAGATCACTTACATCGACGGCGATGCCGGTGTGCTGCTGTATCGCGGCTACCCGATCGAACAGCTGGCCAAGCACAGCAATTTCCTCGAAGTGGCCTATCTGCTGCTGAACGGTGAGCTGCCGAACAAGAAACAGGAAGTCGAGTTCGCCAGCAACATCCAGCGCCACACGATGATCAACGAATCATTGCTGCGCATGTACAACGGTTTTCATTACAACGCGCATCCGATGGCGATGGTCAGTGCCATCGTCGCGTCGATGTCGGCGTTCTATCACGACTCCATGGACATCAATAATCCGCGCCACCGCGAGATTTTTGCCCACCGGATCATCGCGAAGATCCCGACGATTGCGGCGGCGGCGTACAAGCACTCGCTCGGCCAGCCTTTCGTCTATCCGCGCAACGATCTCGATTACTGCAGCAACCTGCTGCACATGTTCTATTCGGTGCCCTGCGAGCCGTACTTCGTGGATCCGCTCGCGGCCGAGGCGCTCGATCTGCTGCTGATCCTGCACGCGGATCACGAGCAGAATGCCAGCACCTCGACGGTTCGCCTGGCCGGCTCCACCGGCGCGAATCCCTATGCTGCGATTTCGGCCGGTGTTTCGGCGCTGTGGGGTCCGGCGCACGGCGGCGCGAACGAGGCCGTCCTCGAGATGCTCGAAGAAATCGGCACGGTCGACAACATTCCGAAGTTCCTCGCGCAGGTGAAGGACAAGTCCAGCAACGTGCGCCTGATGGGCTTTGGTCATCGCGTGTACAAGAACTTCGATCCCCGCGCGAAGATCATCCGCGAGATGTGCCACCGCGTGCTCGCTAAGATGGGCCGCACGGACAATCCGATGCTCGAGCTCGCGCAGCGTCTCGAGGAGATCGCGCTGAAGGACGAGTACTTCGTCTCGCGCAAGCTGTACCCGAATGTCGATTTCTACAGCGGCATCATCTACAGCGCGCTGAACATTCCGCGCTCGATGTTCACGGTGATGTTCGCGATCGCGCGCACCGCGGGCTGGGTGTCGCACTGGCAGGAGATGATTTCGGACCCCTCGTACAAGATCGGCCGCCCTCGCCAGCTGTACACGGGCCCGGTGGCAAGGGACTACGAACCCTCTGAAATGCGCGGCTGAGTCCGCGCGCGCTCGAATCGTGCGCTCCGTCACGCCGCGGCGCTGCGCGCGGCGGCAGACTCTTCTGTGCGGGTAAATTGCTCGCCGCCCGGGGCCAATTTTCGTGGAGCAACGCAACAAAACCGGACGAGCGACGGTCGACGACCGCGGCAATTCCGTTTGGACGTTCGTCGACGATGCCGGTCAGGAATCCACCGTTCGTACCGCGCGCGTGCTCGCGCTCGGCGATGAATTGAGCCTCGTGCAGACGGGCATGCATCCGGCCGCACCGGCCGCCCAGCCTGCGCAACCGAAAGCCGAACCGCCCCCCGTCACCGGCAAGCCGCCGCGCAAGCCGATGTCGCGTCAGGAGCTGCAGAAGCTCAGCGATGAAATCGTGCGCCAGCGCAAGCTGCGCGAAGCGCAAGCGAAAAAATAGCGGCGGCCAGCGCTCGCTCAGCGTGCGGTCGAGGCGAGCAGCGACTCGACTTCTGCCAGATCCGCGCGCCGCATCGGTTTGCCATCCACCGGACTCACGGGCGCCTGCCGGATGCCGTCGATCGGGAACACGATGACTTCGATCGGCTGCGCGTCGATTTCCATTTCGAGCACGGGTTGCAGCAGCACTCGATCGGCGTTCAGCTTCAGCCGCTTCTCGCCCATTTCATACGGGACGCCCTGATCCATCAGCCGGAACGCCACGGTTTCGGCTCGATCCGCGAACACATGCAGCTGGATGTGGGCGTGCTCCGTCGCGGTGCCGCTCAGTACGGGGCCCACCAGGCGGGGCTGGAAATCTGCGAGTGCACGCATCGCTTCGGCGGCGGCCAGGCGCTGGGCATACAGCGACTCTACGTGATCGTCCCCGCCGAACAGGCGCTGGTACTCGGCGAGCGCCTCTTCGATTTCGCTGTTGCGTGGCAGGACGGCACCGTCGACCACCCCGAAGCGCTCCGCCGCTTTGCGCTTCGCGAACAGGAAATCCCGCACGCCATGTTCAGCCATCACGCGCGCCGCTTCCTGCGCGAGGGCGCGGCGCAGATTTTCGGCACGTGGCGGCAGCCGTTTGCTCACGGGTTCGATAGTGTCCTAGAACAACGGTTCGCTCGACGTGCCATCGGGTGATGCGACGGTCGTGCTGGAACTTCCGTCACCCGCATAGCCACTTTCGCCGCCGAGAATGCCGCCGGTGGGCAGCCGGTCCGCGTAGAACGTTTCGAAGATCGCGTCCGGATCGTCGGCGCTCGCGACCGTGCCGCTGCTCGGCGAGATACGCACCTGCACGAGGCCGCCGGGCAGCGGCCGTGAGGTTTCCGGCGTGCCCTTCAGCGCTTCCTGCATGTAGGTGACCCAGATCGGCAAGGCGGTCCTGCCGCCTTCCTCGGACTCGCCGAGCGAGCGCGCCTGATCGAAGCCGACCCACGCCGTGGCGACGAGATTGCGGTTGAAGCCGTTGAACCAGGTGTCTTTCGAATCATTGGTGGTGCCGGTCTTGCCAGCCAGGTCGCGCCGGCCGAGCGCGAGCGCGCGGCGGCCCGTGCCGCGCGACACCACGTCCGACATCATGCTGTCCATCAGCCAGGCGTTCTCGGCGCTGATCGCGCGTTCGGCGAGGCGCTCCTTCGGCAGCGTGCACGAGGCCTCGCGCCGCTCGCAGGCCTCGCTGACCACGCGCGGCTCGGCCTGATAGACCACCTTGCCGGTGGGGTCTTCGATGCGCTCGATGAAATACGGCTGGACGCGGTAGCCGCCGTTCGCGAACACGCTGAACGCCGAGGCCATCTCCAGCGGCGTCGCGGACAGGGTGCCGAGCGCCAGCGTCAGGTTGCGCGGCAGCGCTTCGCGCGCGAAGCCGAAGCGCGTCGCATGTTCGATCGCGGTGTTGATGCCGATGGCCTGCAGCACGCGGATCGAGACGAGGTTGCGTGATCGCACGAGCGCCTCGCGCAAGCGAGTGGGCCCGCCGAACTCGCGGCTCGAGTTCTCCGGCCTCCAGGCCTCCTCCATCGAAGGATCATCGATGACGACCGGCGCATCCATGATGATCGAAGCCGGCGTCAGGCCATGCTCGAGTGCGGCCGAGTACAGAAACGGCTTGAAGCCCGAGCCCGGCTGGCGGCGTGCCTGCGTTGCACGATTGAACTTGCCGAGGCTCTTGTCGAAATAATCGAAGCCGCCGACCAGCGAGACGATGGCGCCATCGTTCGGGTTCACGGCGACCAGTGCGCCTTCGGCCTCGGGCACCTGCACGAGCTGGGCGCCGTCCTTGCCGTTCACCACATACACCACTTCGCCGCGCGCCAGCACGTCCGCGGCCTGCTTCGGCACGGCGCCGGGCTGGCCGTCGACATTGCGGCGTGCCCAGGACATGCCCTCCCAGGGGATGGTGGTGAAGCCCGCGCCGCGCACGAACACGCGCGCGGTCTGTGCCTGGACGTCGGTCACGACGGCGGGCGCGAGATCGCCCACGTTCGGATATTCGTCGACGATGCCGTTCAGCTTCGCGTCGTCTTCCTTGCCCGTCAGTTCGATCGTGGCCTGGGCACCGCGCCAGCCGTTGCGCTTGTCGTAGTCCACGAGGCCGCCGCGCAGCGCTCGATTGGCCGCTTTCTGCAGCCGCGGATCGATCGTCGTATAGACCTTGTAGCCCTCGTTCTGAGCGGCCGCGCCGAAGCGGCGCAGCACTTCGAGCCGCACCATCTCGGCGACGTAGGGCGCCTCGACTTCGAACAGCGGCGCATGCACGCGGGCTCGCAGCTGCTCGCGGCCGGCGGCGTCCGCCTCCTCGGCGGTGATGTAGCCGAGCTCTTTCATCCGGCGCAGCACGTACAGCCGGCGCGCTGCGGCGAGTTCGGGATCGCGGATCGGATTCGCGCGCGAGGGGGACTGCGGAATGCGCGCGAGCGTCGCCACCTCGGCCAGCGACAGCTCCGCCAGCGGCTTGCCGAAATAGGTTTCCGACGCAGCGGCGACACCATAGGAGCGCTGGCCGAAATAGATCACGTTCATGTACAGGCCGAGGATTTCTTCCTTCGAGAACTCCTTCTCGAGCCGGTAAGTCAGGAAGATTTCCTGCAGCTTGCGGCGCCACTTTCTGTCCTGCGACAGGAACAGGTTGCGTGCCGTCTGCATCGTGATGGTGCTGGCGCCCTGCAGATTGCCGCCCGGCAGGATGTTCACGAGTGCCGCGCGCACGATGCCCGCGTAATCGAAACCGCTGTGCTGGAAGAAGCGGTCATCTTCTGCCGCGAGGAAGGCCTGCTTCACGCGCTGCGGGATCTTGTCGTAGGCGATCGGCGTGCGGCGCTGCTCGCCGATCTGCGCGATCAGACCCCCGTCCTTGCCATCGGCGCCGCGCGCATAGATGCGCAGCGGCACCTGCAGCTCGGCGCTCTTCATCGCCTCGACCGTCGGCAGCGACGGATTGAGGTAAACGAAGGTGCTGGCGACGGCCACAACCGCCAGAAGTGTGAGACCGATCACACTGCCGAGGCCGTACACGAGGAGTCGTTGTCGTTGGGGGTTCACAGAAAGCCGTTTGGTTGCTTGCGCCCATTTGGGCTGCTGTGCATAGTACCGAGCGTTATGTGGGCAAACCTACCGAAAGGTGGGGACGCAAAGCTTCCGGTCTAAGGGACTCAAAGGGCCTATGACAGCGGGGTTGCCGGTTCGGGATTCTAGCTCCCATGGATGCTCCCGCCGTCACTCCGGTCACCCCTTCCGCGGGTCGTACCTCGGTCGCCATGCGCCAAACCTCCACGTTTCGTGAGCCTTCTCACGTTCTATTTAACTTTTCGCTGATATATAGTGCGACGGCAGTTCAGTGGATTCGGTCGCTTCGGCGTGTAACTCTCTGAAAACGGGAAATATTTAGTGTTCCTATTCGCACGAAAGTACCGACCGCTCCTCGGTCTCGATATTACGACCTCATCGGTCAAGCTCATTGAGCTGTCGATGGCCGGGGGTGTTTACCGCGTCGAGTCCTACGCGGCCGAGCCCACCCCCGTGAACTCCATGAACGAAAAAGCCATCGTCGACGCGGAAGCCGTCGGCGAGGCCATCCGCCGTGCCGCCAAGCGCGCCGGCGCCCGCAGCAAGGATGTCGCCATCGCGATCAGCGGCGACGCCGCGATCACCAAAGTCATCCAGATGCCGAAGAACCTGCGCGGCGCAGACCTCGAAGCGCAGGTCGAGATGCAGGCGGACCAGTACATCCCCTTCCCGATGGACGAAGTCAGCTATGACTTCGAAGTCCTCGGACCCTCGGAGAAGGACAACGACACCATCGACGTCCTGCTGGTGGCCAC